>Ga0208975_1000810_pt1 | contig 14356 bp, 37 predicted proteins | sample GreLakmeER78MSRF_FD_187700 | JGI IMG/M metagenome (GOLD analysis project Ga0208975, IMG submission 187700) | Freshwater lentic microbial communities from great Laurentian Lakes, MI, USA - Great Lakes metaG ER78MSRF (SPAdes) | ecosystem: Environmental > Aquatic > Freshwater > Lake | place: Great... | reverse complement strand
CCAGAAAGGATTATCGTATCCCCAGAAGCATATGATGAACTTGTGCGACGAATCAATGAACCACCAGACCCTGCTGTGGTGGAAAGGATTAAACAATTAATGAGTCGTAAAGCCCCTTGGGATGATAATGATGACTCCTGAAGATAAGTATGCTCTCAAAGAGTTTCTCCGTGGTGCCAGTGTATTTGTTGGTGCCTCTGTCGTCTTCATTGTTATTTTAATTGCACTTACTTATTTTGCTTCAGGTGGTAAACCATTGGAATCATCATTTGAAGTGGTTGATAAGTATAAAGAGTGTGATGTGGTAAGATATGCACCACATCAAGCAGCAGAATACAAATATTTTCTACATTGTCCAAAATGACACTTCCACCAGTTTTTGTTGAAATCATTGTTCTTATAGTATTAGAGATTTGGTTATGGGTTCTTCTTACAACAATCAACAAATGAAAATCTTCAAGCAAACATCAAACGAACCTTATCTTCGTCACGATTATAAGGTAGTTTTTGAGAATGGTAGAGAAGTTATCTTTGATAGCTATGAAGACGTTCAAGTGACTTGGTTTCAAAATGGTGGAAACTTCCTAAGTCACATTGAAGTCCTAGATAGAAAACAAGAGGCAAAGGGATTTAAGTAATGTTTAGCACACCAGTGAGAGGAACAGCAAAAAGGAAAACCACGATGAATTGGTGGGAGTATTGGATTGGGCACTGTTGGATGACAGGTTGGCAAACTATTCGTATGTCTTTCTGTAATTGGAGAGACTTAATGACTGGTAATTATGAAGGTTATGCTCTAATGTTCTATGATGATCCTTATGAGGAATGTTATAGTACTTTCTGGGCATATTTGGGTGATGATGATGTATTACCTAAAGATTTTCTTGAAGGTTTAATGCAGATGGCAGATCGTATTGAACGTGGTGAAGAGAAACTGATTCCATTTAGCAAAGAAATGTTTGATAATGTTGACGATCTTGTTGGTGACTTTATTGATGATTTGAAACTTGATGTGGAGTTAGATGATGACTGAAATCCATTTGTTTATTCAACAAGGTTGCCGTCCTTGTCTTTATGCAGAAACTCAACTTAAAAAGGTAGAAGGTTGGGAAAAAGTTGTGACTCTCACTAATGCAAAGGTTCATAATCAATGGACACAGTTTGCAATGGATTGTGGTGTTGTTGCAACTCCTACGTTGATTGCCTTGATTGATGGTGTGGTTGTTGCTAAAGTTGAGGGATCAAATAATATGACCACTGATTTTTGGAGAGCAACAATAGCAAAACACGGAGGAAAGTAATCGTGGGTATGTTTGACTATGTTCGTTCTTCATATAATCTTGGAGAACACTTCACTGATACTGAACTTCAAACAAAAGACATTGAAGATGGTATTGGTGGAACAATGTCACATTATTGGTTATCACCTGATGGACATTTGTATACCATTGATTACTCACATACTGCTGATTTTGTACAACTCAAAGAAGGTGATGAGGGATATGATGACAAAAGAACCCTCCTCAATTTTCGGTGGATTCCTAACGGCAATCACGGCAAAATCAGTCCTTGGTATTTGACGAAATACATCAATGTTTATCCGGCAACTTGGAGTAATTCTTGGGAAACTTGGCCCACCTTGCGTCTTCACTTTTCTTATGGTAAACTAATGGGGTATGAGGACATCACTGGACAACGATGAAGGAGTTTGATTATGCCCTGGACTACAAAGTTCTGGACTTTACACTTCCAGAAAATCGTAAACTTTATCGGATTGGAAGGGGTGAACAAGGAGTTTTATTGGTTCGGCCTTATACTAACGATATTTGCAAACACTGGAGGTTCGTGAATGTGGTTGCTGCTCGTAAATCTTCTACTAAGATATACGAAATGTATTGTGATTACAAACGACAGAAAGATTTCATTGGAATGGATATGGCACGGAAGTTCCTTGAAATGGGATTCACTAGGTCCAGAAGGTATGCGAATCATAAGGACGGAAAAAAACACGATTCGTCTGGTTCCGTATTACCTCAAGAAGCAGACGCACTTACATCGGTTAAAGCAATGGCTGCGATGGTATTTAAGAACATACGGGACAGGGTTGCCAATGATTCTGAATATGTTAGAATGAGAAAAGAATGGAGATCCCAGGAATGATTGAACCTCAACTGTTTCCCTATCCTTCAATGCCCGTTCGGTTAGAAGTCACTGAAGAGAACAGAGTGTGTTGGTTTCGTGATGATTATGACTTGCAAAAACACCTCACCAGATATAAACTAGATAAGAAGAAAATCAAAATCTTTTATCGTGATGGAGAACCCATTCAGCAACGTAAAACAAACAAGAGAAGTGTGGAGTCAAAGTCTAAAACAAAAAATAACTGAAGTGCAAGTTCAATTTAACAAGGAAAATCCTGCTTGGATTCCATTAGAAACTTTGCTAGAAATGCAAAAGTTAAATAGAAAAGGTAATCCGTAAATTCTATGGAACACTTCAAAGCTGGAGACAAAGTAAGATACACAGGAAGCATTGAAGAACAGGTAAGATGGGGCAATAATGACAATCCAGTTGGTGTTCTCTTTGAAGGAGACACCTACTATGTGGAAAGAGTAGAAATTCACACTTGGCACACAAAACTGTATCTTCGTGGTGTTTATGGTAAGTTCAATAGTGTTTGTTTTGAGAAAGTATGAGTGATACTGACCCCACAACACCTTGGTATGAGTTTATATCTTACTTGAGATGTTGTGAAAGTCTCAATGTAATCCCATCAGTTTCAAGGTTTATGGCATATAACAATTATTATAAAAATTATGGAAAACAATCAAAATCTTCTTGACCTAATTGAAAAACTAGAAGAACGAATTAAAAATCTTGAGGAAGAAAATATAGAAACAAGCAACTGCTTATATGAACTTTCAAATCATATTGATGCAGTTGATGCTCGTATTGACATTTTAGCAGCAGAACCTTATACTATAAATCAATTTAATCTTGGTAATAAATGACAACATCAAAACAAGTGAAAGAGGAGTTTTTGTATCCAACTCCTCCAATGAACCCAGATGCTAATATGAGTTTTCTGGATATTGCTACAATTAACAATCTGAATAACTTTTCTCATCACGTTTCTTACTTGACAAATATGGCAATCGGTGGTAAGATGACTGCTGAAGATGCCTATCAAGAGATTAAAAAACTCTATAAGGCAATGAAGCAATCTCACAAATCACTCAAAGGTTCTTGGTTTTAATTATGACTGACTTTGATTACAAAAAGTATTCACTTGAAAATCTTGAAAATTGGATGCACGATGCTATTTCATCTGCAGAAGCAACACCACAAGAAATCTATGATGTCATTAAAGGTGTTGTAGAGGAACAGTATCATTATTTTAAGAACAACACTCAACATTGCTGTGAACTTCTTGCACTGCTGAATGGTAATGGTAAAGGACATATTGAGGCATATGATGATTATGTTAATGACAATATGCGTCCTTGGGGACACAGTGATCTAGAGTATCAAGTTGCAAACGAATCTTTATCCTGCGATAAAAATGATACTTCACCTGAATGTAAAGGTGCTTGGAATGACTTTTGGGAATCAAAGGAAGATAAAGTAGTGAGGTGGCAACTTCCTGTTCAGCAAATAATTGAAGAAGGAGTTGATAATTATTTTGTTCAGTTTCCTGATGATTTACTTGAAGCAGCAAATCTAAAAGAAGGAGATAAAGTTGAGTGGGTTGATAGAGGCGACGGTTCTTATCTTTTGAGGAAAGTTTAATGGCATCAACTGACAAACTTATTCATCCACAATATCCAATTTTAAGTTGGTTGAGAATCATTGGTAATTTTTTCTTTATCATTGGTTATGCAGTAATTCTTTTTAATAGTGTTGAAATTGGAATCTATTGTCGTCTACTTGGAAATCTAGTATCTTTTCCATATTTCTACAAAGTTAAAATGTGGGATATGATGACAATTCGTAGCTTTTTTGCTATCATTGAGTTGACTAAACTTATTCAAATTTTATTTTTTTCATAATGGCACTATCAAAACAAACACTGGATCACTTATTGGAAGCTGAGTCACATCTCCGTGCTGCAATCAAGAGTTCTGCAACTAACGAAAATCCTCTAGTTGTAAAACAACTTTCTCAACTTCTTTTTGATATGGAACAATGTAAAAAGATTGAAGAGTTGATGGACATGCTTGAAAATCGTAAATCTGGTGGTAGTGGTTCATTTGGCACATTTTTCAATAGTTAAGTTTTATAACAACACCCTAAAGACATTATTAAGTAACCCCCAAACTTGATTAAATAGTGTTAGGATTTCAAGATATTTCTGGGAGCAAAAAACTATGTCATTTTCATCCAAACACGCAGATAAACTTACTGATACAGAATGGAATGAAATGGCTGCACTTAAAGATGCAATCAATCACGACATTTCACAAGTTGCACCACAGAAGATGGAAGCATTTACTGAATATCTTGTGCGAAGTCTAAAAGAAAAGGGCGGTTGAAGAAGAGAGGCAAAGATGCCTCTTTTTTTCTAAATACTTGAAAAAGGGTTATGGCAGCAGTAGCAGATCCAAAAGAAAATCTTGCGTGTTTGGCATTTGCATATTTTCTAAAAAATCCTGATTATAAAACTAATTCGGAGCAACACAAAGAAGAGTGGATAAACATCTTTAAAGATTTTAAGATAACACAATTGTCTCAAGAATATAAATCTCATTTAGAACCAAACTTTAATTTTTCTGTTCTTAAATCTAAGTATATCTTTGAGAAAGGAAAAGGTGATGTGCATTTAGAAGCAATTTATAATCAAATGGTGAGTCTTTTTAACTCAAGTTTCTTAAAAGCAGGAAAAGACTACAGAATATATGGGCAAGATAGTGTATTTGTAGACACTATCAAAAATAAGTGCCTTACTAGACTTTCAAAAGTATTTGCGGATGCATTATCTGCTGGAGCAAGTGTAACGAATTTAACTCCTGCTGATTTTTATATTGTTAATCATAGTAAAGTTAATGAAATCAAAAAAGATTTTAATGATACTATTATAAAACCTAAAAAAGATGAAACTATTCTCCTCAATTATTTCAAATTTAAAGATAAAACTTATGCTGGTTTAATTAAGAAGTATCTAAAGACAGGTGATTTGATTCCAATCTCACATAAAATGCCAAAAGGAAGAGATTCTACAACTTCAGTAAAACTTGCAGGAGATATTTCTAAAATTGGTAAAGTTCCTAAAAGTAATCTTGATCCATATTCACAATTAGTAATTGTTTTAGGTGGAAAATCTCCAATTGAAGTTGAGAAAATAATTGAAGATGTAATTGATATTAAGTATGATAAATGGGATGTAAGAGATGCTGGATCTGCATCAACGTGGAAACTATTTTTTGACTTTAACTATAAAAAAATAGATCCTGAGTTTGATAATACTATTTTTGGACTTGAACCTCTTCCAGCAATGGGATCTGGTAGTTTTAATGGTAAGTTTTATATTGATGCTTCAAAATCTGCGTCTACTCCGTGGGTTGCTGGAATGGCACCTAAGTCATTAGAACCATTTCTTAGAAAATACTCTGGATATAATCAGATTATGAGATTGCTTAGTATAAAACTTCTAAGAGTGTTTGATGATATTATTTTAAGTGAACTGAATAGAACAAATAGAACAACCGCAAGAAACAACTTTACTGAAATTAAAAAACTTTCATCATATAAAAAATGCAGTCAACTGTTGAGTAGTAGAGGTTTTCATACATTTAAAGAATTAGAAAAAGTTATGAAACCATTTTTTGAAGAAATGCAATACGCAGGTGGATTTGAATTGTATCAAAAAAATGTCATTAGAATGATTAAAAATGAAGGTGGATTTAGAACAAATGTTGATGCAATTCCAAATAACAGAGTTTATGAGCATTATACCTCACTTTTGTTATCTTATTTCTTCTTTGTTGGTGGAAGAACTTTTAGGACATTTTTAAAAAAAGCAATCTTCTTTACAATCTTTGGAGCAATCACAAAGAGAGGATTTGTGAAGGTTGGAGGTTCTGGAACCTCAAATCTTTTAAGTAAAAAGGTAAGTTTCGGTAAAATGTATGAAGATGTTGAGGTATCTTTAACAGCAGCACCACACTTAATTATGCTGTGACACTTTATCAACTGGCACACTCACTTGCCACAGCAGCAGATTTTTGATATGATTACTTCATTGATTCTTACCTTATGGTTTCTGTTTCACTTCGTCCACATCAAATTGAGTGCTGTGATGCTCAGAAAGAACATAAGAAAGGTATCATTTGTGCAACCACAGGTGCAGGTAAGACTCTTGTAGGAATTGCAAATACAATCTCTCAGTTTGAATCAGAAACTCCTCAGACTGTCGTAGTTGTTGCTCCTCGCATTTTGCTTGCGAATCAACTCTCTTCTGAGTATCTGGAGCATATCACAAATGCTTCAGTATTTCATTGTCATTCAGGAGAAACGCATCATCATTCTTCAACAAACTCTGATATTTTGTTCAAATGGTGGTTTCATACCAAAACTCATAAACTCATCTTCACTACCTATCACTCTCTGCATAGAGTGATGGAGTCGGGCATCAAAGTTCACACAATTCACTTTGATGAAGCACACAATTCAGTGCAGAAAAACTTTTATCCTGCTGTAGAATACTTCAGTGAGCAGTCAGAACGTTGTTACTTCTACACTGCAACTCCAAAGTATTCTTCCACACCCAAGAAACCTGGAATGAACAATGTTCAGGTTTATGGTAACATCATTGCAAATGTTCCTGCACCAAGAATGGTTCGGGAAGGTTATATCATTCCACCAAAGATTATTGCCAAGCAGGTTTCATTGAACAGCACCAATATCTTTGAACGTGACTGTAATCATCTGCTGGAAAGTATTGATGAAGCAGCAGTTTCTAAGGTTCTGGTGTGTGCCAAAGCAACCAAACAAATCACTGCTTTGATGTCACAAACTCCTTTCTGTATTCAACTTGAGCAACGTGGATACTCTTGGATGGTGATTACATCTAAAACTGGTGCGATTATTGATGGTAAGAAAGTCAATCGTGAAGAGTTCTTTGATACTCTGCACGAATGGAGTAAAGATGACTCTAAGAAGTTTGTTTTGCTTCATCATTCTATTCTGTCCGAAGGTATCAATGTTTCAGGTTTGGAAGCAGTCATCTTTATGCGTTCTATGGATGCAATCGGAATCTGCCAGACGATTGGACGAGTTGTAAGATTGCATCACAAAGATGCTGCAGGACTTCGCAATGGGACAATCACACCAGGAAATCTATCAGAATATCACAAATCTTATGGACTTGTGGTGATTCCTACCTTTAATTCGGTTGGTATCAGCACTGCCAAGAAGATTCAGAACGTTGTTGATACTGTATTTCAACACGGAGAACCAGCAATTTCTACTATTAAACGATGAAAGAAGGATTTATTAAAGGTGATTATGCCGCAGTTCCTTTTGGCAAAAAACTGATGATTATTCACAATGGACGGCAACTTGATGTTGTAAACACTCCATTGCAGGCACAAAAGTATATCAAACAGCATTGTGCCAGTCAATCAAGTGGCACACTACCTATTGATTGACCTCTCATCTTGTGTATATTGCATATGTCCACTACTGACACTATGACTCACCTAATTGATCACCTTGAAACTGGTGTGAACTGGAACAAAGTTTTTGGAGTTGTAGACTCTCTTTACTCCGACAAAGGTTTCTCCTCCAATGCAGATAACTTTGCCCGTGCCACTGCTGTTGAAAAAGGACTTGCAAAGTTTTCCGATCTCGTCAGGGTTGACAAAACTGGTTATGATTTCATCTGGGAAGATGAAACTGGAAACTTCGTCCGAATTGAGATGAAGATGGGAAAGGATCTTTTTTACAAACGCAAAGATGTTCACGCAACTAAAAAGTTCAAGGTCAAGTCTTTTCTGTCTGAAACAAAAACTGTAGAGGATTTCAAAAAAGATTCTACTTATGATTATCTTTTGGTTCTTGATTTGACAGCACGTCGGGTTGTTGTTCTGGAAGATGAAGTTGCACGTTCACTCTATCAAGAGGGTGCAGATGGTGCAATGATTGAACTCAACTTGGGAGACTATTATCAGTGTGACATTGGAGAAGTTAATCCCATTCTTCCTCCGACTTCACTTTCTCAAAAGATTGATGAAGCAATAGAGGATTATCTGGACTTCTGATGTGACACTTGCAGAACTGGCACAGAGCATCTTGAAACTGCCCTGTGCCGTTCTATCATAAGTTCATGAGGCACAGAGGTTGCCTCTCAACACAAACCACTCTTCAACTATTTTATGGGCACCCGTTCTCGCATTGGACTTCAACTTGCCGATGACAGCATCCTTTCAATCTACTGTCATTATGATGGTTATCCTGAGTTCAATGGTGTAAAACTTGTTGAGCACTTCAATTCTTATGAGAAAGCAGCAGAACTGATTGATTTGGGAGACATTTCTTGCCTCTGGACTAATGCAGGTTGGAACAATGAAACTCTGCCTGAAGTCGGTCCTCTTCCCTATTCTGCCCGTGGTGAAGATTGCCCTCCCCGTCTTGATAAAAACCTGGGTGAGTTTCTTCAAAACGGTGAAGAGTATGGTTATGTTTATACTCAAGAAGAAGGTTGGTTGTGCTATGATACTTGTGACTGGCACGAAACTTACCTTGAAGCAGTTGAAATCCCCTCTGGAGCAGTTGCAGTATGATCACTACAATTATGGCAGGATTTGCCTTTGGTTATTGCATCGCAGACATTATTCTCACTCGTCGTGCAAATAAACGTTTGAGTGAAGATCTCAAACGAATTATTGATGGTGAACTGAACAAATGATTGAACTCCTTGCAAGTTCTTTGATTGCTACAAGTAACCGTTCTGAAGAGATTAACAAGTTCTGTGCCTATGTTGTTGGTATTCCCTATGCTTCTGACAACTTCACAGATAAAGAATGGGAACGTTTTGTTTACTGCCGAGAGCATCTGAAATGAAAACCAAATACATTGCTGCTGGATTGATTGGGTTCTCTGCAATTATTGTCTGGAACATCTTCTGTATTCAACGTGATGATGCTATGTTCAAAGCACATTATCGTCAACAAGCAATTCAAAATCTTACACATCAAAAATGATAGAGTTTCTCATCATTTCAGCAGCATTTGCTTGGTTCTTCTTTGTTTTATTTTCCAAACATTTTGATTACCTGGATAAAAAATGATTTCCGATCGTCTTCAAAAACTCATTCAACAAGCAGAACAAAGCAAAGAAGCAGAAGAGTTCTGGCAAGAAGTCAATGAACTTGCTGAGAAATATGAAGTCACTTGCGACTACATCTTGGCAGAGTTCTATTGACAATCGCATCATTTCACATTAAACTTAAGGAGTAACTTACAAAAACAAATGGCACAAAAGTTTCTTTATCTGGTTGATCATTTTTGCCCCTTTCCTAGAAGTGAATATGGTGGACTTTGGGCAGTGATTGCAGAGGATGATGATGAATGTTTTGATCTCATCAAAGACCAAGATGATGGTTTCAACGAACAGTTTTATGTAAATCTTCGTGACAAAGTGGTTAATGCAAGAACTTATCCTCTTGCTGAAGATGTAGAATCAAGTGTCGTTGAGGCATTTACAACGTGACACAAAACGTAGAACACTCTAATAGAATGATTAACGAACTTAAGTTTCAATATCAAGGACGCATCACTGAATTGCAACAAAAGATTACAGAACAACAACAAGAGATTCTACAACTACAAGAACAGATTAAACTGCTCTCATACGTCAAAGATTACGATTGCTGATGAAACTCTCAGTTGATTTGATTCCGCAGTTTATTCACAAAGCACCACAGAACACACATTATGAAGTTGAAGAGTTCAAACGTAATGTCTTTCGCATTTGGTTGTGTTATGACCGCAAGTTTGATTATAATTTGGGGAAACCTGTTAAATGTTGCTGGGGGTTCTACAACTACAAAGAGTGTAAGTTCTATAGTCCTGTAAATAGTTCTACAGTTGGTAAAGTTGTGAACTTTAAGAATACCACAAAATACACAGCAATGCCTCTTAAAGAAGCACCATTAGACAAGTTCTTTGTATGAAACCATCCTTTGCCGAAGGCATCATCGTTCAATACAGAGATTGGGTTGGTGAGATTCGTTTTGTCTGTGACGAATATCTATCAATTTGTGTTCGGGTAGGCAAAAATCGGGTGAACGATATTTGTGTCTTGGTGCATAGGAATGATTGGAATCAAGTTAAACTGCTGAAAGAATCTGGTAAATGAAAGCAATTATGTCTCGTTGAGTGGACACCTAAAAAACTGGCACACAACATCACAAAAGCACCACAATCTTCTGTATATTAACTTTGTTCATTTGAGGAACCTCTATGGATTGGTTTGATGACATTCAAGTTGAAGAACTGAATGACTTTGACTTCAAAGAATCTTATCAAGACGAACTCTTTGAAGAAAATACAAATGATGACAAAACTTTCAACACTTTTCTCAATTCCAAATACGATTTTTGACTCTAATCAATGAAACCCTCTGAAATCCTGATTCAACTTCAAGAACTTCAAAAAGAATGGAGAGTCAATGACTTTAATCTTTCTGAAGGACAGCAAGTAACTTACAACCGACTTCTTGAACTTCGTCGGGAACGTGTAACTCAACTTTACAAAGATAACCGAGTTTGTAAAATATCCAAGAATACAATGGACAAACTCAAAGAAGAAGAGGACACCTGATAAACTGTCACAGAGGAACCCACAAGGTTCCTCTTTTGACTTTATGATGACTTTGTTGACATTCAAACAATGACTCAAAACCTCCACTTGGAACATCCTGAAGATTCTATCCTGACTGGTGACTTGAGTGTTTTGAATTGGTTCACTGCTGATTCTAATGTCAGTGTGAAAATTGACGGAAGTCCTAGTTTGGTCTGGGGCACAAATCCCCAGAATGGTAAGTTTTTTGTCTGCACGAAAGCAGCATTTAATAAGCAAAAGATTCGTCTTTGCTACAATCAAGATGACATCTTTACTCACTTTGGACATCAACCAAAGGTAGCACAGATTCTCATTTATTGTCTTGATTTTCTGCCTCGCACTAAAGCAGTGATTCAGGGTGACTGGATTGGTTTTGGGAGTGGAGCAGATACATTCACTCCTAACACAATCACCTATAAGTTCTCTTCACCAATTCGTCAGGATATTATTATTGCACCACATACAATTTACTCTGGTGCAGATGATATTCGTGAGATGACTGCTGCTCCTTTGTTGAAGAAACTGAACAGCACTCAAAATTGTCTGTTTGTTCAACCAACCGCAACAATTTGTCCTTATCGTGATGATATTGAAGAGTTTTGTAAGTTTGCACGTCAAATGAGCACACTTTGCACCTTTGTGAGTGATAAACAAGCAAAAGAACTCAAAAAAATCATCAATTCTTACATTCGTGAGGGTAAAGAGGTTGACGAACACGAAATCGCAGAAAATTATGATGTTGACATCAACCTGCTGCGATTGTGGAAGTTGATTGAATCTATCAAGATGGATATGTTCTTTTACATTGAATCTGATGATAACATCACTTGCAAAATTGATGGTAAAGATTCAGAGCACGAAGGATTTGTAATACACAATCAGTTTGGAAGTTACAAAATCGTGAATCGTAATGAGTTTAGTAAAATGAACTTTACACTTGCAAAGAACTGGTGAATGATACAAACCACCTTCGGGTGGTTTTTTCATAAATACCTAAAAAGTATTTGTAGCAATGGCAAAGGACAAAACAGAAGTAGGAATCACTGGGCAACCTATTCCCAAACCAAGAACCGCAAAACAGCAATACGAACTGGAGAAAAAGAGAAGACAAGAAAAGCATCTTGGCAAGAATGTAGGTGGAACTCAGTATCGTTCTGATGTCACTCCTTACTATAATCCAAGAGCAAGAACATTTGAGGAGTTTGTAGGTATTTGTGAGAAAGTTGTGTATGGTGGTGAAAAGAAAGAACCAGAAGATACCAGAATGACTGTAACTGCAGCAGATAGAAAAGCAAACACAAAAGCATGGCAAAACTATCAGGCAGGACACAAAGGATACAAAGCAGCATCACATTTAACAAAAGAAGAAACTGAAACACAAGCACCACCAACACCAGAAGAGAAAAGAAAAATCAAAAAGATGCAGCAACTTGCACGATTAAAGCAAATGGCAAGTGCAAAAAGGTATCAATCTGATGTTGCAAGAGAAGAATATGAAGTTGATGAAGCAGCAAGAAATCCAAGTGATGTTAAGTTAGCAAGAACTGGTTTTCTATCAAGATTTGCGAATCAACTTGAGAAAGATATAGAGGATGCAACTCAAGGTAAAAAGAAACCAGCAACTAAATCTGCATCAAGAAAAGTCACAAAACAAAAATACGAAGTTAAGTAGTGACACTTTAGAAACTGGCACAGCATCCTGGCACAATCACCAGGATGCTTTATTGTATCTGTGTTGAGACAAACAACATTCAATGATTTGTGGAATCTTGGTTCTCCTAGCATATTCTCTGGGAGCACTGCAAATTATTATTCTCAGGCACATCCGAGACAGTGACTAAACTGTCCACAGAGGCACCTGTGTGCCCCCACAATGCCCTTATACTATCTTTGTTGAGTCAAACCACACAACATCAATGATTTCCTTTCCAACACGTCAGCATCACATTGCAGAACTCTATGATGCCTGCAAATTGATTGTTGACACTTACAGAGAATCTGATGTCTTCAATGTTTATTCTAATGAAGGACTTGAAGATCACATTAACTTTGCTGCCACTGCTCGTGAAATTATGTCGTTGATTGCTGAAGGAGACATCAAATGAAATACGTTGTTCAACTCTATGTTGGTGGTAAAACCTTCAACGAAGAAGTGCAGGCAATCAGTCCTAAAGATGCAAGAGAGACTGCACTTGCAAGAAATCCTAAAGCAAAAGTTGTTTCCGTAAATGTGAGTTTCAAATGACTTACGAACAAGAAATTAAAGACCTGACAGTAACACGTTCTCTGCGTTTTCTGTGCAATGGTTTCAAATCAGAGTTTGCTTCATTTGCTTATGCTGATAGTAGAATGACCGAACTTCTGCAAGAACTTGCAAGTGAGTTCGTTGATGCAAACATTCCTGTGGTTGATGAAGACAATCAAATGGAACTTGCAATGATGCTGTTAGAATCTCTGGATGTGATTGCACGATGACTGTACCTAATCTCACAACTCAACACATTGATTTTAATGAATGGTTGGAACAATGTCCTGTTCCATTCTTCAAATACTCTCTGTATAGCAGTGATACGAATACTGCTGTTTATGAGTTTCGTTTTGATGCTGTAGAGGAGGATGAAGAATGACTTACACTGACATCACAAAACTTGAGAATTGCCCCGAATGTGGTGCTAACTGGTTTGATCTTCCCATTCCAGAAGAATACTGGGAAAATCATTCTCCACCCTATTTCTATAGTCGTGTGATAGGAGTTGAGTTGCTTGGTGAAGACAGAATTGATCACTGGTTGTGCCCTGATTGTAAACATCAATTTCCACGAGGTATGGGATGACTTACTCTAATCTCTCAAAGATTCGTCCCAAACTGAGAACATCAGGTAACATCACTGGTAACTTTGGACGTGCAAAATCAAAGGCAGGTTCATCACTCAATGATTTGGGTGGAAATGGTAACATTGGCATCACACAGCAAGAATACTTGAATCGTCTGTATTATGCTTTTGATAACACCACAGACACTAAACTTCGTCAGTTTCTTTATCAGGAGATTAAGAAGATTCACATTCAAAGAGGAACTTGGTAAAAATGTTTGATTCTATTTTTATTGATGGATCTCTTCAAGATTATATCAATAAAAATGTGCAAGATCCCTGGATTGGAACACCCTTTCAAAGTTACGTTTTTATGTCTCCCAAGCAAAAAGGTGAGTTTGGTGAACGTTTTGTGTCCAAATACTTTGAGGCAAGGTGTAGTGAAGTTAAAAGAGCAAAAACTTCCACTGCTGGACACGATAGGTTGATTGATGGTATAATGACAGAGATCAAGTTTTCTCTTGCAACTCGGGACAAAAAAGGTGGTGTGAAAGAAGATCAGTTTATCATCAATCACGTCTCAAAAGATAAAGATTGGGAACGTCTTGTGTTTTTTGGAATCAATCCAACTGAAGAGGACTGCCGTTTCTTTTGGTTCACCAAAGATGATTTTATTCAACATCTTAAAAGTGATGAATGTGTG
>Ga0208975_1000809_pt1 | contig 14367 bp, 8 predicted proteins | sample GreLakmeER78MSRF_FD_187700 | JGI IMG/M metagenome (GOLD analysis project Ga0208975, IMG submission 187700) | Freshwater lentic microbial communities from great Laurentian Lakes, MI, USA - Great Lakes metaG ER78MSRF (SPAdes) | ecosystem: Environmental > Aquatic > Freshwater > Lake | place: Great... | reverse complement strand
GTAAAGCCGAAACCATTATAGTTTGAGTTGTTGAATACGTGCCACAGGCGTTATTTGCAGTTAAAGTATAAATTGTAGTCGCTTGTGGAGCAAAAGCAACACCATTAGAAATACCTCCTGACCATGAATAAGTATTAGCACCGGCGCCTGTTAAAGCAACAGTACCATTAAAACATACTGAATTAGTTGTTGATGATGCACTAATAGAAGAATTTTGAACTGTAATAAGCATATTTGCAGAAGTAACACAATTAGCGCTGCTAGTCCCAATAACTGAATAAGAAGTTGTTACCGAAGGAGAAACAACAACAGATGTTCCTGTTCCGCCTGTGCTCCATAAAATGCCACTAACAGCATTAGTAGTTAGTGTTATTGAACTTCCAAGACAAATTGAACCAAAAGCATTTGGTGTGTTAGCATAAATATTAATAGAGCAAAGCCTTGTAAAAACTACTTTTCCGTTACCAGTATTTACTCCTGATGAATTAACTTGATTAGTTCCAATATTAAAAGATCCACCACCACCACCGGCTCCGTTACAATTACTCCCACCAGCTCCACCGCCAGAATAACCGCCGCCGCCGCAGCCACCATGAGGACTACTGCCACATCCATAAACAAATAAATTAGAACCTCCTCCTCCACCAAATCCACCAGTGGAAGATCCACCTGCGCTACCATTTAAAAATGCCATACCTCCTTGTGCATTTCCTGAAGTGCCACCATTGCCACTAAAACCGCCACCACCACCACCATTTGGCGTATTATTTCCTGTTGAAATACTAAAACCTCCTCCACCTCCAGCAATTCCACCAGCACCAGCCTGAGCAAATTGACCTATTAAACCACTAGTTGTGTTTATTCCATTAATATTTGAGTAATTACCATTAGAGCAATTATGGGCAGTTCCTCCACCTCCACCGGCTATACAAAGAGGTGTGTTTGGAGATATAACAACATATGATCCGCCACCGCCACCATTACCAACTTGATTAGGTGCTATAGATCCTGTTTGACCTGCAACGATCAAAAGCACTTGCCCTGCATTTAATGTGAAATCTCCTTGAGCAAATGCACCTAATCCACCGCCACAACCACCTTGAGCTCCCCAAGATTGAATTCGATAAAGACCACTATTTGGAACTGTCCATTGTTGAATACCATTGGTAGTAGTTACTTGTCCAGATAAGGTATTGGTTCCAGTGTAAGCAGCGTTAATTTGCGCTTGAGTTGGGCCTATTGGCCCTAATGCCCCACATGGTGTAAAAGTATATGTAGTAAATTGAGCGCTTAATGTAAAGCAGTTAATAAAAACTACATATAATATTGATTTGCAAATTTTTTTCATAATTTTTAGTTTATTTCGTTACACTAATTTTTTATTTCAATTTAAATTATTTTTTTTTAAGCGATAATTTAAATTATAGAATTTTGAAAACATTAAGTTAATAAAAAAAACATAATAAAAAAATTAAATGTGATTATTTGAGGATGATTTTTGGAAATAGCTCGATTATTTTTTTTTAATTAAAATTTGATATGAATAACTATTGGGTTTCTGTTTAAAATTAATATGAATTAATTTCAGATGAAAAATGTATTTTAGCTTAGGATTTCGAAAATTATTTCGGCATTAAATTATGAGTAAGATATTAGAGGTAAAGGAAACGCCATTAATGAAACAGTATAATACCATTAAGGCAAAATACCCTGATGCTATATTATTGTTTAGAGTTGGTGATTTTTATGAAACATTTGGAGAAGATGCAATTAAAGCATCAAAAATATTAGGTATTGTTTTAACAAAACGGGCCAATGGATCGGCCTCTCATATTGAACTAGCAGGTTTTCCTCATCACTCAGTAGATACTTATTTACCTAAATTAGTGAGGGCCGGATACAGAGTGGCAATCTGCGATCAATTAGAAGATCCTAAAATGGTAAAGGGAATTGTAAAAAGAGGAATTACGGAATTAGTAACACCTGGCGTTTGCTTTAACGATAAATTATTAAATCATCAACAAAATAATTTTTTAGCTTCTGTACATTTTGAAAAAGAGCAAGCTGGAATAGCATTATGCGATGTTTCGACAGGAGAATTTTTAGTAGCACAGGGTTCTTTAAATTATATCGAAAAACTGATACAGAACTTTAAACCAAACGAAATATTATTTGAAAAAAACAAACGAAATCAATTGAATAATCTGGTACTTGATAATTTTTATTCATTTGGAATTGACGACTGGGCATTTAAATATGAATTTGGCTACGAAAGTTTAACTCATCATTTTGAAACTAAATCTTTAAAAGGTTTTGGAATTGAAGAACAACATTTAGCAATTTCAGCTTGTGGGGCAATTATTCATTATTTAAATGAAACGAAACATGATAAACTTAAACACATCAATAAAATTAGCCGTATTGAAGAAGACAAGTATGTTTGGCTAGATAAATTTACTATTCGAAATTTAGAATTATATCAAACCAATCATGAAAATGGAAAAAGTTTAATTGATATTATTGATAAAACAGTAAGCCCAATGGGCTCAAGATTATTAAAACGTTGGTTGGCACTTCCTCTTAAAAACATAAACGCAATCAACGAAAGATTAAATGCGGTAGCCTTTTTAGTGAGTGATGAAAACAAAAGGATTGATTTTATTTCTTTTTTAAAAGAGATTGGCGACTTAGAGCGTTTAATTTCTAAAGTTGCGGCTTTAAGAGTTAGCCCAAGAGAATTAGTTCACTTAAAAAAATCATTAGTTATTATTTCTAAACTTAAATCTCAAATTAAAACATCAAACAATAGCACTTTACAAAGTGTTGCCGAACAATTAAATCCATGCGAAATCATTTGTGAACGTTTACAAAACGAACTGAATGAAGATGCGCCAATTTCTGTTTTAAAGGGGAATGTATTTAATAAAGGTATTAATGTTGAGTTAGATGAATTAAGAAATATTGCCTTTAATGGCAAAGACTATTTACTTCAAATACAAAAACGTGAAATTGAAAAAACAGGAATTACTTCATTAAAAGTAGCATTTAACAGCGTTTTTGGATATTATTTAGAGGTTACCCATTTGCATAAAGACAAGGTGCCACAAGATTGGATTCGTAAACAAACTCTTACTAATGCTGAGCGATATATTACTCCAGAATTAAAAACATACGAAGAAAAAATTTTAGGTGCTGAAGAAAAAATTATGTCCATCGAACAAGAACTGTTCGAAAAACTAGTTAATGATATAAGTGAGTACATTGCCCCTATTCAATTAAATGCAAATTTGCTTGCCAAGCTAGATGTATTATGCGGTTTTGCCACACTTTCTATTGAAAACAATTATCATTGCCCAAAAATAAATGAGGGCTTTGCAATTGAAATTAAAGAAGGCAGGCATCCAGTTATTGAAAAACAATTACCAATAGGGATTAATTATGTTAGTAATTCGGTTTATTTAGATAATGATAACACTCAAATAATGATGATTACTGGGCCAAACATGAGCGGAAAATCAGCATTATTAAGACAAACAGCATTAATTGTATTATTGGCACAAATAGGTTGTTATGTTCCTGCAGAAGAGGCGAACTTAAGTATTATTGATAAAATTTTTACGCGTGTGGGTGCCACTGATAATATGAGTTCTGGAGAATCTACTTTTATGGTAGAGATGAATGAAACCGCAAGTATTTTAAATAATTTAAGTGCCAGAAGCTTAGTTTTGCTAGATGAAATTGGCCGTGGCACTTCTACTTACGATGGTATTTCTATTGCCTGGAGTATTGCAGAATTTATCCACAACCAACCGATTAATAGAGCAAAAACATTATTTGCCACACATTATCACGAATTAAATGACATGGCTAATTTATTTTTACGGATTAAAAATTATAATGTCACGATAAAAGAAAGCGGAAACAAAATTATTTTCTTAAGAAAATTAGCTGAAGGTGGAAGTGCGCATAGTTTTGGTATACATGTGGCTCGAATGGCTGGTATGCCTAATTATGTTGTTGATAGAGCAAATGAGATTTTAAAAAAATTAGAAAAAAATCGTGATTTTGAATTAGAGACAATTGATGATTTAACTGTGAGTGGCGGCATGAGTATAACACCTCAAAATAATAAAGACATGCAACTCAGTTTCTTTCAACTCAATGATCCTATATTGAATAAAATTAAAGAAGATATTTTAGCAATTGATATTAATACATTAACTCCAGTTGAGGCTTTGTTAAAACTAAATGAGATAAAGAGGGCATTTAAAATTTAAATTATTTAACTAAATCTAATTTAATGACTATGAATGGGTTTAAATAATATAAAAATTAATTAAACATATTTATAGTATTTTTTTGGGGGTTATAAAATTTTATTTAACTTTACGCTCCCTAAGTAAATTAGCGAAAGTAGCTCAGTTGGTAGAGCGTAACCTTGCCAAGGTTAAGGTCGCGGGTTCGAGACCCGTCTTTCGCTCTAAAGAAGCTGTTTAAGGCAGCTTTTTTAATTAGAATTACCATTTAATGCCTGGGTGGTGGAATTGGTAGACACGCAGGACTTAAAATCCTGTATCTTCACGGATGTACGGGTTCAAGTCCCGTCCCGGGTACAAGTAAAATGAAGCCTTTCAGAGACGAAAGGCTTTTTTTATTGCTTTTACTTTTTGAATCCATTAAAATATTATTAAAAATTATACGATTGTGGTATACTCAAAATTGAAAAAGGGACTTATTATAAAATTAGAAATTTGTATTTTAAAAATTGATTGAAAATACAAGATCTTATCTTTTTATAGCCACTTTAAATCCTAATTGCTCATAAATATAAATTTGAAAGAGTTTAGTATTTTTTAGTTCGTCAGAATCTAAATAGATATGAATTTTATCAGTCATATTTTTTTAAAATATATAATATCAAAAGAAAATCTTATTTCAAAGTTTTAAATATTGAAATCCGTTATTATGTGCAATGGTTAACATTGGCTTAATTGTTTCTTCGTACTTTAATTTATCAATTTTGAAGTCAGGGAAAATTGGAAGATATTCCTGCAAAAATTTGTTTTTAGGAGCAATCGCTTTAATCACTTTTAAGCCTTCATTCTGAACCTCAAAAAACGAATCAAAGTACTGATCAAAGTCCGGTAGTTTATCTCCCTTCTTTGAATTAAATGATGAGTCTGCAGGAATTAAATTCCACATTAAATCATGGGCCACAAATTGAAAGGGAACAAAATGCTCTACAGCGTATTCATCTATTCCCAATTTTTTACCGGTATAAATACATGGTATTGGTCCTATTTCTTTTATGATCAAATCCCAAAAGTTACGCTTATGGTTAAGTAAACTACCCCGGGCAATGGGTCTTTGCAATTTAGATGGTATATCTGGAACATTCGGGTTTCTGGCCTGCAGGTATAAAGCTAAATGCCAATAGCAAAATGACTTTAAAACTCCCATATTACTCTTAAAGTATTCTAACCAATCCCATTGAACAATGATGTGATCTTTGTAAAGAGAATAGGGAGCAAAACTCGTTTTTTCTTGAGATTTCTCGTAAATATTAAAAGAAGTACCCTTTCCTAACCAAGGGCTTAAGAATTTGTGTGGAAAGTTTAAATCAAAATGCTTGAGCGCTGAAATTGTTCGTCTATCGCTAGTATTTAATAATTTCTCAAGAATAATCTTTTGTGAAAAATCAATTTCAATTGATTCCCAAGTTTTAATGTCTTCAATTGTATAAATTTGAATTACAAAAAACTATACATGCTCGCAAAACGTTAGGGGAAAGCAAATAAACGCCACTTAATTTTTAAATCAAGTGGTCAATTTGAATCGGTCTGGGGTGGTCAACTTCATCGGCTTTTGCAGCATACAAAAGAAAAACCCCTAAAATTACTTTAGGGGTTTTCGCTTTAAATTATAAAATAAAAAGATTAATTTTTTATCTTCCGAATTAAATTATTTTCTTAAGAACTAAAATTAAATCAGCCACTTTTTCAACTTGAGATTCTGTCCAAAACTCAATAAATGTTTCTCCTTTTTCTCTCCCAGTTACACCATAATTTCTAGCATACATTGTTATTCTTTCTGATTTTCCTTCACTTGCATAAGTAAAAATCATTTCTTTAAATTTAATTGTGGTTTCATACTTTTTTGGATCTTTTTTATCTGCTTTTCCAACTTTTGGACCAACATGTTTCTCAAGAAAAGAAATAAATAATTTAACCTCAGAATCATCAAGCATAATTGATCTAAATAAGGCTGTATTTGTACTTTTTCCATCTAAACCAATAGATGGAATCAATACTTTCATAAGAATTTTAAGTCCCTTTGTTACAGAATTTGTGTTTAAATTTTTAAACTCTGAAGGATAAAAATCTACGTATTCACCAATACCTGATTTAAATTCGGCAACTGAAGAGTAGTCAACTGATAAAAAATAAGCATCAGAGGTATTTATTAGACCTCTTAATTCTGAAGCCCCATCAGTTTCAGATTGAAATTTGTTTTGAGCATTTATCTCTACAGATAAAAGTAAAATAGATAAAATTAGTTTTTTCATAAATTGTTTTTATGTTTGCCGTGAAAATTCACATCCTTAACATTCACAAAGTTAGATATAATTTTAAAAATATAATATTAAATAATTCAAAAAATCATCTTAATAAATTGGTTTTTGTTTAAAATCAAATGACAAAATTTTAAAAACTAATTATTTACTATTATACTTTAAATCAATATTTAATGTAAAATTTGTATGATGAAATAGTCAAACATATTCTATATGAATTACATAGCTTCTAAGCCAAAAACATCGAAAATAGTTTTTTACAAATTTTTAATCAAACAAATTAACTGAGTGTTCCCCATTTATTAGATACTCCTTATGGCTTTAGAAAGATGCGCCGATACTCACTAAAATAGTTCTGCCGTTTCCAGGCATAATACCTGGCCCAGGGTAACCGCCTGCTCTGCGAGTTGCATATTTTTCATCTGTAATATTATTTACACCAGCTTTTAGGTTATAGCGTTCCATAAATCTATAGGAAAGCGACGCGTCCATTATCTCATAGCCAGATAGTTTTCCAATAGTTCCTGAGGCATTTGGTATTTCTGTATTTGCCGCATCAGTAAATACGTCTCCAATACTGTTAAGTTGAAATGTTGCAGAAAATCCTTTCAAATAGTAAGTTGCTCCAAAGCGATTGATATATTGTGGAGCATTTTCCACTCGCTTATCTTCAATAGATTTAGTTGGGTCGAGGTTAAGGGAAGGGTTATTCCACTTTACATAATTAGCATCAATAAAAGAATTGGAAGCAAAAATGCTGATACTACCAATTTTTGATTTCTCTGTTAAAATTTTTACAACATCTATTTCAACATATGATTCAAGGCCTTTACTTACCGATGTGCCAATATTTGTTTTGAGTGTTCCGCCATTTTGACTCAGCGTTCCGATTCGGTTGTCATAAAATAAATAAAACAGGCCAACATCAAAGTTCAAATAGTTTTTTACAGTTCCTTTGAATCCAAAATCAGCATTAAAACCAGTGGCATCTTTTAAATTTGGATCAATAATTTCTGTGGTGGCAGAGGGCGTAAGTTCTGAAAATGTAACTGGCCGATATGCAAGAGAGTAATTACCATACAGGTTTATTTTTTCAGTAATTTTAAATTCGCTTCCGATTCCGTAAAGTAAGAGTTTCCGAACTCTTTTATTTGAATTAAGCATACCTAACTGCGAAGTATTGATGTACCCATCCGTTTTATTTTCGATATAATCAAAACGAATGCCCGGAACTATTTTCAGCCGCTTTCCGATTTGAAAAATATTTTCGGCAAAAGCGGCATAGTTAGTTGTTTCAAATTCCAATGAGCGTTCATATTTAGGATTAATTAGCGATAAATCAAAATCAATGCCTGTTGTTCCTATTCCAAGTTGATTTCTTATGGTGCTTCCACGGTACAACCTAATTCCTCCAGCAAAAATATGTTCGTTCCCAAAGAATTTATATTTAACAGATGATCGTAATTCTGTTCCATAATTTTTGTAATTATCTCTGTCCACTTGCCTTGCATTGTATTCAAGAGTTTTGGGATTAACACTATCTTTTAAAGTAATGGATTTGGTGAATCCAACGCTATTTCGTTCAGCAATGGTTGCAAATGATTTGATTTGTAAATTTACTGATTGCGAAATATTATATTTAATAGTGAGCGATGCGACATTGAAAGGTGCACCAAACCAATTTCTTTCTCTAAATGATTGACGATGATTATTAGTATACTGCTCATCTGAAAGGCCCCCTGGCTGCTGACTTTTGTAATTCATATTCGTATATTCTCCTTCGATATTTATTTTTTTTGTTAGTTGATAATTTGCTGAAAAATATCCTGTGTAAATACTGTAACGACTGTTGTTTCGCCATCCTTCGGCTGCACGATGATGAATGAATCCGTAATAGGAAAACTTTTCGTGGGTTCCTCCAATTGCCATGTAGGTATTGAATAAACCGTAAGACCCAAGGGTTTGTTGTGCCTCAAAGGATATTGGTTTGTTTGGATTTCCTTTTTTTATTTGATAATTGAGCACTCCTCCAAATTGTGGTCCGTATTGTAAAGAAGCTGATCCACGTATTACTTCAATTTTTCTCATTGCTTCCATTGGAGGAGTATAATAGTTTTCGGGGTATCCAAAAACCTCCGAACTAATATCATATCCATTTTGCCTAACATTAAATTCCCATGAGCGATTCGGACTTAATCCTCTTGATGCTATTCCTGCCTGAATTCCTGAACCATCATTTTCCCAAATACTTATTCCTGGTACTTTTGCAAAAACCTGACGCGTGTTATTTGAACTTAGGTCTGCGTTTATTTTATCCAACTGAATTACTGCTGTTTTTTTTCCTGCATAAATAACATTATCTTTTATTGCAGGCATAAATTCGATCTCAGCTAATGCCTGATGTTCATTTATTATTACTTCTGAAAGATTTACAGCTTTTGTTGTGTCGTTTTTCTGCGCAAATAAAATTGAAAATGAAGTTATGTTTAAAACTGCGAAAAATATATAACCCTTTTTCATGTTGAATTTATGATAGAAATTTACAATACAATATTCTTATTAAGAATAATTCTAAACAATACCTTTAATGAGGTATTTTAAAATCTGTTTTTGGGGAGATAATGAAATCTTTTCTATTCTTGAGCTTAGAAAGTAGGCAATAATTTGCAGATGACTTTGATAGAATTTAAAAATGAAATGGTGTTAAAGAAGTTCGAGAACTAAATCATTGCAAAAGACAATTGGGTTTTGACTTAATAATAACTTCCGCCAAAATCGAAAGCGCAGTTTTTTTTTTAAAACTTAATTGGTTTTTGCTAACTGTCTTGAATTACATAATATTGGGAATGTTCCGTATTAACAAGGCATCATTATTCTTTAATAATTCGGCTTCTATAAACAGATTGATTATTTTCGATTACATTGATAAAATAAATTCCATTTTCAAATGTATTTATGTTTATTTGATTAATCAATTCTGCTTTTTGTGTTTTAATGATTTGTCCTAATAGATTAGTTATTTCTATAAAAAAATTATCACTTTTTAAAAACTCAACTGTAAACTCACCATTATTTGGGTTAGGATAAATTGTTATGCCTATATTATTATCGTTTATTTTGTTTATTCCAATACAGTTAGAAACAACTTGGGTATAAGTTGCAGTGTTTGCACAACTAAAAGAATTAATTCCAGACAAAGTATACGTAGTAGTTATAGTTGGAGATATTAAAACCGAAGAAGAGTATGATGGAGGGCTTGTTGTCCAGGTATAATTAGATGCGCCACTTGCTTGTAACGTATTTTTTTCTCCTTTACAAATTAAAGACCTTGTTCCTACAATGGTAATAATTGGTAATGGATTTACATTTACAAAAGTTGTTTGTGAGCCAACACATAAATTAGCGTCAGACCCGCTCACCGAAAAAGTTGTTGATAAGGTAGGAGAAACAGAAATACTAGAATTACCTGCAACCGCATTCCATGAATAAGAATTTGCCCCAGTAGCAGATAAAATAATTGTTTCTCCTTTGCAAATAACAGACTTGCTACTTAAAGCAGTTAAAATTGGTAATGAATTTACTGTTACTGATGAAACGGCTAATGAGGCAGATAAACAACCTAAACTACTTGTTCCGATTACAGAATATGAGCTAGTAATTGAAGGGGAAACAACTGCTGAGCCGGATGAGAATGTATAACTACTGGCTCCAATTGGCGAAAGAGTATAACTTTGTCCAAGACAAATACTACCACTACTCATACTAATTACAGGTAATGGTAAAATATTTATTCCTAAGGTGCTGCTGCTTGAACACCCTCCACTTCCGTTTGCTGTAATAGTATAAATAGGATTAGTTATATTGTTTACCAATACATTTGAACCTGTTAATGAGCCCGGATTCCAAGTGTATGCATTAGCATTTCCGGTAACTGATAATGTAATTGAATTCCCAGAACATACAGATGGACTTTGTGCCGATGCATTTAATGTTAAATTAGTTACAGAGATGGATGCCGTTCCTACATTACAATTTATTTGAGCAGTAACAGTGTATAAACTTATGGTTCCACTTGATATTGCCAATGTATTTGTGGTAGCGCCATTACTCCACAGAGATTGGCCTGGAGGTCCACTAACTGTAGCAATAAGAGTACTATTTGGACATAATAATAAATTGCTACCTTGAAGTATAGAAACAACAAGGGCAGGTGGAGAGAAAGTATAATCTGTTGAAGAAAAAGTAGTATTATTTAAAAAATTGAAATTTGAAATTAGAGTTGGATCATTAGCAACAGTTGAAAATTCAGCATAAACCGAAGCCATTTGATAAGTATTTGCAACAGGCTCTAAAACCTCTGTGGCTAAATGTGGAAAAATAATTTTACCAGCTGTGCTAATGTTACAAGACGAAAAATCTTTAATTCCTGTCCAAGTATTATTTGAAACATTGTACGAACGTGAAAATAAATTTGGAGATTGATTTGCTAAACCCAAAGAATAAATTGAATTATCAGTCCAAGAATAAAAAATTTTGGTTCCATCTGATGTTCTTGAAATTTGAGGAGCCATATCCATAGATACAGCATTAGGAGCTACCCCCCAATTGCCTCTTCCTGCATTTACGTTTGCAATATCAAAAGCAGCCCATAAGCCATTTTTTAAAGTAATATCGAACATGTGGTGCCATAAATTATAATTTACACTATAGGCATTAGTTCCATTACATAGTGTTGTTAATATATGAGGATTACCGTTAACATCAACAGTTAAATCATGTTCAAAGTTTGTTGTAGGAACATTTGGGGAAGTCATATTTGAAGCTAAACAACTAAATTGTGTTAAGTTTACTTGTATTGGTCCAGTCCATGTTGCACCTCCATTGATGGTCTTATATAAAACGGGATAATATGCATAATTTAAAGGGCCTGGGGAAACATGTCCAAGAAAACTCATCCAGCCAAAAGTACCAGAAGGATCGAAAGCAATATTATAATCTCCTACTTGAGGGGTGCCATTATAAGAAGTATTAAAAGGAGGGTTTACAGCAAAATTATTAGCCCAAGTAATATCATTTAGCCCATTCCAAGTTCCTTTATAAATATTAAAACCAGTTATGTTTGCTCCATTAAATAAAGCATCTACGGCCCAAAAAATACCTGGTGCTCCTTTAACAATTGAATGTGGAATTAATTGTGGATTAACAATTGGCTGATTATAATTTTCAGTATTACCTAAGCCGTTTAATTGTCTAACACCAGTAACACAGCCATTCCAAGTTGAATTAACTGAGCTAATTGTTGCGGCCATAAATCCCAAATAGGCATTTGAGGGGGTTAAATTAAGTGTGGGATTATATATGGTTACATTTGGATATCTTGCTAAACTTGAATTTAAGGGGTTTAATACCCCTAAATTAACAGACCAGGTTGTACCTGCATTAGTAGAAATATCATATCTTATATTTCCTGAACTTCCACCAAGTAAATTCGCATTATTTCGATGAACAAAAACGATGGTATTCAAATTTTTATCTGCTGCAACTGGATTTGTAGAATTTCTAATTTGAGTAAAAATATTACTAGATGAACCCGCTGTGACTTGAGAACCACATTGAGCAGCAATATTCATTGAAAAAATAAAGCAAAATAAAAAGATAATAGATTTGTTAAAGATATTTTTCATAATTTATTTTTTATAGGTTAAACATTTAATAATAAAAAAATGGTTTTTATAAATTTGATTAATTATTATGTTATATAAATATATAATAAAAAAAATTCGATAAAAAACTATTTAACATTTAAATAAAAAAATGGTTAAAAAAATGTTTAATTTTATAAAAATAAACATAAACAAAATTAAATATTGTTTCGTTTTTTATTAATATCAATTTGCATCTTAATTTTTAGTCAAAAGAATTATGCTTGGTCAAAAGAAGGGCATCATATTGTTGCACAAATTGCAAAAAATTATTTAAAACAATCTACTCTAGATTCGATTCAAAAATATTTTAAAGATCTTAGCTTTGAAGATGCTGCGTGTTGGATGGACGAAGTTAAAAAAGACGATAACTATAAATATCTGTACAATTGGCATTTTGTGAATATTGCCCCAGATGCCAGTTATGTTAAAACCGAAAATCCAAATATAATTAATCAATTAGAATTAGCCATTCAAAATTTACATCAAAAAAAAGATGTTTTTTTTAACCTAAAAGTAATATTTCATTTGATTGGTGATTTGCATCAGCCACTTCATACTGGTTATGCAAGTGATAAAGGCGGTAATACCAAATCAGTGCAGTACTTTAATAAATCAACAAACCTGCATTATGTTTGGGACGAATTAATAATTAAATCAGAAAAAATAGATGCTGCAACATGTTTAATATTAGCAAAAACGATACCACTTAATAATCAGGTAATTTACAATAATGGCAATGTATTAGATTGGGCAATAGAATCAAGAATGTTATTAAAAAATGTATACCAAATAAAAAACGACTACATTTCTCATGCCTACATAAACAGAAATGCAACGGTTATTGAATTACAATTATTAAAAGCAGGCATAAGATTAGCAGAAGTTTTAGATGCTATTTTTAAAAAATAAAACGATTATATTTTAAAATCATCAGCATCTATTCCAACTGGAAATTCTTTTCTAAATTTTTCTAAAAACTCCCAATCCAATATAACGTTTTGCAGCTGTTCTTCATTTTCTTTTAATTGAAAAATAATGTCTCCTCTTGGATTAATAACTAAACTATTTCCTGAATGTTTAATGCCATTGCCATCTATACCAATTCTATTTATACCTATTACATAACATTGATTTTCTATAGCTCTAGCAATTAACAAATGCTTCCATGCATAAATTCTTTTTTCAGGCCAATTGGCCACATATATCAATACATCATAATCCCAATTAGGTTTGGAATTATTAATTTGAAATCTGTTTCTACTCCAAACAGGAAAACGAAGATCGTAACAAATAAGTGGACAAAATTTCCAATTATTTAAATGAGTAATAATTTTTTTGAATCCTGCTTTATAAAATTGATTTTCGGTTCCGATGCTGAATAAATGCCGCTTATCGTAGGTGTTTACTTCTCCATTAGGATTTATCCAATATAAACGGTTGTAGAAATAGCCATGCTCCTCAACGGCAATGCTACCTGTGATAACAGATTGTTTTTCTTTTGACTTAAATTTAAGCCACTTTAATGTTTCTCCATCAGCAGATTCTGCATATTTTTTTGGATTCATTGTAAACCCAGTAGTAAACATTTCGGGCAAAATAATTAAATCGGTTTTGTCTATTATTGAATCGATTAACTTTTCAAAATGTTGAATGTTTTTATCTCTATTTTCCCAATTTAGTTCGGTTTGAATAATGGTTAATTTCATTTATATAAATTTAAATTACAGGCAATACGAATTATAAGCTTTAACGGCCGGCCCATAATTGTGTTGAGCAGCTTTTTTAAAATCTTCACATGGATTTTGTTTCAAATTAATTTTCGCAACACCCATCCAATAATAAGCTTCATAATATTGTGAATTTAAATTAGTACAAACAATTAAATCGTTTAAACAAGCTTTAAAATTTTGTTTTTTTCCGAAAACAATGGCTCGTTTAAAATAAAAATCTGGTTCGTCTTTATTTAAAGTAATGCATCTATTATAAAAACCTAATGCTTGATCTAAGTTATTTAAATCACTATAACAATTTCCTAAAACAAAAAGAGCTTTGATATTGTTTTTTTCTATACTTAAAGCAAAATTTCCA
>Ga0208975_1000805_pt1 | contig 14400 bp, 8 predicted proteins | sample GreLakmeER78MSRF_FD_187700 | JGI IMG/M metagenome (GOLD analysis project Ga0208975, IMG submission 187700) | Freshwater lentic microbial communities from great Laurentian Lakes, MI, USA - Great Lakes metaG ER78MSRF (SPAdes) | ecosystem: Environmental > Aquatic > Freshwater > Lake | place: Great... | reverse complement strand
CCTTTAGATTTAGAAGCTTTGTTTAATCAGGCGGTCATAGATCAAGTTTCATCTAAATCAAATAGCGTGATATCTTGGATTCCTCAAAATGAAAACGCTTTTTGGCTTGACTCTCAATTCGATAAAGATTTTTGGGCTATAAGTTCAGTAGATGCTTATGACACTTTCACAATATCATACCCAGAAGGCAGCGCAAACAGATACGTTAAATTTACAAAATGTTTATTAAAAAAAGAAGACTTAAAAACTGTAGTGTCTAATTTCTCTTTTGATTTACGGTCCGCTCTTCAAGACAGAAAAGCAATTGCAAATCAAAAAGACCTTACGATTGGATTAGGTGATGGAATAAAAAAAGAGTTGCTAGCCACTGTGAAAGGATGGCTCGCGCAAGACCAACAGAAAGAAGACTTTTTATTGAATTCTGCTGTAATGCCAATTGCAGATCTATATAGAGACGGTTTACTTCCTCCGAAAGGCTCGTCTCAAGATGTTGTAAAAAACTCTTCTTGCCAAATAAAATTTGAATTAAAAAAACTAAATAAATTTCCAACTTTAAATTTTGAAGATATGTCGCAAGACGAAACAGTAAAGCTATTGAATGGTAAATAATTATGCCTTTATACACACAATTTTTCTGTCACCCTGATTACAACCAGGTAATTACATTACCTGCAGTTGAAGTCGAAGACAAACAGTTTCAAGATAAGCAGACTTCGATTTCTTTAGCAGAAGATTATTTTAAAGCAAATTATCTTGGTGGAAAATCTTTTAATTCTTATGGGATGGGAGGCCGTTTTGTGTATATACCATTCGATTACAAACCAGGAGTTTCTTCTATAAATTCAACATTTACTGCCTCTCAAAGTTTGGAACCGTTTATTAGTAGTAGTAACTATCGTGTCTTTTTATTTTCATCGCAGTATGCGAATTACTACGTAAACGCATCTGAGTCAAGTGTGGTAATTATAAATAAATTTTATTGTAATTTTGAAAATGTTTTTTACGACCAATACGGAATAGAGCAATATGTAACTAAGAGAGATGATAGCATTTACATCAATTTTTCTTTTGCAAAATTAGTGACTATTAAAGTAACTATAAATGGACAAACTCAAGCTATAAATTTTATAATAAAATCTCAAAAAACTTATGACTATTTAGAGGATTTTTCTAGTAAAATATTTTATTCTGCAGGAGCTTATTACACAGACTCGGGGTTTACTCAACTAGCGAATTTAAAAGTAAGACAAGAGTTTTTCCCATTTTTGCTATTGAACAATGACTCGCAAGGGATAAGAGGAAAAGTAGACCCTGATTCAATAAGCTTAGGGGAAGATTTAAATCCAAATGAATATGTAAATATAACCCAAGTAACTCCTCCGGTTATAAATCAAAACGTCATAACTTGCAGCGTTAACTCTCCGGGGTATGCTGATGTGGTATATGGCGGTAAACCTTATCCTTATGAAGACGCTCAAATATGCGGGACTCCTTCAGTAACGAATGGAAATCCTATAGCAGTGATCAGAAGAGACGGCCAATTTAATTTAGATTTATACAAAAGCTTTGCGGCTTTAAATTCAGAAACTGTTACTATATATGCGAATAATTTTCAATATATAAAATATGTAACTTTAGTAAATAATAGCATCGTTTACACGACTTTTTTAAACAATGGATCATTTGCAACTTCTACAGTTAAATTTTCAAGCCAAGTTTTAGACCTTAGTAAATACTATTCAATAGAAGAGGATAGCGATGGGATTATTTCGGGCATAACTTTTAGATTCGTAGTGTATGAAACTTTAGAAACTGAAGCTAAAGCATTAACTTATAATTTAACTATACCAGTAAACATATACATTCCTGAAATCATATCTGCATCATATAACGCAGATGGCTCAAAATTAGAATTAGAATCGAATTATGCTAAAACAATAAAATATTATTTAAAAGAAAACTCTACAGAATTGGAAGTTGCGATAGATCAAAACACGCCGGCAGATGGATTAGGTCAAAAAACTTTGATTGACGTAGACGCTTCTTCTAAAAATATAACTGCCAATGCTTATGGGTTTTTCTACGACTTCAATGGCGGAGCCAGAGCGCCTTACAAATCTACGGATTTTTATCAATCAATAAATTTTGAATTCATAATAACATCATTGGGCTTACAGATCAAAAGCGGCTCTCCATTAGTTGCTAAAACATTCTATGATTCTGGCGCAACAGCTATAACTAATTTAGTTAATGCTCCATGCTATCAAAACAGTTTTGGAAATTATACAATGTATATAGATTATGTACCAGCTTATAATATATATTTTTATTTTGATTTTACTTTAGCTGCTGGGTTTGAGTCTTTGTATTTTAAAATAGGCGAGGGCTCAGATAGTAATAAATTGACGAGCCTTTCTCCTGTGTTTATTGCAAAAAATAAATTATTTGAAAGATTAGATGCTAGTGGCAATATAAAATTAATTCTATTATTAAATAATAAAACCCCATTTGAAATACCATTTCGATTTTTAAATTTTTCTACTAATGCTCCTCAAGTGACATCTGTAAGCTCTCCTGTAGTAGCCGGGGGTTCTGAAATATCTGTGTCTTTCAATTTTAATTATAGATATGCTGATTTAATTAGTTATTCTATTTTAGATCAGGATGATTCTGTGGTTTATGGCCCGATAACATTGTTAAAAAAACCTTACACTGAATTGTTTAATCTTTTCTCTTCTGGGTCGACTGTATCGGAAAATATAAAAACAGATAAATTTAATATTCAACCAGCCGTAACTTCTTTAAAAGCAAAAGTCACTGCAATTAATTTAAACTCTTCATTTGAATCAGTGGAAGCTTCCTTGCAATCATCGACAACGTCTTTGCCTCAGCGGCTAAATCAACAAACCCCAGCAGAAGTAAAGTTTTACTCTGATCAAGCTAAAACTACTGTAGCCGCTTATATCAATAGAGGCGTTGTGTATTATGCTTTCTTGCAATTAAAAGACGTAGATGGAAATGATATTGATCCTGCAAATTATGGAAGCTATATATCTCTAAACCCGCCTCCTAAATTTGAAGCAGTAGAGTCTGAAGATGCGAATGAGGATTTAACTGGAGTCAGTGTAACTAAAATAAATAATAATGATTATCTGTACTCTTTCAAAATCGACCCATCAAGTCCTTTCAATGATAGCGCTTTTGTTTTAGATATAACTTACTCTCCTATAGTAGGGATACCGATAAGAGAAGACGGAGTAGGCGGAATTACTAACAATTAAATTACAAATTAATATATGAAAATAACTACGCGTGGTTCAATTAAATTTTCTGAAGGAAGCGAAGACCCGACGTCTGTGAGCGTTCCTAATATATATAGTTTTGAGGTTAAGATTTCTCCTGATAGTAAAAATCAATTTAGCTTGTGTTTTAGCGTAGATAACTGCGCGAGTTTAAAGTTAGAAAAGAGTCTTATAAATGAAAATGGAGTAATAGTTGGAGAAGTGGATTCGTCTCAAATCGTAGTAGGGACTAGCGAAACTGGGTTTTTTAGTAAAGACAAAATATATAAAACAAAGTTCAAATTAATAGCTACGAATACAAACGGTTCTGTCTCTGCAGAATTAGAGCCAATAGGCGTCGGGACAAACGATCTAAATATATTCACTACTGATTTTATAAGTTTCTCTGCTGAAAGACCTACGGACTCTTTCAATGAAGTTGATGTAAAAATAACTATAGCAAAAATTGCCGCTTTTAATATTGAAGATTTAGTTCAGTTAGAGCTTAGATATAAAATGCAAAAAGATTCGAGTTATGATTCTATGATTTTGGTCAAGCCTAACCCGTCAATTAAGAAAGACGCTTCAGAAAATGTGCTGAGTTATTCTTACGAATTTAAAGGAGTTGTAATAGGAAGAGCAAACGAAGGGGGGGTTTTTAATTTTCTTTGCAGAGTTACTGTAAAGAATTTCCAATCACAAGACTCCAATAGCGTAGAAGTTGATTTTGGCACCTTGACGGTTACTACCCCTTCTTTAGTTAAAAACTCTTCTTTCCCAGAGGCTAAAATTTCAAATCCAGAAGCGCCAGCTTCTTTAAGGTATGAATTTTTAGTAAAGTTTTATCAAATTTTTACTCACACAAAGAAATTGGAGTTTATTCGAAGTGATGAAACATCTCCAGCAGAATCTTTATTTGATTATAAATTTTTAGATTCTGATACAGTGACAGGTTTAAGTTGCGATAATTTTTTAATAGTCGATGAGTCAGAACAATCTCTATTTAGTTATGAATTTAATAATAACAAACAATCCGGGACGAAAGGCTACCTTTATCCGGCATCTGTTTCTGATATATTGCCTTGCATAATAGTAATCAAAAAAACGGCGGTTGCTGGTGCGGTTGCTAAAGGGAATGATTCTGTGGTGCTATTTTGGAAGATAAATGATAATTTTTTTGACTACTCGATGATGAAGGGGGCGGTTTCTGTTAAGACTATTGAATTAAAAGCAAAATTGCAATACAAAAAGAAAGACGAACCATATGTAGACATAACAAAAGAATTTTTTATAGAAAAAAAACATTTTCAGAACTCTACTCAGAAATTCATAATTGAAATAAAAAACGCCGAGTCTACAGAACCAGATATTTTTAATTTAATATCAGAACAAGATAATAAAACAGATAATTTAAAAATAGTAATCACATCCCACACAGTTCTTTGCTCTACAAAAGGAGTGGGATCTAAAACCTTAACTTTTAATAAATTGTTAATTCCAAATCAATGGAAGTATATAGCTTATGATGGGTATATTTCAGAATCGCCTAGCATAAGAAATTCAAGAGACAAGACTATTTCTTTAAATTTGGATGATCTAAGCTTAAGAGGGATAAGACTTCCTGAAAAAGGTTTTAAAAAATTCGACACTATATCAGATATAAGAAGCTACGATAAAAGGACAGAGCAAAGCTTTGTTCTAAAATACGATCTTGAAGTCTTTTATAAGTTGTCTTGTTCTTTTGACTCTTTTTATATTGATCCAATAAGAGAAGGAACGGTAAACGCTATAGTTTTACCAAGCGTCCCAAGCGACGTATTCCTTGTCGCTCCGAAAATAGTAATACCTCCTCCGAACTTAAAAAAAATTGGAAATGGAGGAATACAGGCTGAAGCTGTAGTTAATTTGGACGAGTATGGAAAAATATCGGCAATACAGTTAACTGAAATTGGAGAAGGGTACTCTTACTTTAAAACTTATCTAAGTAAAAGAGAGCAGACATTCTCAGATTTTACTCCAATAGTTCTATCTTCTTATACAATTGTTGCATCAGATATTGGGTTAAATAAAAACGCTCTTTCTCCACAAAATTTATCTTTTGATTTAGGCAATTTAAAAGCTTCTCTTACTGGCGGAGTTAGATTAGCAAGCGTGTTGGCGGATAAGGAAAAAATAGACTCTTCATCTGATGGCGGCAATCCTTTATCCCAATTACAAAAAACTCAAATAAATGAATACCTAGGAAATTCTTTGCCAGAAGACGCTCCTATCGAGGCGAATCCGGCAGAGCCTTATGAAGTTACATCTGAAGAAATAAACTATAACGCCCAAGATATTCTAGACAAAATTTGGTTTGACATATCTAAATTATATATTGAAAAATACAATAATCCATTGCTTGAGGCTAGGGTGTTTAATGAAGACGATGATCTGGCAACAGCAAGTATTGATAGATCTGGGCCCTCTTCAAATATAGTTGCGTCTACAGATTCTTCTTCTCAGTCCCCGTCTTCTACGAGTCCGTATTCGCAGCAAACAAGCGCAGATGGCGGCGCGTGGAGCCTTTTCCAACTAAATGATCTGTCAGTTGTTCCAGATGGCAGTCCGGCATTAAGCGTGTCGAATATCTCTAAATCGCCACCTTGGCTAACTCTTATGCCGTTGTCCGTAAGATCAGACCGTATGTGGTCTTTCGGGCCTTTGCCTAACATGGCTCCAAGAGCAGAAATGTTTAATAGAATTGTTACCGCAATAAATAGCCTTAACGAAGTAAGAGTTATCGCGCCTTTTATTTGGGCGGTGACACAAAATTCGACACAAAACGTTTGGTTAAAACCTGTTGCTGATTCAGCCAGCCAATTTGATATAGTTACATTTGGTCAAGATGGAACAAATATTAACTCAAGTAACTCTATAGATGATTACATTTTACCTATAAATTCAACTTTGTCAGTCGGGGCATCTAGATCAGTTAGAAAAGAACACACACTACCTTTTAAGCTTAAAAACTATGGATTACCGGCAGCAGAGTACGTCTCTTCAATTGAGGAAGCGTCTTCTATAACATTTAAGCCTATCGTGCATCCGTTTATGGAAAACGCTCTGCCTAGATTTGTTGCAGCTAATATAAGAAGAAAATATCTAGGCATCGTTAACGAAACAACTTACTCTTGTTCTTCTGTAGTTCCGCCTAGGGTTCCTGGAACAAATACTACAGTTATGTATTGCTCTTCTTCTAACCCAAATGCAGGATCGTATCCTAGACCAATTCCTCCAGTTCAGCTTCCAATTTCAAAACTTAAAGAAAATATTTATTTTGAATTTTTTAATAGTGGAGGTTCTTTAAGCGCAAGCCCTAATGGAACGGCTAAATTTTTCGGGGTTGTTAATTTCGTAAAAAATGGAAATTATGTATATTGCAGTTATGAGTGTGGAGATTCATACAGCAAAACAGTAGATTTTTCTTATACTAATATGTATCCAGCAACATATAAACTTTAATGGTCTCTGATAATTTTAAGAATTTATTTAAGGAAAGCTTAAAAGTTTCTAAAAGCTTGTCTTCTGCTGCGTCTAAGGCGGCAAAAGCTGTGATAAATAATAAACAAATAATCTCTCCTCAGCTAAACGCTCAGAAGAGATTAGACATCTGCAATAAATGCCCTTCACTAGATAAGTCTGGAGGAAGGTGCGAAGAGTGCGGTTGCTTCGTAATTGTTAAAGTTAAACTAGATTTTGAAAGCTGCCCGCTTAAAAAGTGGTGATTATGGGGCCTTCTTGATTCTCTCTATCAATTCAAAAATCTTAGGCTTAGGAATCTCATTGATAGAAGTAATCGCGTCAGCAGCGAAACCGTCTTTAATAAGGCGCTTTTTGATTTGGTCTAGGGTAACGCCCTTCTCCTTCATTAAGTTAGAAAGGACCGCCGTTGGAGATACCGGGCTATCAGGAGTGAGGTCTTCAAAATTAGTTTTAACACCAACTTCGTCTTGGCCTACGATGTTAATCTTTAGAAAATTTCTGACGCACCTAACGAAAGCTCGGTTCTCAGCAATCGCGGCTAAATAATTCCTTGCGAAGCTTTGAGTATTGTCTGGAGATGCGTCTGCGAGAGACTGAAAAGAAACTTGCTGATCATTTGTCTCGTAGTTAGCGATCCAATTAATGTAGCAGCTTGCTATGACGTAACTTGGCCCAGCTTCTGGCACATCGTAAGACACGCAAGTAAATCCACGAATTTGTGCGAGCTCTTTAATTCCTCCGAGAAGAATCAAAAGATCCTTGTCCTCTAGCTTTGAGATATCTGTTTCCTGAGTTCTTTGCTTGTTTGCAACAAGAAACTCTGAGCGGATCATCTTGCGCCAATTCACGCTTCCGTCTTCATTGTAAACGTATGGAATGGGAGGGTCCGCCAATAGTCCATATTCGTTTCTCTTAAAAGTTTTTGGAGGTATGCTGCTCATCTGATTATTATGGGCTAGATCTGCTCGCTGGTCAAGAAATAAAAGTAATCCGCCTCGTCTTTAAAAGACTGGTCTATAGCTGGTGGAAGTTGAAAACTTGAGTTACGAACATCTGCACTATTGACGAGCACTTTAGAATGCCATTTACTGGCAAAAGTTTTTCCGCTTTTAATTACTATTTTATTTGTTTTAAAATAGACTTTTGATTTATCTAAACCCTCAAGGAAATCTAAACTCAAGCTGTTCAATTTATTAATCTTTTTATAGTTTATAAATTTAATTTTTTCCTTGTCCAGATCAGGCCCAGATAGGGTGGTAATAATATCATAATTGATCTTGTTCTCTTCTAGAAGATCAAGGAAAGAGGAGTCTGAATCTTTGTCTACTTTAAAATAAACTTTCTTTATTTTGTTCTTTTTGTTTATTAGAATGTTTTTATTGAAAGCTTTACTAGTTACTATGGCGCATGCCTCCATAGATAATTGAGAGTCAAGATTCTCCTCTGAGAATAAATAATCCATGCGTATTACTATTTCGCTTTTAGCGCTTCTGGAGCTGTTGCCAATTTTAAAAGTACAGTCTGGTATAACTTCTAAATTTTGAGTAGAGTAAACCTTCCCAACAGAAAGCGTGTTATCAAACAAATGGTCTTCATCAAGAAGAGTTTTTAAGATTTTTTTAGCTATCTCCTCTGGCCGAATGTTGTTAATTTTTGCGGCAGTAGGATTTAAGAAATGTTTTCTAGCTTTATCTGAATGAATTACTTCTTCGTCTTTTACTAATGTGTTGTCTAACGAATAATCGGTTTTCAAGAAACATTGTTTTATATTATTCTCAGACGCTATCAAAGAATACAATTTTGAAGAGCCGCAAAATAACAAAGCTTTTCTAATCAGATAAGCTCTTTGAGAAAGCTGAGTTGAATTATCAACATAGGTATGATTAAAATGATATTTCTTGTCTTCTATAAAATGAACTATTTTTATTCCATGTTTTGATAAAACTGGTTCTATCAGTTCGATAACTCTAAACCAAAAAACATAATGAAAATTCGCATTGCTAGATTGAGTGTCTAGAATTATATATCTATCAAAATCTAATGGATAAAGCTTCTCATATATATATGATTCGCTGGGCTGCAACCCTGTAGTTGAGGCGAAAGATTTTAAAAGATTCATTTGATTAAAACAGAATGATTATTATTGATGCAAAACGAGTCTAGGCAATAGCTTTCAAAAAAATTCTTTTTAAGAAACTCTGGGTCTTCGAATTCTTTGTTTTTAATTATTGCGCTTTCGATCATAGTGTTTCCAGAGAATACGGCTTGGCAGATTTCCGAAGACCCAACAAAAATCTTTTTATCAGGATGCTTTTCTTTTATAGCTGAAATAATTTTAGTAGATAAGAAAATATTTTCTAAATTAGAATCAATAGAAACAAAAATCCTATCCTCTGGGTTAGACCCAGAAAATAATTCTTCTATTTTAAATTCTTTATGTTTATCGTTATCTTTCGTTGCTACTTCTCTAAAATACGATTCAATAGATTGTCTAGGTGTTCCTATTTTTAATTTTTCAATCCAATGAATCAAGCCTTCATCACTGTCGGTGACGTCAGTTTTAAGTATTAAAGAGTATAAAGATTTAAGCCAAAGCACAGAGTCTTCAATATAAGGAATTTGAACGTATGGATTTTTTTCTACGTATTTTTTTTCAGTGTTTTCGTAATTTCCATAACCACAAGATTCTATGAACTTCTCTATCTTGTCGCAAATTACATTAGTAGCGAAATTATCTATAGCCCATTTTCTAGCAAGCTTTCCAGTTTTAACCTTTTCTTCAAGAGGCATCGCTAATACCTTTTTAAGTTGATCGGCTATTGATTGAGGGCTAGTAGATGCCTTAATGAATTCTGTGCCGAACTCTCTATACTCATTCCAAGCCAAAGGCAAAGAGTGGGCTTCTGGCTGGCACATATCTTCTCCGCAGCTATAATTAGTGACTAAAGTAATTAAACCAGTAAGCTTAGCTTCTTGGATTGGAATTTCTTGTCCTCCAGAAGTAAATGGATGACAATATACATCCATCATGTTATAAACTTCATTTAATTGCTTTTCTGAAATGCCGAAAGTCGTGCCTGTTGTTGTGCAGGAATTTTCTGTTTTGCATGAGGAGCATGTTACTTCATTTGCTGAGAAATTTTTAACTTCATACCCTCTGCAAGTTTTGCATACATAGGTAGTTAATATGTCTTTAATATCTACCCCAGACTCTCCGCAAATTTTTTGGATGTTCCATCCTTCTTGCCAATTTGTGTGAAGCAAAAGCTTTGTTTTAAGATCTGGATTAGAATCCTTAAGGATTTTAAAACCTTGCAATAAATTTGGTACAGATTTTCTTAATTGGTTTCTAAATACAAATCCAATAACATAAGTGTCATTTTCTATGTTATTTTTTAATCGTATGCTTTGCTTTGCTTCTTGAGAGAAAATTTTAAAATCTGAGGCTTCTACTGCTCCGTGCATTGTTTTTACATGTTTATGCCCAAGTCGATGCATTTCTTTTTCAGCAAAATTAGACCACACCCAAAAGTTTTTAATCTTTGGGGCTTCAGAAACAGCAGTAGAAAGTAAAGGAAGAGAGTCTAATGTGGTCCAAATTACAGAATTAATTTTATTAAACCAAGGTTTGTTAATAGAATAATCGACTCCCCAAAAATCTTGCACTCCTATATAGATATCTGGTTTTTCTATATTGATTACATTGTCCAATTCAAATGCTCCGTATGAGTATAGCCTTCCTCTATCTTGAGAGCTATTGCAGTCTGCAGCTTCTTTGCCAGAGTTTGGAATTACTCCATAAGTCTTCCAAGGAGTCCTTTCTGTTTCTGGGTGATTCTTAGCGATGCCGCCAGCTAGGCATACCAACTCGTACTTTTCAGTATTATACAAATAAGAAAGAATGGCCTTGGTATTTCTACCAAAGCCAGTCTTCGAAAGAGCAAAATCAGAGTGGAATAAAATTTTCTTCTTTTTTACCATAGATCTTCATCCGCTGACTCCTGCTTAGGAGCCTCTTCCTTTTTCGGAAGGGCTGCTGGAGGAGTAACGGCTAATCTATTATCTTGCTCTTGAATGGCCTTTTCAAAGATTTTTGCAAGAGATAGCGTGAAGTAGCATTCTAGTTTAACTGCTTCTCCGAAAGTAAAGCCCATTAGGAATGAAGTCTTGTCTTGAGCGTTCTCTTTGCTTTCTTTAGATACAGAGAAAGAGTATCCAACTTGCGCCATTTCGGATGGATTATCCTTAGTCCCCCTCATGTAAGGAGAAAACTTAATTCGAGTAACTTGCTTTGCGGAGTCATGGAATCCGGTGAATTCGGCGTTGCGGCGCATTGCTGAGATGATGTCGCCTACCTCCGTAGAGCTAAGCTTCACAGACGCAGACATTTTTGGGTTTTGAGAATTGCCAGCGAATGAGCCCCGCTTCTTGCTTTCATCCCAACTGGATTGTTTAATTAGATTAACGAAAACACAGTCATCTTTTACAGAGATTTTAAATGAGCAGCCGGAACCAGTGTTCTTTGGATTTGGTTTATAAAATTGAATCATGCGATATATAGTGGGTTTTTAAAGGTTAATTGTCAAGATTTTTTTCTTTTAATTCGGAAAGTTTTGTGTAAATTTTCAATGTTTGAATGCCGATGGTGTCGCAGAACAAACAGTCTTGTTTTTTCGTGGCTTTAACGATAACGATGTCTTCTTTTTCAGGCAACCTGTCGCTATTGGCAGACTTGTTAAATTCAATTTTATCATTGAAAGTAAGAACAGGAATCGATCCAAATTCGTCAGAAACAATCATCTTAAATACTTTTGTCTTTTTTTCATTTTTAGATGTCCATTCTGAACAGTCATCAACTTTGCCTACTAGATAAAGAATAGAATTGTTACCTAATTCAGATATCTGGGCGGTGGAAACTAGTGACGGCATCTTAGGGTGGAATATATCTATCAAAGTATTATTGTAACTATAACCAAGAAGCTTGTTCTCGTAGTACCAGTTAGCAAAGCTTTCTGATTTATTATTTTGCTGATAGATCTTTAAATAAGGATCGTATTTCTTTTTGATCGTTTCTAGGCGAGTTTCTTTAATGAGAAGTTTGCTGTTCTCATTTTTTGTTTCTGACAGTTTTTTGATGGTCTTGAGAAGATCGTATCCTTGGTCTGGTCCATGCTCCATACTTAAGACTTTCTCCTTATCCGTAAGGAGGTTCCAAAGCTGAGCTTCAAGGACAACTCGACTTCTAGAAGTCGAAAAACCGTCTAAAGCTCCAGCTTGAATCAAGGCAGATAAAACGCCAATAGAAATTCCAACTTCCTTTGCCGCTTGGAATACTTCAAATTTATTAGATTGATCTGATTTAAAATTCTTCAATTTGTCCATCGTCTTTTCAGAGATGCCTTTAATAGAAGATAATCCGAATCTAATATCATTTCCTTGAATAGAAAAATCAGTATCAGATTTTAATATGTGAGGCCCAAGCAAAGTTATTCCAAAGTGCCGAAGCTCTTTCTGGATCTTGGATATCTCTTCTAGAGGAGCTGGTTCATGCTTTGTCATCTCTAACAAAGCTAAGAAAAAATGCTGAGGATACTTAAATTTAAGATAAACAGTACAAGCAGCAAGAGCCGCATAGCTCATCGAATGTGATTTGTTAAACGAGTAATTTGCTGAATTCTCAAGAATGCGCCAAAGAATGTCTCCGATTTCTGGGGCTAGATTGTTTTCTTTAATCTTATCTTGGATCTTCTCTTGCCATTTTTTGACTTCCTCGACCTTCTTTTTGCCAACGATTCGGCGCAACACTTCTGCTTCATCAAGAGTAAATCCAATCTTATTGGACATTTTCATCAACTGCTCTTGATACAGCGCAACGCCGCCGCTGCCGCTTAGTACAGAATCAAAGAACTCATGGATGCCTTCATATTGATTGTTAGTTGTGAAATTAGCATATTGATCCACGAACTCCAAAGCTCCGGGCCGAGCAAGAGCTAGAACGCCGCTCAGTTCTTCGAGGTTCCTTGGCTTTACTTTTTTGCAAACTTTAAAATTAGTTTCTGCTTCGATTTGAAAACATCCATGAGGAGTTTTAAAGTCTTGGAGTTGCTGATAAATAAATGGATCATTAAAATTAAGCTCATCTACTTTGACGCCAACTAGATTGCAAACTCTATCAACAATAGAAACACTTCGCAGGCCAAGAAGATCTAATTTAACATTAGATATAGAAGCCCAATTCATGTCGTAGCTAGAGACCTGTTCTTTGTCGGTAGTAAGTTCAGTAGGGCAGCTTTGTTCTATCGGATAGTATGAAAGCATCATTCCGGAGGCATGAACGCTCTTGTTCTTGATTAGGCTTCTAAGTTTTAAAGCCGTTTTGTAAGACCTTGGATTCTCGTCGCACCACTTCTTGAGTTGCTCAACCTCGCTATAGGCCTGCTTGAGATCCATAACTTGACCGAAAGTCTTTGGAATCAAAGAGCTAATTTCATTCATTTCGCTCTCTGGCTTTTCATCTATAATCTTTCCGCATTCTTTAATAAGCAATTTACCGCTTAGAGTTGTTAGGGTCAAAATCTTAGAAGTCCTGCCAGCAAACAATTGCTCCAAGAATTTGATTACTTTTGGACGATTATAATAGCAGATATCTATATCTACGTCGCACATCAGCGACCCGTCTAGATAAGTTATGCCATCGACTATTTGTTTCTTTGCACGGATCTTAGATATAAACCGCTCAAAAAATAGTTCATATTTAATAGGATCTACCTTGGTGACTCCCAACAGATAAAGAATAAGACTACCAGCAGCAGAACCGCGCCCAAGGCCGAGAGGTATGGAATTTTCGTTACAGTAGTTAATAACAGTCCAAACCAAAAGAATATAGTCAAGAAATCCAAGCTCTTTGATGGTTTCCAATTCATATTTTACTCTCTCTGAATATTTGGGAAAATCTTCTTTAGCTATATTTAGCTTTTTAAAATTAGACCTGCATACTTGCATCAAGAAATCATAATTGGAAGACTCCTCTTTAAGTCCATACTGCTTCTTAAGGCGGCTCTCAATATTGAATTCGGGAAGCCTTACGCCATACAATGGCAGCTTCATATTTGAAAATTGCGAATCGAAGTCTTTCATATTTCTGCTTGAAATTTAATTTTGTTCCAAACCTTGAGGTTAAGATCCAAATCTACAATGGCATTGTGCAGATTTTCGTAATCATGATCGATGGTATAGTCTTTGCCAAGAGCAGTGAGGTTGGTTTTAATTCCTTTCCGGTAAGTGTGCAAAAGCTTATATTGATATTCAATCAAAGACTCTTTTGGCATTTTTGGAATTCCGTACTTGATTCCTTTGGCCAAGCAGTTTGTGTCTATGAATTTATTTACTAGATGTTTAATGTTTCTATTTTTAAGAAGATACATTTCCTTGATCAGATAAACGTCGAATCCAAGAATATTATGACCAACAATATAGTCGCTATTGTCAAGCCAATCACTAATAGTACCAAAAACATCATCAAATTTCTTGCCAGTTGTTCTAATGAGTTCTTCTGGGTATCTTGTGATTCGTCTTGCATCTTCAGATATTTTAAGAT
>Ga0208975_1000803_pt1 | contig 14409 bp, 18 predicted proteins | sample GreLakmeER78MSRF_FD_187700 | JGI IMG/M metagenome (GOLD analysis project Ga0208975, IMG submission 187700) | Freshwater lentic microbial communities from great Laurentian Lakes, MI, USA - Great Lakes metaG ER78MSRF (SPAdes) | ecosystem: Environmental > Aquatic > Freshwater > Lake | place: Great... | reverse complement strand
CTTCCAAGCATACGATACGGGCGAAGCCCGAATGCGGCATCAATATTTGCCATTGCTTAGATCCTTATGTTATTCGGCTGCACGATTGCCGCCGAAAGTGACTCTAGATTGCCGTTCAGGTTTAATAATCGGCATGGACGGGTGTTGATCTCTCATCAGGTCGTTATCAACCGCGTCAAGCTGTTGTTGCGCTTGGCGGTTATAATAAGCAGTACGCTGATTTACCAGATCTACGGGAATACGCGCTAAGACAAGACCCCCAACTGCAATGACACCAGCATGTTTGCCGTTATCAATCGTGGGAAGATCCCAATCTGGGTATTCTTCGGCGCGAACGAGTTCAAACCCTTCGCGAAGTCGTGCGGACATGTTCTTCCGATCATCAACACCTGCGGCCTCCATTCGGAGCCAACGGTGCCTAAAACCCTCCGGTGCGGGGGGCGCGTCCAAAGAGGACGGTGGTTTCCAAGTCGTAGGTTTTACGGTCTTGGAGCGGACGGTATCTTCGCGTTTCGAGCGATCCATAATCAGTTTCTCTCTGCTTGCTTCAGATTTACCTGCCGGGCGTACTGTTCATAACTCAGCCCCAGTGCTTTGGCAATCTTTTTTTGTGAAGTGGAAAGGTCGTCACCCTTGACAGCCTTGTTTGTTTTTTGTGCGCTGGTGGGCCGCGCACCTCCGACAGCGGATGCCAGCTTGGTTCCCTTGGCAAATTTATGCGGGAAATCATTCCGAATACGCTTGTCTAACTCACGATAATACGCATCGCTCGAAGGATTGTACCCCTCTGCAACAAGATCATTGTGAGTGTCGTAGGCCGTGTATGTCATGGCCTTATCAGAGCCGAACCATTCATTACGCTCCGCCCACTGCTGGGCCTTCTCGTCAGGAACTGGTTCTCTTCGAGGAGCAGCAACTTGCTGCGCAGACTGTTTGTCATACAACGTCTGCTGTTCCTGTTGATACTTGTAGTTGCGGATCTTGTCGCGTTCCAGTTCAAGCCTTGCAAGATACTGGTTAGCTTCAAGCTGTTTATCCGTGTCACCAGTGTCAACAGCAGACCGATACTGGTCCTTGTAAAGCTGCTCTTGGACCTTGATCCGCGTGTCCGCTTCTGTCGTGTACGACTGATCCAGAAGTGATGTACGCTTTTGCATAGCATCAAGCTGGTTCTTGACAGATTTGGCATAGTCCAGTGCCGCCTGTTCACGACGCTCGGTTTCGCGGACTTTATAGGTCAGCTTACCAATACGCTTCCTGACAGATTCACTCTGGGAGGCTAGGTCGTCATCGTCGTCTTTCGGCTCCGCTTTGACCTCTACCTCAACATCCTCGTCATCTGACAACTCTTCATCTACAACGGTTACTTCAACATCTTCATCATCTTCAAACATGGTAACTCCTTAATGCGCTGTTAGACATTCATGATGTCTTCTGGATCAGCGATGGTTGCGATGACCTCATCATCGTTTAGGATACGAACTTCACCGCCATCAATCTTGAAGCGTGAACCCGCATAGCGACCGAATAGAATCCAGTCGTTCTTCTTGCACCACGGACCTGCGGTGAATTTGTTTTCGTCCCCGTAAGCGTCTGGTCCAACTGCCAGAACAAGCCCGACGACGGTGGCAATGGTCTGTCTTTCAACATACTCATCAGCCAAATGAATACCGCCCCGTGTCTTACCTATGCCACGATAGGGAAGAACAAGGATGCGCCATCCTGTAGGTTTTGGTAATCGGTCGAATACACTGGAGGGGATCTTGGTTGGATCTAAATACCGATCTTCCAAGGCCACATAGGCTTCTTCCAGTGCGGATTTTGGGGCCTCTTCTATCTTCTGAGGCTTGGCCTTCATAGCTTCTGCAACGTGAGTTGGCAGTATTAAACTACTCATCCTTGTCTTCCTGTTTAAGCAGAGAGCGTATTACGTATTCGGCTTCCACCCAGACTTCGTACTTTGCACGAAGCTGCTTGTATGCCACGAAATCAGGAACCGCGCCCTCTGTGATCGCTTCCCTGATAACTTCTTTTCTGTCAGCAAATGTCCTTAGAACCCTGTCAGCAAAGAACAGACTATCCACATGATCTCCTTATCCAATCGGCGTCGAGTTATGTATCATCGCATCCTTCTTCTGGCTACCTGCGGAGGAGCCAAAGAAGAACGCCATAATTCCGGTCCAAGCCGCGCTCAACGTACCAAACATCATCAAAAGCACGTCGCCGCCTTTTTCTGGCAGACCGTATACCAGAATGTACAGCAGTATCCCAAAAAAACCGAAGGTCACCCCAATGGCAAGCACCCGGGGGAGCCAGTCCTTTGTTTCCTTCTGCATGTCACGGGCTGATTTCCTGTCATCAACAGCAATCCGCTCCAGATCAATGTCAAGGCTTCTCATTTGGACCTTGAAGTCCGCATCCACCTTCTTGACAGCGGCAAGCTGTTCAGGGGTTGCCGTAGACAAGGCCGTTGCAATGTCACTGTCATTACCATCAGGATGACCAAGAAGGACTTCTGACAGGGCTTTGACAGCAACGCCAGCAAGGGGTCCGCCCAATGCTGTTGCCAGAGTTGGCGCGACAGACCCAATCAAGGGGCCGAATGTTTTAAGAAGATCCATCTTTACCTCCAGTGGATTTAGAACCTAACATGATCCCTGACAGAGTTCCTGTCAGGAAAGTGGCGATTGGAGCAATCAGCTTGAAAAACTCTTGGTCATTAGGGGCCTGTCCATCTATCGGCTGCACTACAAATATTAGACTATATAAGACAGCAAAGACAGTTCCTGTCAGTGTAAGACATAGGGATATCCCAATGATAAACTGAAGCAGGGCATGTAGTTCGTCTTCTTTAATTCTCATCGCGCTACGGCTCCGCAAGGGTTTTGCTTAAGAGTGTCTGCGGAACAGGTTCCAGAAGCGGTGCAGATAGGAGGGTTGCATTCCGCCGCGTCCCAGTTCTTGGGGTCTTGACACGGATACCTGTACCGATCCTCGCATCCTGTCAGAACAATCATCATGGCTACCAGAAAGTACTTCATTTGTGCGTGAACACGACCATTCCGATGCCAACGCATACGGAAAACAAAACAACAGCACCGACAAGCCATGCGCCTATAATTAAGTCCTTCATGTTCTCTTCAGCCTCATGCTGGGCTGCCGCTGCCTGACGCTGGGCTTCCTTACGCATCTCAGTCACTTCCTTCTGAATTGAAATCCACGCCTGTTGACCGTATGCGCCTACAAAAAGGTTTCTGGTGTCTAACTGAAGTTTTTGAGCCTTTTGCTTCAGTGTGTACAGCTTAATCGCCTCGGCTTCATACTCGCCTTGCGATTGAAACAGACGCTTATTCCTCTTGCCGGACGTGAGTTGCGTAATCTGAGCAACCCTAGCGAAAAGATTACCTACCTTTTCAGCAACGTCCAGCATCTCATGACCAGAGTCCACGGCACCTTTAATGCCGTTGTACAACGCCGTGGCTCCAGCAATGAGAGTAAAAGGGTCCACATTAACTCACGGTGTATTTCTGAGGGCGGAGCATTGCACCAAAACCACGAGCGGTTTGTTCGCCCTTCGGGGCTGGCGGAACTCCAACGACAGAACCGTTTTTCAAAGGAATTGTCCCCTGATTAACGATTGACTGCGATGTCTCAATGGATGGTGTCTTAGTGGCAGCGCGTGGAATTGGGTAGTTCATGGTAGTCTCCTTGTTAACCTAATCATTAAGATGGGGTGGCATAGGCTGCTCCGGGAATGCCCGGAAGAGGCCGTACAGGTGATGCAGCGTATAACGCTCCGGGAATGCCCGGAAGAGGCTGTACTGGTGGTGCCGTGGATAGCGCAGTTGGTGCATATGCTGGTCCAAGATTCGCAAAATCAATCGGCGGTCTTGGCGCAAAAGGTTTTGAGAAATCAAAACCTTTTGTAGCTACCGTCGGCGTCCCCGTATACCTCTGCGCTGTTGCAAAGTTGGGGACAGTTGGCATAACAGGTCCGGTAGGCTTGACGGGTCCGGTAGGCTCGACGGGTGGGACAACAGGGGTTTTTGGGGTTTTTGGTGTTGTGGGAGTCCCTGTAGGCGGTAGATTTGTAGCAATGTCACTTCCGCCATATTGCTCGTTATACTGCTCCCTAGTTAGATCTCCGTAGGGGCCAAAACCCGTAGGAACAAATGGGTCCGCTACTATGGGTTGCATTGCCGTGCTTGTCTCGCCGCCAAACAAGGATGTGATGCCTTTTCCAAGATCCGAAACGGCCTCGCCAAACTTGTCTCCCAGACTTTTAGAGTAGTAATCAACCTGCGGACCTTGACCGTAGTCCACAATCCGGCTTTGGACCTTGGAAAGATCTCCGCCAGCAAATTTATTGGCATATTCCTGCTTTGTTAGACCACCTGCCAACTTACCTTGGTCCTCAAGTGCCGTTATCTGAGATGTGCTATCAAAAAGAGAATTAAAGTCTCCTATTAGCTTGTCATACCAAGGTTTTTCTGCCTCCGGGGCATTAGACATATATTTTCCGCTACCACCTGCAACATTTGCGGGATCAGAAGGTTTTTCTGCCTCCGAGGAAGTGTCGGGGCGAGTGCCGTAAAAATAATCAAAATTAGAGTCATCATCGGCGTATAGAGTTGATGATGGTGGAAGACGTTCCGCTTCTCCTGAATCAACAGTAGAATCGGTACGTGTACCAGTATTACCTTCGGCATATTGAACCGGTTTGACGGGAGTGCCGTAAAAATAATCAAAATTAGAACCAGCATCTGCACTTTGAGTTGATGGTGCCGTCGAAACGCCGGACATATAGTTTCCGCTGCCACCTGCAACTTGTGCGGGAGTGGTGCTAGTAAGATTAGCAATATCAAACGAGGTGGTCCCACCCATCTTTAGGTCGGCCCACTTCAAAACATCCGCGGCAGTTTTTCCACCACCTAAAACAGTTGGGTTTGCTGTGGCAGCCCCTCCTCCCGCTACAACAGAGGCAGGGGTATCTGCGGCAGCGTTTAACATGTTTATAGCACCGCCAAGCCCAAGAAAATGAGACAGGTACAAGGTGCCTTCGTTTACAGGAAATCCCGCATTTGTAAGACCTTCAGAATTTTCGCGGACGTAGTTTTTTGTCATCTCAACAGAAAGCGCAGGATCTGTTTTAAGAGAAAGAACCTCTGCCTCAGTTCGTCCTGTTAACAAGTCAGGACGATATTTTCTAATCATACCCATCCATGTTTTATCAATAAACTGACCAAGGCCCTTCGCTGAAGAAGTAGGGTTCTGAGCGTTAGGATCTCCGCCAGACTCAACAGTAATAATTTTACCCGCGACCCTATCTACCATGGCCTCCGTGGTAACTTTTTTAGCTGCATTCAACATTGCTTGTTGTTGCGCAGACTCTCTGTCAGCAGCCTCCTGCGCTACTCTTGCAGTTTCTTGGGCAGCAGCCTCAGCGCGAGCCCGTTGAGAAGCAGACTCTCTGTCGGCAGCTTCCTGCGCTACTCTTGCAGTTTCTTGGGCAGCAGCCTCAGCGCGAGCCTGTTGAGAAGCAGACTCTCTGTCGGCAGCTTCCTGCGCTACTCTTGCAGTTTCTTGGGCAGCAGCCTCAGCGCGAGCCCGTTGTTGCTCCTGTTCACGTCTAGCATCAGCGGCAGCTTCTGCCGCCTCTCTAACACGACGTTCTTCCGCCGCCTTAGCAACGGCAGCTTCTCTAGCAAGTTGGTCATCCGCTTCTTTTTTAGCCGGAGCCTCTCTGGCTTTCTTATCAATTTCAGCCTGAGTTGCTTTAGCTTTAGCATCGTCTGCCGCTTTTTGAACAGGATTGCGATACACATATTTTACCCGTGGGGCTGCTTCTCTAACACGACGTTCTTCCGCCGCCTTAGCAACGGCAGCTTCTCTAGCAAGTTGGTCATCCGCTTCTTTTTTAGCCGGAGCCTCTCTGGCTTTCTTATCAAATTCAACCTGAGTTGCTTTAGCTTTAGCATCGTCTGCTGTTTTTTGCTTCTCGGCTGCTTCTTTGGCTGCTTTGGCTTTCTTATCAATTTCAGCCTGAGTTGCTTTAGCTTTAGCGTCGTCTGCTGCTCTTTGAGCAGCATCTAGAGCAGCTCGCCAGCTACCGCCGCCAGAATTACCGCCGGGATTGTTGACGTCAGGGGAATTGCCGCCGTACCCACCACCTCCGCCTACAGAACCTCCCCCGCCAGTTCCAAAACCGGGACTGCCTCCGCCTCGGGCATCCCACCCGGCAGCCGAGCCTCCGCTAACATTACCGCCACCGTAATTACCACTCGCCCCTGAACCAAATCCCCCGAATCCGGGTTCAAAACTCATTAGCCCCGTGTTCGGGTTAATTTTGCCACTGCCGCCCATACGCTTTAACAGGGCGGCTTCTTTTGGGTTAATGTGGGCTAATATGGTGTCGCCATTACGCCCCATACTCTGCAACTTCTGAGCGGTAGACTGTACACTGCCGCCGTTAGCATATTTACGACCTACGTACTTATTTATCGGCATCAGCGTAACCCCTTACTGTCTAGCGCGTTCAAGTGAGACATTTGCACGGAGTTGTGCCACATCTTCCATGGATTGCAATCTCTCGCGGTCCAAAGCGTCCTTCTTAGCCAGCTTCTGCTGGTCGAATGCCAGACGCGCCTGACTTTCCTGACCCTTCTGCTGCAATTCCTGACCCTTAAGCTGCAAATTCTGCTGCTGGATTTCAATCAATGGATCTACGCCCTGTGGCGGTGGAGGAACAAGCTGTTGCAACAACTGACCCATCAACTGCGACTCTTCCTTCGCAATCTCCGCAGCCATCTGAACAGGGTCTAGATTAGGCATATTCATGCCCATTTCCTGCTGCATCTTCAACACAACTATCTGTTGTGACGCCAAAGAAGCGTGTTCCAAGATGTGTGACAGCAAAACGCCGTACACAGCAGGGGATGTTTGCATGATCGGCATCTGAATGAAGGCAATATGGGTCTTCATATGCTCAATATGGTCCTGATCAGGGAACGCCTTCAAAGGATTGCCGCCAGACGGGATCACCAACGACCGAGCATTCTCCAAAAGAGCGTCTTCAGGCTGTGGCGGAGGGGGAGGAGGTAGTACAAGATCAATGTCTTGTACTCCGAGGGCCGAGTACATCCGTCGGTACGCCTCGTAAAGGTTGTGCATCTGCGGTGCAGCCTGAGCCAACTGCAACTGCTGCTGTGCAAGCGATATCCGCTGCGTCATAGAGAAGATATTCGGGTCGCTGACAGGAACTACGTCCACCCGACCGTCGAAATCAGCAGCCATGATCGTCTGTTCACCGCCGATTACCTCATATGGGTACTCAGGTGGCAGCGAATCAGCAAAAACCTGCGCCAGCAGCTTCAGTTCCTGCATCTGGGCGTTGTGCAACCGCTTGTGAACAGCGGAAATAACCCTCGAACCACGCTCCAGCAACGCAATCGTCGTTCCAACGGGCATTTCTTGGTTGGAATCACCCATTCCAAGGTCCGTGGTCCCCACAAACTTCTGCGCGGCATCAATACAGAAGCCCAAAAGTTGCATAAGTACCGCAGATGGCTCTTTATACGGCAAAGGCATCAGCCCTTCACGCAATGCACCACCCGGAGCATCGACATCACGCCACTCTCCGGGCTGAATCGGGCTTTGGTCCTCCATACGGAGGCCCCTTGTCTTAAACCCACCCGGCAAATTGGACAATGTACCCGCATCAATCAACTGGCGGAGGATGGAGGTCGAAGATCGTGACAGATTCCCCAAAAGGTGAACCAGCCCAAAACCATAAAACCCTAACCCGGGCAAGAACTTGTAATGAACAAAGTACTGACGCTTCTTTTTCTTCGGATCGTCTTCACGGTAGTTGCGACGGATGGACAAAACTTCCATCGAATCAGGGTCAAACGTAACAATGTACGGCAATTTGATGCCAGTCTCTTCTCCGTCCTCGTCCGTGTCTTCAAAACCCTCTATGTCAAGGTTGCAGTGGCACTCGTACAAAGCGTACTCTTCGCTGTCGCCCGTAGGTTCCCTGCCAGAAATATCGTCCAGCCGTTCTTGGATCTGGTCGCGCTCGGTCTCTGCCGGTTCTCCGAGGTCTACGTCCCGATAAAATCCGCTCACCTGCTGCTTGCGGAGTTCATTCTTGCTCATACGTAATACGTGTGTAACGCGCTCCGCCGTCAATAGATCGCGTGCCAAATATGGCACAATCAAATCCTTCGGCAAAATGTATGGGCTTGTCGCCCTTTCCAGAGATGTGTCGTAATACACCTTCTTGAAGGTACTGCCGCCGTATCCAACATAGAACAGCATCTGATCAAAGTCAGGGTCATACTCTTCCATGACCTGAGTGATCTGGTAGTTCATGTACGCCTTGACGCGCTCCGCCTGTGCTTCACGCTCAGGTGTCACCTTTCCGATGATCGCCGCCCTCGCAGGGCCGCCCGGTGGCAGAAGTTCCTTGTACGACTGTGCTTGGAACTGTGTCACGGCCTCATTCAGAATAGGATGGGTCACGCCGGACGCACCTTCAAAAGGTTCCGAACGCTCCTCAAAGGTCAGACCAAGGAGGACCATCCCCTCTTCATAGACCTTCTTCCACTCTTCGCGGCTGCTGTCGTCATTTTCAATCAAGTCTACCAGATCCAAGGCAATCGTCTTCATGACCTTCTCGTCAAGGACCTCTGCCAGATTTGCTTGGAACTCGATCTCTTCGACCTCGGCCTCTTCTTCTTCAAAACCGACTTCATCGTCAATCTCGGGAAGGCCATCAATGTCCTCGTCGTCCATCATATCGTCAACTGGACCACCAAGAGGTGTACCGATATTGTTATATGGCTGCATAGACATCAGTAATAAACCCTTTTCCCAACCCGCTCTTCTCTCACAATCTCGTAATCATCGGGATGTGAAAGAAAGCCGCCTTGCCTGAAACGCATTAACGCCTGTGTCGCCGCATCGCAATGGTCATCATGCTCGCCAAATGGAAAAGTAGCCATCTCTTCGATGACTTCTTCCGCCCAGCTTGTTTCAGGATACCACACTAATCCTGCCTCGAACAGAGGCGCGACAGAATTCATTCGGCTGAATTTATCGTTGCCGCGACTTGGCGTGAAATTTACAACAGGGATACCCGACGCTCGCAATTCCTGTGTCAACGGCATACCCGCAGCCTTCGCTTCCACAAGGATTACCTCCGGCTCCCAGTACTTGTACTCCTCAAACGCAATCCTCTTCAAGTCAGGAAACTCCCATCGACCCTTCTTCGCATCCATCAGGATCACGTTTGGAGGGCTGTCCTCCTTCGGGTAAAACACACCCCACGTATGGATCGCTGTAAAGTCAGCCGTCTGCGTCTTCAAATACGCCGTGTCATACGACTGCATGACATAATGCAAACGAGGGATCTTCTCATGCTCCCAAGGCCGCCACCACTCGCGCTTGATAATGGACGAACCGTCGGAGGACGGTTGTTGAAGGTACTGTGCATTCCATTGCTGTAACGGGATCGAAGCCTTGATCTTCTCAAGTTCTTCCAAACTCCAGTACTCGGGCCACAAAGCCTTGCCACTGTCCAAGATTGCAGGAAATTCGACCACCTCCCACTGATCAGCCTTCGGGTCCATCGCCGACTGCTTTAACAAACGTGCCGTCAGATCCTTCTCCCCCCACCGGGTCATTACCAGAATAATCGCACCACCCGGCTGAAGACGCTGTCGTGGACCCGATGTGTACCAGTCCCACGCATTTTCAAGAGCAGTAGGTGACATCGCATCCTGCTCAGAATGCGGATCATCCACGATGAAAAGATCAGCCCCGCGACCCGCAATCGACCCGCCAACACCAGCCGCATAATATTCCCCACCATCGTCCGTCTCCCACCGATACGCAGCCTTACTATCAGACCTTAACTTGACATCAAAGATGCCTTGGTAATCCGGCATCTCCATAAGGTTCTTCACCTTCCGTCCAAACCTGACAGAAAGATCCGCAGTATGGGTCGCTTGCATAATCTTGAGATCAGGCCGCCTACCGATCATCCACGCCGGAAACAAGAAGCTGGCAAACTCGGACTTCGTATGTCTCGGGGGCATGTTGATAATCAGACGTTTCAACTCCCCCCTCGCAACACGCTCCAGCTTTTCCGCAACAATCTTGTGATGCCGCCCGGTAATAAAACCGGGCCACATCTGTTTTACAAACTCAAGGAAGTTATCCTTCGCCTTGTCCTTGGCTGTCAGATCCTTCAACCTGTCCATGTACTTGTACATGTTCTTCAGGTCTTCAACAGGAACTTGAGACAGAGACTTGATTAATGCTTTTTGATCAATGGACAATGGTCATCCCTCTATTGTCCATCGACCAATGCCACAAAAGTCATAACACTTCAATGACTAGCGGTAATTCCAACTGGTTGGTGGATGGTGGACGTTTGACCTTGGACTTCTTTGCAGGTTTAATAGTCACCAGTCCGGAGTCCCTATGCAAAAAGACAGGACCCAATGGACCAACGTAAGCCCCTGTTACGTTGTACTCCATAAACTCATTGGCCTCTTCCCGTGTCATCCCGTCACGGATTTGCAAAACTTCCTCACACATATTGTAGTCATACACAATACGAGAGTTATACTCCGGGTACATGCTGTCGCCCACGCCGATGATCGCATAATCAAAGCCATCTGCAAAAAGCGGCTTTTCCTTGTCATCGTATCCTTCAAAGAAATTTATTATATCCTCACGGACAGCTTCTCCGTGATCCAGCATTGTCTGATATTTCTGTGCATTTTTAAAAGACGACATATTACAAACTTTCTGTTGTACGGGCCGGGGGTCCGGGACCCTAACCCTTATCTACAGAAAAGGGGGGTGGGGGGTCAAGGGACCAATGTCCATTGTCCATGGGATTTTTTGAAAATTGATAATCATATGTGCAAAATCGTGTACGGAGTACATCGGCGCGGTACGGGGGTCGCAGCAGGGGGGTCGGGGGTCTGTAGACGAATGCCGCAGCCGATCCTGTTTTCGGCCAAGGGACCCGATAGGTCAGGACGGCTGACCTATTGTTGGATGGGCGATGCCCAAACCTTATGCCTCATCTGCCTGTGCATAACCCATTTTGGGTCACGTCCCCCTCTTGACAAGTTTTTGACTATCTGCAAAGGTGCAATCAATGCATGCAGGACATGCAGAGACAAGAAAGGGAAGACGGACATGACAAACATTCTGACATTCAATACCAAGCGGCAGTACAGCGAACACGGTCAACGTATTGCGGCAGTTCGCCACAATGCTCGGGTTTATTTCTACGATGTGGATCGTGGCGTTTATGGGCTGACCAACAAAGATATCGATTTAACTCAGTCTGCAATCATGATCGCTTACGATTATAACGATTATCGTTCAGAGTACTTGCACGATTTGTTAGACGTTTTGCGCAAGGCTGCCGACGCAATGTGACAGTCCGGTTTCCCCTGCCTTCGGGCAGGGGTTTCCCGACTGCCAATTCCGGACAGTCGATAACAAGGAAAACGACTATGACAAATGTTTATCACCTTGCGCTTACTGCAACTGCGTCCATCGACAATGTTCTTCTGCTTCTTGCCAAGGAATTAGAGGCGCACAAGGAATTGATCGAAAAGCTTGAAACCCAGATCCAGAGTCTTCAGGCCTTGGCGATGGATCGCAACGCGGACGAACGTGACACGGACATTCGTGAGATGGACGAACGTCTTAGTGGACGTATGGATGCGGTCGAGGTGTCGGTCGAAGACAAGCTTGACGACATGAACACACGTCTTGACCGCATCGACTGCGATCTCGAAGACAAGCTTAATTTGATGGACCTTGACGAACGTGTCACGGAAACATTGCAGAACGTCACATTCACAGTCTCGGTTGACTGATCCCAACGGGGGACATCGCAAGGTGTCCCCCACTACTCTCAAAAGGATAACGACAATGAAAAATCTAATTGGTGACATCTTTGAACTGTTTTGCCTTGGTGCATTCGTCACAGGCATTCTGTTTCTCGCAGTGGCAATGGGGGGTTGATTATGGATTCGTTTACAGCGGTTATGATGATCGAAGGGCAGGTCGATGCAGAAGAACATGAAGTCTTGGATGCATGGCAATACCTGATCGACACCGGATTAGTCTGGCAATTGCAGGGATCTTTCGGGCGCATGGCGCGGGATCTCATCGATCAGGGGATTTGTTATTTACCAAACTCGGAGGAAGCAGCGGCATAAAGACGGAAGGCCTCTGGAAACAGAGGCCTTTTTTATTTGTTATTTTTCTGCGCTGTCATATTGTCACTTTACCGGCGCGGGCATGACCGGCGCGGGCATATTGTTTCTGGTAGTCATATTGTCACTTTACCGGCGCGGGCATGACCGGCGCACATGGTCGGCGCGGGCAGGTCGGCGCACATGGTCGGCAATCGGTATGCATTATACGAGTTGACTATGTTTTGACTTTCAGGCATAATCATCAAGTCAACAAGAGATTGACGGTCAAAAACAAGGAAGACGGAAATGCAAACTTACATAGCAGTCAACGAAGAAACCGGAATGATAAAGTCATATGTCGGCGAAGACGCCACACGGCTCTATCAAGTAAAGATAATAATTCAAGGCCTGAAGGCCTTGAAGCTTGGCATGCGATTGACGCGCACTGCAACGCCAAAGGCCTTGTTCGGCATGGCAACAAAACTTACTGGCACGACGTATCGTAGAGGCGAATACGACAAAGCAATAACAGAACTGCAATTCGTCGTTGCGCTTAAGCAATCAACCATTCCCGTCGTTTACGAATAACACCAAGAGGCCTCTGGAAACAGAGGCCTTCCATCCAACCATGAAGGATAAAAACAATGCGTCCTATATATGAAATAGCAAACGAGATTCGCGCTGATTGGAAGAAACCATACTTTGGCGCGGTCCCATATCTTGAGGCCATGGAAACACTCAAAAGTGCATCGGACAACTACCACTACGATAGCGGCAAAAGTGTCATCCTTTACTTTCTCGCCAATGCGTCAACGTGGCGCGGGGATGTCGCCAAACGAGTGAAAGCGGAATTGAAACAAACTGTAGGGATTAAGTAACATGATAACGAAAGCACAGCAAAACGCGATATTGCGGGTTTACTTGCGCGACACAAACGAGGCCTCATCCTACTTGCAATTCAGGCGCAGGATAAAACGCGGTCATGGTTGTCTTATGCTACAATGGAAGGGGATGTGGGTGGGGATAGAACCCGACGGTTACACACATAGTTGAATTAGAGGCCTCTGGAAACAGAGGCCTTTTTTATTTGTCTTTTTTGCGCTGTCATATTGTCACTTTACCGGCGCGTGCATTACCGGCGTGTAGTATGGTTGTCACTTTACCGGCGCGTGCATTACCGGCGGGCAGATATGCGTTTGACGCAGGGCAGGTATGCGTTTATTGCATTTGACTATTCTTTGACTATCAACTAAGATCTAAAGATCGAAAGCACATAGAAAGGGATCTTCGATGCAAAACAGAATTTTCTCAAGCGACAATCCAAAAGCAATCAAAGCGCAAACGTACGGTTGGCGCAATGCCATTCACTATATGGCACCGGCGCGGCTTGCCGGTGTCGGCAATCTTTGCCCAGACAAATCACCGGCTTGTGAAGTGCTTTGCTTAGGTGTCACATCGGGTGCGGCAATCTATTACTCGTCGGTTATTGCAAGCCGGATTGCAAAAGCCCGACGGTTTATGAAAGATCGCAAAGCTTATCTAAACGATATGATCCGTTCGATTAAATCCGAGATCCGTGCATCGGACAAAGCGAACGTCAAACTATGTGTTCGCCCGAACGGATCTACTGACATTCCATTCGAGGGGATTCGCGACGCGGACGGCTTGACGATCATGGAACGGTTTGCAGAAACGCAATTCACGGACTACACGAAGAGCGTCAAACGTGCGTTAGCGCACGCTCAAGGAAAGATGCCACGCAATTATCATCTGACGTTCTCGAGATCCGAAGTGAATCACGACGATTGCTTGCGCGTCTTACAGGCGGGCGGGAACGTCGCGGTCATCTTCGGGAACGGATTGCCCGACTCATGGCAAGGCTATCCGGTCATCAATGGTGACGCGCACGACTTACGACACATCGATCCGAAAGGTGTCGTTGTTGGATTGACACCGAAAGGTCCGAAAGCGAAGAAAGATCAATCGGGCTTTGTGCTTCGCGACTACTGATTTGACTTCGGGAGGCGATCCGGTTAACTCTGGATCTCCTCCCAAGGAACGGGTTCGGTTTTTGTTTTCCTTTTCCGAACCCACACTTACCCGCAAGTTGAGCGACTCCCCGCTCCTTGCGGGTTTTTTTGTGTCCGAAAAGCGCAGTCATCGGACATTACCGGCG
>Ga0208975_1000802_pt1 | contig 14409 bp, 18 predicted proteins | sample GreLakmeER78MSRF_FD_187700 | JGI IMG/M metagenome (GOLD analysis project Ga0208975, IMG submission 187700) | Freshwater lentic microbial communities from great Laurentian Lakes, MI, USA - Great Lakes metaG ER78MSRF (SPAdes) | ecosystem: Environmental > Aquatic > Freshwater > Lake | place: Great... | reverse complement strand
AAGACTCAAAATCTGTGGAGGATGTAAACATTGGGAGGCTTCTCGGTGTAAATTGTGTGGATGTTTCATGGAGACAAAGGCTCGGTTTAAGGCTCTTAAATGTCCTATTGGCAAGTGGTGAGAAAGATATAAATAGATGATCTATGGCCGTACCCAACACACGTCAGACTCTTATTGATTACTGTCTTCGAGCTCTTGGAGCACCCGTTCTTGAAATTAACGTTGATGATGATCAGGTGAGCGACAGAATCGATGAGGCATTTCAGTTCTTTCGCGAGCATCACCATGATGCAATCATCAAAATATACAAGAAGCATCAGCTTTCTGCTCAGGATATTTCGAATCAATATATCACTCTTCCCGAGTCCATGCTCTATGTGACTCGGTTGTTTCCACTCACGAACAATTCGTCGAATTCTTCCGGAATGTTTTCGGCTCGGTATCAGGTACATTTAAACGATTTGTACGATCTACAGTATGCGGGTGCACTGGCCAATTATGTAGAGACTCGGCAGTACCTTGAGAGCCTTGATTTGTTGTTGAATGGAACTCCCGCGGTGAGATTCAATCGTCATATGTCACGTCTCAAGATTGATATTGATTGGAGCACCGTGGTTCAGAATGATTGGCTTGTTGTTGAAGGTTATGAAACAGTTGACGAGGCTGCTTTTGCAAAGGTATATAATGATAAATTTCTAAAGCGATATGCCACGGCTCTCTTAAAGCGTCAGTGGGGTCAGAATATGTCAAAGTTCGAAGGCATGGTATTACCGGGTGGAGTCACACTGAATGGCACAAAAATGATGGATGATGCAAATGCAGAAATTCTTGCACTGGAAACAGACATTGTCTACAATTCTTCTCTGCCCGTGGATTTCATGATTGGCTAATATATCGTCATGGCTCGATCTGTATATTTTTCTACTGGCGCAAAGAGCGAAGGTGAACTCTACGAAAATCTCGTCATTGAGGGCCTGTCAATATATGGACATGATGTCTATTATATTCCAAGAACAATGGCATCAAGAGATTTAATCCTGAATGAGGATATTGAATCTAAATTTAGCGATGCCTACATCATTGAAATGTATCTTGAAAATGTTGATGGCTTTGACGGAGATGGTACGCTTTTTACGAAGTTCGGTCTTCAAATTCGAGATCAGGCGACGTTTGTCGTCTCGCGTAAACGCTGGGAGAAAGTAGTTGGCGCCTTTAATAATGAGATTGTAGAGGGTCGTCCGAATGAAGGAGACCTAATCTATCTTCCTCTCACACGTTCTTTCTTTGAAATTAAATTTGTTGAACATAAGTCTCCTTTCTATCAATTGGATAAACTTCCCGTCTATAAACTTCAATGCGAGTTGTTTGAATACTCGAATGAAGACATCTCCACGGGCATTGATGAAATTGACAATATTCAGAATGAATTTGCCACAGCATATTGCTTTGCTGTTGGATCATCAAATTCAATTACGTTTCAAATTGGTGAAACAGTAAAACAGGTTTTGTCTCCTGCCACAACGACAACTACCGCTGTTGAAATATCCGCAAAGGTGCTAAAGTTGGAACACGAAACGGCGGGAGATCCCAATAGCAGACTTCTTATCTTCCTTGGAGAAATTCGTTCAAACACAGGAGCATTTAGTGAATTCACTGTGGGATCAAGCGATGCTCTTAAACTCATTGGTCTCACGAGTGGAGCTCAATGGAGTATTCTCACGAAATTCGATATTGATACTGCCAGTGCAGATAAAACATTCACCTCGGGTGAAGGTGCACAGAATTACGCCTTTGAGAAAGATGCAGGAGACATTATTGACTTTACTGAATCAAACCCATTTGGCGAAATCGGATTTAGTACCACGGTGGTTCCCTTCACAATTCTTTCCTATCGTGCCGATTCTTCCGGAATCAGTGCGGACTCATCTCTCTTTACGGCTGATACTTTCTAAACACAACTACATTTATGGCAAAACTAACAATTTCAATCGGATCAAGTGCAAATGATAAAACAGGTGATCCTTTACGCACCGCCTTCACAAAAGCAAATACCAATTTCACAGAGCTATATGCCCTGAGTCTTCCGATTGGATATGCCGTGGGTAATGGTGGTACCGTCACTCAGAGCACGTCTCGCACCACGGGTGTGACACTCAACAAATTGTGTGGAACAATTACGCTGTTTACCACAACGCTTGCGGCAAATACATCCACGTCTTTTACACTCACAAATTCAACAGTGGCCGCGGGTGATATTCTCGTGGTGAATCATGCAACGGGTGGAACACTTGGGCTTTATAACATTGCCGTATCATCCGCGGCGGGCAGTGCAGTAATTACAATTCGGAATGTCTCGGAAAGTGCTTCGGCAAGCGAAACTCCGGTGTTACAGTTTCTTGTCTTAAAGGGAGCAGTCACTTAATTTATGTTGACGGGACACTTTTATCACGGGCATATTCGCCGAATTGTTTCGGTGTTTGGTACTTTATTCAATAACATTAATGTTGTTCGTAAAGACCAAACCTCGAAGGTAATTTATAGCACACGTGTGCCTCTTGCGTATGGTCCAAAGAGTAAGTTTCTGATGCGTCTTGATGCGCAGTCCAGTTTAGTGGATGATGATAAGATTGCAATGAAACTTCCTCGGATGTCATTTGAAATTACGAGTATGACGTATGATGCCACCACAAAGATCAATCGAAATAACACTCTGAGTGCAATTGATGCAAATGATTCATCCATCAAACACAACCTTCGTACATTTGCTCCATATCGCATTAACTTTCAGTTAAGTATTATGGCAAAAAATCAGGATGATGCTCTTCAAATCACAGAGCAAATATTGCCGTATTTTCAGCCCGATTATACCGTGACAATCACCGAGGTGGATAGCGTCAATATCACAACTGATATTCCCTTTGTACTTAGTGGAGTCACAATGACGGATGACTATGAGGGTGATGCAATGACGCGGCGTGCAATTGTCTACACGTTGGACTTTGAAACACGTGTTCGCTTCTATGGACCCGTCACAAAGAGAGCATTAATTCGTGTTTCTGATATTAATTTAAATACAAATAAGACGACGGATACTCCGGGTGTTCTTATTCATACCACAGTGTCCTCGATTGAAGACACTCCTTCGAGTTTTACGGTTGTTCAGACCGAGACGGATTTTGGATTTGATGAATTGAACACGTGATTTAAGGCTTTTTTTTTATTATGACAACTGAAAAAAGCGGAGAATTACTCAAGAGACTGGAAGGAAATCTTCCAGTACCAGCTCCGAGCACTCCGCTTCCTCCAAAGGAAGAAAAGGAGATTCAGGATGATTATGAATTTTCTCGCAGGACCTATAAGGATCTTGTGGATAAGTCAAACAGTGCAATCGATGGAATGATGGAGCTTGCGTTGCAATCGGAACATCCGCGCGCCTTTGAGGTATTGTCCATCATGTTAAAAAATACTTCGGATATGACGGATAAATTAATGTCACTTCAAAAGAATAAAAAAGATCTCAAGAAGGAAGAAAAAGGTGCCGCAACGGGAGTCACAAACAATAACCTTTTCCTTGGATCAGTGACGGACCTTCAGAAACATCTGCGGCAGGAACTCACTGAGAAGAATGTCACTGATACTACAGACAATGCAACTTAAAAATGCAGAGATGGGGTATTTGGGCAATCCGAACGTGAAGCGTGACGGTGTTCAGCAACAGTTTACTCAGAATGAGGTTTCTGAATATCTGAAGTGCATGAAGGATCCAATTTACTTTGCAAAGACCTACGTGAAGGTGATCTCGCTGGATAAAGGTCTTGTTGCCTTTACACCATATGATTATCAGGAAAAGATGTTCGATCACTTTAATGCAAATCGATTCTCCATTGTTCTTGCATGCCGGCAATCGGGTAAGTCAATCTCCAGCGTCATTTACATTCTTTGGTATGCTCTCTTTTCTCCGGATAAGACAATCGCGGTGCTTGCAAATAAAGGTTCCACCGCTCGCGAGATGCTGGCACGTGTGACATTGGCACTTGAAAACCTACCATTCTTTTTACAGCCCGGATGTCGTGCGTTAAATAAAGGATCAATTGAATTTAGTAACAATAGTCGGATTCTTGCTGCAGCAACATCGGGTTCTTCCATTCGTGGTCTCAGCGTCAATTTACTCTTTCTCGATGAGTTCGCATTTGTTGAAAATGCCGGTACCTTTTACACCTCAACGTATCCGGTGATTACCTCGGGTACAACCACAAAGGTAATCATTACATCCACCGCGAATGGCGTGGGCAATGTATTTCATCGACTCTGGGAGAGTGCGGTGCAGGGAGTGAGTCAGTATAAACCACTTCGAGTTGATTGGTGGGATGTTCCGGGTCGTGATGAAAAATGGAAAGCCGATACGATTGCAAATACATCACCACTGCAATTCGACCAAGAGTATAGTAACAGCTTTCATGGGACAGGAACGACGCTGATCAATGCTGAGAATCTTCTTGGAATGAAGGCGGAACACCCGCTCTCGACGAACAATGGAATAAGGATATACGCGGAACCCGTCCTTGAACATAACTACGTGATGACGGTGGATGTTGCAAAAGGTCGGGGTCAGGACTATTCAACCTTTACTGTCTTTAATGTTTCCGAGAAACCCTTTACGACAGTTGCAACATTTCGAAGCAACCTGATGTCTCCGTTACTCTTTCCGGATGTGATCTATAAATGTGCGAAGATGTACAACAGTGCGTATATCGTGGTGGAATCAAACGATCAAGGATCCGTTGTGTGCAATGGATTATATTATGATCTTGAATACGAAAACATGTATGTTGAATCCACCGTGAAAACCGGTGCATTGGGTCTTACAACCACAAAGAAAACAAAGCGTATTGGTTGCTCAAATCTCAAAGATCTGATTGAACAAAAGAAACTTATGATAGTGGATGCGGATATGATTTCGGAACTCAGTACCTTTTCTGCAGTAGGATCATCATATGAGGCCACTGATGGAAATCATGATGATATGGTCATGACGCTTGTGATCTTTTCGTGGTTCGTGGCGACAGATCTCTTTAAAACAATATCGAATATTGATCTGAAGTCAATGTTATACTCAGAGAGACTCCAGATGATTGAGGAAGATGTCGTGCCTATTGGAAGCCTTGGAGATATGGAGGAACGCTCAAAGAAGTACGAAGTTGATAGACATGGCATTCCATGGGAAACTGTGGGTGGATCATTCTTCTGAAAACACGCTATTTATAAATAGAAGTATGACTATTCTTATTATGTTAAACCTTATAACTTAAAAATTTGACGAGGATAAAGTACCATGGCATCATTAGTATCACCAGGAGTTCAGGTCAAAGAAATTGACCTAACAAACGTCGTACCAGCAGTCTCTACCAGTATTGGTGGATACGCAGGTGCTTTTAGCTGGGGCCCAGTTGAGGAAGTTCGTACAGTGAGTTCTGAAAAAGAACTGGCTGAAACATTTGGACTTCCACCAAAAACTGACGTCTCAGTATCACAATCATTTCTTACTGCTGCTTCATTCCTGAAGTATAGCAGTTCACTCAAAGTTGTTCGCGCTGGCGCTGCATCTGCATATAAAAATGCAACATCGGGCAATGCGGGCACTTCGGGACTGCAAATTAACAATTTTGCTGCATATGAAGCTTCATATAACGCCAATTCAAATACAGTTGGCTATATTGCTGCAAAATATCCGGGCACGCTTGGAAACGGTTTAATCGTTTCAATCTGTCCTGCTGCTGCAGCATTTGCTGCCTGGACCTATGCTGGCTCATTCACTGCCGCTCCTGGATCTTCAGCCTATGCTGTATCAAAGGGTTCATCCACGGACGAAATGCATATTGCTGTTGTCGACGGAAGTGGTATTTGGTCTGGTGTTGCTGGAACTGTCCTCGAGACCTTCGCATTTGTTTCTCAGGCATCTGATGCCGTGAAAGAAGATGGTACAAGTAATTTTTACAAAACTGTTTTAAATACACAATCAAAGTACGTTTATCAGCTTGCCCATGAGCTTGCTGAAATGGGTCAAACAGCAGCTGCTGCTGGTGCGGCCTTCACGACAGGATCAGTGGTTCTTACGTACACAATGGCGGGTGGTACCGATGTTGCGGTGACTTCTTCACACATTGTAACTGCACTGGATTATCTTGCGGATTCTGAAACAGTTGATGTAAATCTTCTGTTTGCAATTCCAGATAGCACTGGCGAAACAACGATTGCGGCAAAATTAGCCTCCGTCGCGGTTGCACGGAAAGACGCAATTGCGTTTCTTTCTCCTCCGATTGCTGCATCAACAGGTTCAACTCCGACAACATCAGTAAAAACCTGGGTGACTCTTTCTCAGGCAACTGCATCGGGATCTACATCCTATGTAGTGTATAATAACACTGCGCTGAAGGTCTACGACAAATATGCTGATGATTATCGGTATATCGGCGCTGGTGGTCATGTTGCTGGTCTCTGCGCTCAGACTGATGCAGTGGCGGATGCTTGGTTCTCACCTGCTGGATTCAATCGTGGTCAACTTCTGGGTGTCACAAAATTGGCATATAATGCAAACAATGCTGATCGTGATATCCTCTATAAGGCTAACATTAATCCGATTGTTTCGTTTCCTGGCCAGGGCACAGTGCTCTTTGGTGATAAAACCGGACTCGTCAAACCTTCAGCCTTCGACCGTATTAACGTACGCCGTTTGTTTATCGTTCTTCAGAAAGCAATTTCAACAGCTGCTAAATTCCAGTTGTTCGAATTCAATGATGAATTCACGCGTGCACAGTTTAAGAATATTGTTGAACCTTTCCTACGAGATGTTCAGGGTCGCCGCGGAATTGTTGATTTTGCGGTTATCTGCGATTCTTCAAATAACACAAGTCAGGTCATCGATTCAAATGAATTCGTGGCTGAGATTTATGTGAAACCATCGCGTTCGATTAACTACATCACGCTGAGCTTTATCGCAACTCGCTCGAGCGTTCAGTTCTCTGAACTGGTCGGTTAATACTAATATCTAAACAAGGAGAAATACTACAATGGCAATTTTAGGAATTAATGACTTTAAGTCAAAACTCGTTGGTGGTGGAGCTCGCAATAACCTTTTCAAGGTGACTTGCAATTTCCCCGCCTATGCTCGCGGAAATGTCGAACTTGCATCATTCATGATCAAGTCTGCACAACTTCCTTCTTCAATCATCACACCCATCACCATTCCTTTCCGTGGCCGCCAAATGCAAATTGCTGGTGACCGTCAGTTCGAGGCGTGGGGCATTTCGGTGATCAACGACACGGGCATGGAAATCCGTAATTCGTTTGAACGCTGGATGAGTGGCATTAATGCCAACGCAATCAACACGGGACGTTCAAATCCTGCGGATTACACTGTGGATATGGCAGTCGAACAGCTGAATAAAGCTGGCGATGTCACAAAACGCTACGATCTTCGTGGTGTATTCCCCTCAGCAATATCCGCAATTGATCTGAGCTTCGACTCTGAAAACACTGTCGAAGAGTTCTCTGTGGAATTGCAGATGCTGTATTGGGAATCAGAGCAATCGGTATAATTTATACCCTTTGGACATTTGAATAAATATGGGTATAGGGGAGGAATGGTTTCTCCCCTATACTTTATTTTATAAATTATAATTATGCAACTATTCGGATGGAAATTTGAAAAACTCAGTGACGCTGAACAGCGTGACAAACTTGACACGCAGGCGGTTTCTTTCGTTCCTGCAACAACGGACGATGGCTCAACCGCCATTAGTACGGCTGGATATTATGGACAATATTTAGATCTGGATGGAGACTCGGCAAAGACGGATCAGGATCTGATTCGAAAATATCGTGTTGCCTCTGAGCAGGCAGAATGCGATCAGGCGATCGACGATATTGTTAACGAGGCAATTGTGAACGATCATGATGATCTTCCAGCCTCACTCAATTTAGAAAAATTAGACCAACCTGCATCGATTAAGAAACTCGTGAGAGGCGAGTTTGATCATATCTGTATGCTGTTGGATTTTAGTAACAACGCTCAGGATATTTTCCGTAAATGGTATGTTGATGGGCGTTTATTCTACCATGTCATTGTGGACGAAACGGCTCCGCAGAATGGTATTCAGGAATTGCGTTATATTGATTCCATGAAGATTCGCAAAGTCCGAGAGATCAAGGATGAAATTGATCCTTTGACTGGCGCAAAGATCATTAAAAATGTTGATGAATACTATCTTTATCAGGATAGCGGACTCCAACGGTCCGACGTGGGTCTCAAGATTAGTAAGGATGCAGTCTGCTATGTTCCTTCCGGAATACTTGATGCATCTCGCAAACGTGTTCTCTCGGCTCTTCATAAGGCAATCAAGCCAGTGAATCAGTTGCGCATGATGGAAGACTCATTGGTCATCTATCGTCTTGCACGTGCCCCGGAACGCCGTATTTTCTATATCGATGTGGGCAATCTTCCCAAGGGTAAGGCGGAAGAATATATGCGAAGCATTATGAATCAGTACCGCAACAAGCTGGTATATGATGCTCAGACGGGTGAGATTCGCGATGACCGCAAGCATATGAGCATGCTTGAAGACTTTTGGCTTCCTCGCCGTGAGGGTGGTCGTGGCACAGAAATTGCAACACTTGCGAGTGGAGAAAATCTCGGTCAGATCGATGACATCATCTATTTTCAGAAGAAGCTATATCGTAGTCTCAATGTTCCGATCGGTCGGTTACAAGACGCGGATGGCGGCATGTTTACAAATAAGGCAACTGAGGTTGCTCGGGATGAGATTAAATTCCAGAAGTTTGTGGATAGATTGCGCAAGAAATTCTCGATTATGTTCTTTGAGCTTCTGCGTACTCAGCTAATTCTAAAGGGTATCATTACACTCGAAGATTGGCCACAATTTCGTGAGGATATCACGGTTGATTTTAGACAGGACAACCACTTTACAGAGTTAAAGGAATCCGAAATCTTAACGGATCGCCTGTTGCTGCTTCAGTCGATACAGCCCTATATTGGAAAATATTATTCGGATGGATGGGTCAGAAAAAATATTCTTCATCAAACGGATGAGGATATTGAGATGATGGATGCCGAAATGAATCAGGATGGTTCAGCGCAAGCTGTGGAAGATCAAAGACAGGCCGAGCTTGAGGCGATTGCGAACCCACCGCCCACAATGGACCCTGCTGCAGGAGCATAACCTTATAAATAGAAGGTATACGATACATGGACACAAATCTCACATCAATGATCATGGCTCTGGCCAATGGCAAAGCTTCGGAGGCGAATCACTCATTTACTCGGGCAATGACTGAGAAGATGAATGCGGCACTGGACGAGCGCAAGATTTCAATGGCAGGAGAGGTCTATAATGCGGTCAAACCCGTAGCTTTAGAAACCAAATAAAATGAATTTCTTTCAAACAGTCCGTGAAACTTTAAATGAGGCGGCCGATCCGTGGCATACGCACAGTGCGCTGCATGCTGCTCATCATCTTTCAAATACCGCTCATGGTCTCACACATGGAAGTATGCTGCGGGCAAAGCCCTCTCGTGAAGCACATGTAGCCGCGGCGGATGCGCACAAAGCAGCATTTAAGGCTCATACCGCGCTGGATAAAAAGAGCGATATTGAACATCATCACCATACCGCTCATTCAATGCATGCGGCTCTTCACAAATCGATGCATAATATGCATATGTTACAGGCAGATCCAAAGAGCAAGGGCGATTGGGAAGCACTCTAAAATGCAAAATTTAATTAATAGTGTTCTTTCGGTGATTACAGAGGCGAAGGATGACTACGTGGATGGTTACAACAGTCCCGAGGGTCACGCTGAGCGCGCAAGGCGTGATGCAATGGGCGCAAAGGCGGATCAGCATAGCAAAGATGCCCACGAGTTCTCTGCAATGGGTGATCATGCACAGGCTGAACTGTTTCATAAAGCAGCAAGTAATGCACATCATTACGCTGGAAAGGCTTCATATACTCGTGCTAAGCTGCACTATCATGAGCATATGTCAAAACATCATGCCGCGATGGCGGCCCATCATCTCAGTCACGGGATTGCGGCAGCTCGACGCTCTCCGTAAAAGAGTAATAATTTTAAATGAACTTTTTCGATACAGTCCGTCAATTACAAGAGGAAACACCTGGGCCGACACACTCTGCTCGGGCCCATGCACATGGTCAGCTTGCATACATGGATTCAGAAAAAGGTGATCATACTCAGGCCGCAAAGTCTCATCGCGTAGCAAGTATTATGCATGGTGTTGCGGCGAATCACCTCGGCGTAGGGGGAGATGAAGCAAAACGGAGCTATCACTTCATCCTGGCGAAGCATCACGAGGATCTGCAGAAGCATCACGAAACACTTCGTACGAAATAATCTCAATGAACTTTTTTGATACAGTCCGTAATTTAAAAGAAAGCCAAAGCCCAGGCGAAATCGCTCACGAGGCGAGCGCTGAGGCAAATGCGTCGAGCGCCAAGGGCGATCATTCATGGGCTTCCATTCATCACAATGCAGCAAGTATTGAGCATAACAAAGCTTCAAGTTTGGCTCAGGATAAAAATCTTCGGCACTATCATAGCATAATGGCTACTCATCACTCGGATCTCTCCAACTTTCACCAGGCCGCATCGCAGCCTATTTAAAAAATGAAGTTAATCACAGAACATCTCGATAGCGACATCGGTTATATTACCGAAGGCGTTGGAGCAGAAAAGAAAACCTTTGTTGAAGGTGTCTTCATGCAGGCGGAAAAGCCCAACCGCAATGGTCGCATCTATCGCTACAAGGTTCTTGCACCAGCAGTTGCAAAATACGTTACAGAACAAGTTGATACGGGTCGTGCAGTTGGTGAACTCAATCATCCAGACGGTCCTACCGTGAACCTTGATAAGGTCTCGCATCGCATCACCTCTCTCAAATGGGACGGGCACAATGTGATGGGTAAAGCTCTTGTCCTCAATACTCCGATGGGCAACATCGTAAAGGGTCTTGTTGAAGGCGGAGTTCGTCTGGGTGTTTCAAGCCGCGGTATGGGTTCACTGGAACGCAGCGGTAATGTAATGACAGTCAAGCCAGACTTTGTTCTTTCTACAATTGATATCGTTCAGGATCCTTCTGCTCCAGAGGCATTCGTGAATGGTATCATGGAAGGCGTTGAATACTTTGTTCGCGGTAATGAAATTATCGCTGAACGTATTCAGGCTGAAATTCATCGTACACCGTCGAAGCAGCTTATTGAAGCTCAGGTTCGGGTATTCAAGAATTTCCTGAACGAAATTGCCTCACGGTAATATTGTTCAATGTATAACACTTTCTTTATGGGTAAAACTGAAGATGCATATAATGGCAACGTGAAATCATCTAAGGTGAATTGTGAATTAACTGAGACTGAGATCAAGCATTCAATGCTGGGTGTCCTCTCTAAACTCCAACCACTATAATATTATAGTAGGCTATCTAAAATATATGTCACACAAATCAAAAGGTCAAGTTGATCTCATTGAAGACATCACTGTTGAGGAACTACTTGCTGATGGACTCGTTGAAGACGTTGAAGTTTCTGGCGAGGAACAAGGCAAGAAGAAGCTTGATGACAAGGAAGATGAAGCAGCACCAGCAGCCGATAAACCGGTTGCGAATGCAGTTCCATCAGGCGCTCCTGAAGCGGATGCTGTAAAACCAGCACTCGATGCAGTTGCCGCCGCTGTAAGTGCAGCACCTGTGGCGATGGCGCCACACACTCAGGGAGTTCCTGAGGCGCCAGCACTTGCACCAGAGGTTCAAAAGGCAGCTGATTCAGTAAACGCGGCAATTGCTGCGGCTCCTGAAGCAGAAGCGCCCCAGACCAAAGCTGGACTCATTAACGCGATGTATCAGCATCTCTCAACAATGAAGACCGAGGATCTAGCGAGTGCCTACAGCACAATGACGGCTCCAAAAGAGACGCCAAAGGCTGAAGACCCCGTGAAACCCGAGGACGATTCAGCAGAAAAGATGGCAGCAGAACCAATGGCGGATGCACCGAAAGATGCAGAAATGCCAAAGGCCGACGATGAAAAGGGTGAAGACGAAAAGAAAGAGAAAGAAGACGACGATGAAAAGAAAGTCGAGGAAGGCCTTGATGTTCTTCTTCAGGCTGAAAAGTCACTGTCCGAAGCTTTCCGTTCTAAGGCATCTTCACTTTTCGAGTCTGCAGTAAAGACGAAACTTGCGGAAGAAGTCTCTCGCATCGAGGAAAATTACCAAACTCAATTGGAAGAAGAAACCACAAAAATGGCTTCATCTCTCTCCGAGAAGGTTGATAGCTATCTTGGCTATGTGGTAAAGACCTGGATGGAAGAGAACAAAGTCGCAATCGAATCTGGTCTGCGTACCGAGATCGCCGAGAATTTCATTGGTGCGTTGAAAAACGTATTCAAGGAAAGCTACATCGAAGTTCCAGAAGGTAAGGAAAATCTTGTTGATACTCTCACCAAGAACGTTGCTTCCCTCGAAGAACAGCTGATGAAGGCCACGGAATCCAACATGAAACTCAATGAGTCTGTGGGCGTGTTAAAGCGCGAACAGATCCTTGCTGAGGCTTCAGTAGGTCTTGCTTCAACAGAAGCAGTCAAGTTCAATTCTCTTACAGAAGAAATTGATTTCGAAGATGCAGAGTCTTTCACTAAGAAAGTCCAGGGCATCAAAGAATCGTTCTTTCGTAAGGTTGTTAAGGCAAAAGTACAAACAGAAGAAGCAGTCTCTCTTAATGAATCCGATTTGGATGAAAATCTAAATCCGTTAATGGCCGCATATTCTTCAGCAATTACCCGAACACTTAAATAATCTACAATAGTAGATTTAAACTAAAACAAAATGTATAATTCAGAATTACTTCAAGAGAAGTGGAATCCTATCATCAACCATAAGGATCTCCCTTCAATCAAAGACAACTATCGCCGCGCTGTTACAGCTGTGGTGTTAGAGAATCAAGAGAAAGCCCTCCGCGAAGAGCGCTCGGCTTCTTCTTTTCAATCACTGCACGAGGCAACTCCTGCCAATGCAACTGGTGGCAGCATCAACAATTGGGATCCTATCCTGATTAGCCTTGTTCGCCGTTCAATGCCTAACCTGATCGCCTATGATATTGCTGGCGTTCAGCCAATGTCGGGTCCTACGGGCCTGATCTTCGCAATGAAGAGCAAGTACTCAACACAGGGTGGCACAGAAGCTCTCTTCAATGAGGCTGATGCTGGTTTCTCTGGTGCTGTTTCGGATGATACTAAGTTGGTCAACGGTGGTCCTTCATCCGGTTTGGGCGGTACAGCCTCCTCGATTGCTGCAACGGATTCTAACACTGATAAAGTCAGTGATGCATTCGTTACTGGCGATGCAGGTGCTCATGGTATGACCACGGCGCAATCAGAAGCACTCGGCGGTTCGGGTCCGGCTTTTGGCGAAATGGCCTTCTCAATCGAGAAAGCAACGGTCACTGCTCGTACACGCGCCCTCAAGGCCGAGTACACAATGGAACTCGCTCAGGACTTGAAGGCCGTTCACGGTCTCGATGCTGAGTCAGAGCTCGCTAACATCCTCTCGGCTGAAATCCTTGCGGAAATCAATCGCGAAGTCATTCGCACGATCAACATCAAGGCGATCCTTGGTGCACAGTCTGCAAATTGCACCGTCCCCGGCGCAATCAACTTGGTGACCGATGTTGATGGTCGTTGGTCTGTTGAGAAGTTCAAGGGTCTCCTCGTTCAAATCGAACGCGAAGCCAATGCAATTGCAAAAGCCACACGTCGTGGTAAGGGCAATTTCATTCTTTGCTCAAGTGATGTTGCTTCAGCTCTTGCTGCTGCCGGCGTTCTTGACTATAGCCCTTCTCTCTCGACTAACCTCGAGGTTGACGACACTGGTAGCACCTTTGCTGGTGTTCTCAATGGTCGTACCAAGGTCTATATCGATCCATATGCAACGGACGATTATGTCACTGTCGGATATCGTGGTACAAATCCGTATGATGCGGGTATGTTCTATGCTCCCTACGTTCCCCTCACAATGGTGCGCGCAGTGAATCCGGCTGATTTCCAACCACGTATCGGGTTCAAGACTCGTTACGGCATGGTTGCAAATCCCTTCGCTGAGGCCACAGTGGTCAACGGCGTTGGTTCAAATCGCTCGAATAAGTACTTCCGTATCTTCGGCGTAAAGGGTCTGTTGGACAATGCATAATAGCGTTTCATAAGTATTTTAAATACTTTGAGAAGGGGCTCCGAAAGGAGCCCCTTTTTTTGCCTATAAATATAGATGTATGAATAACCTTACAACAAACAAGAACTACCTGAGTCCTACGGGGTTTAAGGTGGTTATCAATTCT
>Ga0208975_1000801_pt1 | contig 14410 bp, 22 predicted proteins | sample GreLakmeER78MSRF_FD_187700 | JGI IMG/M metagenome (GOLD analysis project Ga0208975, IMG submission 187700) | Freshwater lentic microbial communities from great Laurentian Lakes, MI, USA - Great Lakes metaG ER78MSRF (SPAdes) | ecosystem: Environmental > Aquatic > Freshwater > Lake | place: Great... | reverse complement strand
GCGAACATTCGGATCGGTACTAGCTCTGTGGCGCACTCGGCATCCGATGTCTGCATCCTTAGGGCTTTGACGTGCTCGGTGTCGATACGCAGGGCCGGCCTCAGCGGTAGTGCTCGGCAGGGGTATGGGATGCACACGGTCGCCTGGTGCTCATGGGCGAGCTCTGCCATGCGGATAATGTCCTTCGGGTCGAACTCGATATCGTGGTCGATCTGAACCCATACATCTTTGCCACTGTCTAGGAACCATTTGGTAGCGCGGCAACGGCTTCGGGATATTAGAGCATCCTCGCGAATGGTTCGTAAATCTGTTTGGCGGTCGCTTGTGCTGAAGTTGGCTGTTAGGCCTACCCAAGACATCAGACAGGCTGCACTGATGCCACCGTATGCATACAAGCTGACGTGTATCGAGGGCCTTGTGCCTGATGTAGTCGGCTCATGCACCACGGCTGTAGCCTGTGGAGCGTGGATGAACGGGTCGTTCATGTTGATTGCTGCTGTTGGATTGTTCATGGCTGTTTCAAATCGTGTTTGATTCTATCGGATGCGAGTATTGCTTCGTGACCTTTAGCTAATATGTATGTGATCGATCCTCGGGATACACCAATTGCTTTGGCGGTGTCGTCCAGTGTTAGGCCTAGCTGCCTGAGTTCGTATGCACGCTGACAGAACTCCGGTGTGTACTGCTCGGGGTCGACGTGTATCTCCTCCTCGATGCCCGGGTCAAGCGAGCCGTCGTCGTGGTATTTCTGGGATAGCGGGTAGGACATGAGGCCCTTGTCGATGGCCCACTTGATCAGCCTGGGCGCTTCGTTCAGCAGTTTGGTGCGGTTGAGATCGTATTTGATGTTCATTGGAAGCTCGGTGATGGGTCTGTGAAGCGGCAGTATTGGCCTTCGTAATGGAGTTTTACCTGACCACATTCACCGTCTCGTTGTTTCGCGATAATAATGGCAGCCTCTCCTGACGGCTCGGTTCTGTCACGGTTTAGAAGCATGACCGCGTCAGCATCACGCTCCAGGGCTCCGCTGTCGGCCAGGTCGCTCAGCTTCGGTTGACGGCCCTTCTCCTTTTCGGATTCCCGGTTTAGCTGTGCTAAGGCCAGCATGGCTACACCTGTCTGGACGGCGATTGCCTTTAACTTGCCGGATACCTCGGCGACCTCGTAGGTGCGTTTTTCCGAGCGGTCGGCTGCCTTCACCTTCTGGACGTAATCGACGATGACCAAACGCACCTTGTGTTTGCGGACAGCCCGTCGGACATGAGCGGTAATGCTGGCGATACTGTGACTGCTTGGTCCATCGAGGAACCATAGGGGGCTGCTTGCTATCTTAGCCGAGGCCGCGGTCATGGACCTCATGTCACCGTCGCTAAGGTCGCCACTCTTTAGGTTCTGCATCGGGATGCTTCCGATGGTCGAGACCATACGTCGGAAGATGGCTTCTTGGGACATCTCCAGGCTAACGAATAAGGTGGGCACCTTATCCTGAATGGCTGCTTGGTAAGCAATTGCTATAGCGATGGCTGTCTTTCCGATACTTGGCCTGGCCGCAATGATGGCCATCTCTCGGAGCTGGAGGCCGTCGGTCTTGTGGTCGAGCCAATGAAAGCCTGTAGCGATCCCGGATAATGAGCCCTTACGATTGAACCTGTCCTGCATTTGGTCGATGAAGTTGCCGGCTACCGTCTTTGAGGTTGCGAGCATCTCCTTGGATGCCTCAATGCTAAGGCCTGCTTCGGCATTGGCGACGATTTGATCCGGTTGGAGTGTAGTTACCGCGGATTCACGTATCAGACGGTCACCGGTGTCTCGCAACTGGCGACGATGGGCCGAGTCGGTGATGCCCTTGAGGTAATACGGGAGGTTGGCCGGCGATGGGCAGATTTCCATGGCCTGATTCCAGACATCAAAAGGCATGGGCAGTAGGCCATAGGCTTTCTTCCATTCCTTACCGAGCTCGGACAATGAGGGCTGTTGGTTGGCCTGCACCATGGTGCGGATTACATCGAAGGTCTGGCGCAGGTTGTCCTGGTTGATCCATTCGCTCCGTATTTCTGCTAGGGCATCGGAGCAGGTGTCGATGGTTCCTGTCAGGCAGGCTCCGATCATGCCCAGTTCGTCGTCGTTGGGATAATAGACGTCGTTCACAGGCTATCCCTCCAATCAAGTTCCTTCTTGGGGCTGCCTGGTGTCGATCTGATGGTAATTGCCTGCGACTTGTATAATCCCTTCCAACCCGAGGCTATTGAGTTCTCAACAACCGAAGGCAGTTCTGCTGGTGTGAACTCTCGGGACCATTTGGTCAGTGCTGCAGTCAGGCCAGTCTTCTTGTAGGTCTCACGCTTTTCTGCCTTGTACTGCATCCAGAGCCTGATGGCATCCAGGCAGTTCTTGGTTCGGATGAGTTCGGGCAGTTCTACACCATGGGCAACCTCCCACTCCGACTTAAGAGGCACCGATTGTTTCTTCTTTTCTGTCTTCTCTTCTCTATCTTCTCTATCGGTTACCCCATGGGTTAGCTGTGGGTTAACCGGAATCGGTTCTGGGTTAACCCGTGGGTTACCCGTGGGTTTCTTTGGGCGTCCTCCTTTTGCTCCGTTTGACCATGAGCAAATCAATCCGGCGTTCACCTCGTCCCATTGGTGGGCTACCAGATGGCCGTCTTCAATTCGGCAGAAGGTTTGCAGCATGGCTGACCAGAATACATCAGCATCACCAGGCCACCGGCAGACTGATGAGAGGATTACCGGGCTCCACTCTGGGAAGATGTTGGTCTTCCTCGTTTGGCAGTGTGACCACAGCCGGATGACGTAATTAGGCGCTGCATCGGTGTCCAGAAGCCTCATCAATAGACGGGTCTTCCAGTGATCTAGGAAGTCGGGTTCGATTATCATGGTTCAAACGGAAAACCCCACCCAATCCGTGCTAGGAACTCCCGTACAAGCAACGGGACGTGACACGGAAAGAGTGGGGAAAAGTGGGTTGAACATGGCTTGTATTTGTGGTGCCTGCGCTCGCTTCCTAGGGCTCACGCTGACGGACTCTCCCTATAGGACAGCCTGTATTGTGTCCAGCTCTTGCATCAGGCTTCTGAAAGCTCGCTCCGCTGTTGCTGGGACAACACCGTTTCCGAGGAGTCTGAGTTCATCCGTTCTATTGTCACAGGTGATGCACAACTGGGCATAGTCCAGCCCACTGGGAGGCCCATCAACGTCTCCACCCAGCGGGGGTTGAGTTTGCCGTTGTTTCGGTTCCATAAACCAGTCTGCTCGACCTCTGTCTGGCTCGGTAGATCCGTTGACTTCCCATCCCGAATCATTCGGCCTTCCGCTCCCTTGCCGTCCCGACTCTGCGGAGTTGCCCATGCCTTCATCTGGCTGTGCAGCGTGTCCGGGATCCCATTGTGCGCTCCCGAGTCCATCTCGGCCCTCGGTGTCGCCAAGTTCTGAGCCTGCATCGACAATGCTTTCCCTCCTTGTTGATATTGAGTCGTCCTTCCCGTGTCCGTTGCTACTGGAGTGGTCCAATTGCCGTCCTTGGTCGCCAACGACTCTGGGCGGCTCCCATCCGTACTGCTGCTCGCCGGGACGGCTGGGCCATGCACTTGATTTGATAGAGTCAGATTGAACCCCTTCGGAAACGCTTCCGTTATTGTGTGGCCCTTCCACTCCCTGGCTGATGGCGTTGCCCACGTCTTCACCACCACCGTCGTCAAACTCTCCTGACTGCCCTTCATGCCTCGGGAACGGTCCTGAAAGCCCTGGCGTACCTCTGAAGCCACTGGCGACGGCCATGATGAACACCCGCTTGCGTTGGTGTGGCGCTCCGCATTCAGACGCGCTGAATATGCCCCACGTTGTTCTGTAACCCAGTCTTCCCAGGTCGCACAGAACGTGATGCAACCCACAGGTAATGTGGCCCTCGACGTTTTCAAAGAAGCAGACTCTTGGTTGAAGAATTGAAATGCCTCTTGAGATATGCGGCCAGAGATGCCTGGGGTCTTCACCTCCGAGTCGCTTGCCTGCTGCACTGAAGGGCTGGCATGGGTAGCCCCCAGTGAGGATGTCCACTCGGTCGCGAAACGATTGCCAAGGGAAGGTCTTAAGATCCGGCCAGATAGGTGCCGGGTCCATGAGTCCCGCTTCCATTTTGCTGACCAGATTCGCAATTGCGAAGGCTTCGATCTCACAAAGAGCGATTGTGCGCAGACTTGGGATTGCTCGTTTGAGTCCAAGCTCAATGCCTCCGTATCCAGCGCACAGGCCAATGTGTGTAACTGCCTGGGAAGTATCCATGTCATGGTTGCTCCTCAATAAGCCGGCATCAGAACATCCGCCACCTTCTGGGTCAGCTCGACATCCCTCAGGCAGTAATTGATCGCAGCCTCACGGTCAGTCTTGAACAGCTCGGAGAACATGGCCCCATTGCCTGCCTTGTCCCCAAGCCCCAGATGCCTACTGATGGCCCCGAGGCTGCCGTGCGCCCTACTGTCGCCCAACTGCCAAACCTCGCGCAGATCGACCACCAGGTCGCTCCAGTAACGGCCCTGCCGGATCCAGTAGGGTGGGGTGATCCGATGCTTCCAACTGCGCTTGATCAGGAACGGTAGGTCAAACGGTTTAACATTGAAGCCGATCATCGTTGGCTGACGCTCCATGCTGGTGATCAAGCGCCACCACTGCTTGAGCATCTCGGCCTCGCCATCGGTGTCGGCGCATAGAACCGATGGTGTCTCATGTTCGATACGGTAGCCGATGCAGAGGATCTGGCCCGACAATGCATCCAGGGCAGCGCCGCGGATGTAGTCGGACACGTGCGTTTCTTCTGCACGCTGGATCTTTTCTGCTATGAGATCCGGGTTTTTTATGTTCCCCAGTTTCACGTCACTGGCAACGAACGGTGGGATGACCAATTCGCTCAAGGGCATCGGCCCTGTTTCGATGTCGAAGTAGATCTTATGGTTGGCTGGCATTTGGTTTACGGGGGTTAATGGCGTAGTAAGCTGTGTTTAGACCGACATTGAAGTGATCGGCTATCTCCCGGTAGGTGTAGCTGAGGTGGGTTTTACGCCATTCAGCTATCTCCTGGGCGATGTCCTTTTTGATGGAATACTTGCGATCTGTGTTTTTCTTTTCCTTGGGCCCCTTGTTGACCATTGCCTTGGAGTCCAAGTTTTGTTGGGGCTTTGCCTGAGGCCTCACATACCCGGAAGGCGGAGCACAGAGCTCGGCGATACGTGCGGCGGTTAAATTGATGTGCATGAAAGTTAATGTGCGTTTGTCGACCGATGCGCACCCCCGGCATTTCCCATGAGTCCCCGGTAACAACAGGTTACCGGAAAGTGTTTAGATGATCTTGCTGCAGTGGGGGCAGGTCTTGCCCAGTGTTGGCCTGGTCTCCAGAGGGACAACCTCCAGCCACTCGCATATCTCGATGTAGGACTTGCGTCCGAAAGACCAGATGCAGCCCGGGAACAGGTGGCCGCTTTGGTACAGTTCCAAGGCGTGCTCCTTGCTATTGATGCCAAGTTTCTCCAACACCCGGGCGGCCCGTACGCTCAATGGGAAGCCCCATAGGCTCAGGATTCCCTCCATCTGCTTGGCGGACTTGATGATCTGATGGACACGTTGCCGGGTTACGTTCAGATCCTTACCGATCTCGTCCATGGTGCGCCCTTCGGCTCGCATTTGGACAACACCCGGCACCAGGTGGGCTACCTTTTGGTATTGCTTGCGTGTTTTCATGTCAGAAGGGCACGTCATCGAAGTCCGGTTGATCCTTGGCGTCGATCTCCCGCAGGCGCTGGATGACCGCGGCGATGAGTTGTTTGTCCTCCGGGCTCTTGCCGGCGCTGATCTGGGCTTTCGGCAGCCAGTGCTCGCCGAGGCCCTTCACCGCGGAGTCTGTGAGCTCCGAGATGGCGGTGCCCTTGAACTTGCCCACATGGACCTTAGTGGCGCCCAGGTCAACTGGTCGAGGTGTCGTACCATCCGGGACCACGGTCTTCACCTGGTCATCCTTAGCCGGGCGATCCTGCATCCGCACCCACAGGCCCGAGGGCTGGAGCGGTTCGCCGTGCTTATGCGGCATCATCAACTTGATGTTGGCGTACGTCTTGGTGCCGTCCTGTGACTGCTCATGGGCGATGATAAGAGTCACCGGCTTGCCGATAAGCGACTCAAGGTCGAGGCCGTTGTTCTCCGCATCGGTGAGCTTACGGCCAAACCAATCCTTGAGCACCTTAGTCAGGGCTGCCTTCTCATGCAACGAGGGGACGAGGGGCTTGCTGAACACCACCCAGGGCTGCACCGGGTCGCGGGATCCGTCAATCAAGTCCAACTCGAAAGCGAACTTGAACTTCTTCTTAACACCGTACTCGGTCTCGTACTCCCGGAGGGGGGTCACGTCTACGCACACTGCTCGTCCCGAGAACTCGGGGCACGGTGCGAACTCTTTACCGCCTGCTGCTTTAATGATCATGTCTTACGTTTTGTTGTTATTTGTTTGTTATTTGTTTGTTATTTGGAGGCCTGTTTCTCGACCTCCGAAAGCTGTATCGCCATCCTGTAATAGTTGGCCCAGTAGTCCGGGAAGGCATCCCGGATCTGCTTCAGGTTGGAAGGGTCAGCGGCTAGTGCTGCTGCTCCCAGCTTAGAGATGAACGAACCACCGTATTCAATCATGCACCTGGCTACGTCTCGGTCTGTTATCACTTGGTTGCCTTTCCGCGTTTACGGTTCCAGAAGGTGGTGAACTCCGTTTTGATCTTACGAGCTGCACGGTATGCTTCACCTGCCTGTTCCTTGGTTAGCTGATATGGACCGCTACCGTGGTTGATGATCTTGATCACTTCCTTGCTCATGTCAGTAGGTGTTTGATGATTAGGTTCCGCTCTTTAATCGTCGCTCTCAAGATGCTCTCCAGCACAACGTGAGGGTTGATCGTCGCGACGTGTTTCCATTCTGGGCTTTGATCGACGTGCTTGGCTGTATCAATACTGTCAACGCGGATCATGCCGTTGCTTTTGTGGACGTAGATGAAGGCGCAGTCTCTCATTTTACCTCCTTCTCGTTCCACAGCAGCAGATCCGCTCGCATTGCGTCGTTCTCGGTTTCGAGTTGCTGGATGTAATCCATTTGCGCCGTCGCCAGCCGTTCTACTACCTCCAACATCTTGATGCGCTTTTGAGCGGCATTGAGTTCGCGTTCGAGTTGACGGCAAAACTCAGATGGAACCAAAGCATCTCGCAGTGAATCTCCAGCGAGTATTGCAAACCGAGTGCATGGTTTGCCGTTGATCTGCTCATCCGTCCTCGGTGTATCGCTCACGGCTTTACCTCCTTTGTCTGTTGTAATTCACTTTTCCTTTTCATATAAAAAAGAATTGGTATAAACGGCCAAGCTATAAACATAATCGCACCCCCTAAAAGCAGTATCATAGCAAGGACTGGTGTTGTGAAAAAACCACCCAACGCGAACCAAGCTGGCGTCAATGGATATTTGTTTTTGTCGCTCACGGCTTCCTCACTTCCCCTAATATATCCAGCATTCCAGACGCGGCTGTACCGTTAGATCCGTGACGGAAGAACTTGTTTTTTGCTCTGCTGATGATGTCCTCCAGACGCTTGATGCGCTCATTGGCTTCGTTGAGTTGGCGTTCGAGTTTGCGGCACAGCATACCGAGGTCGGCGACGTTGTGCGGAGTGCTGTCAGAGATGGGCGTGTCGCTGATCATTTTCGTGAGGTCAGGAATATGATCGCTGCTCACTTTACGCCCTCCGCAATCAGCGCGTGCTCCAACAGAAGCACCGCATCTGCCGTCTTTAGAGTGATGTGGAGTGAAGGCTGCCGTTGCTGCGCCAGTTGCTTTAAGTGAGCCTTCCAGCGCGTGCCGTGGGTCGCTTTGTTGCCGGCCGAGATGGTCTTTTGCCAGCGCTGCGGGGTCACCTCAATCATCCTAAGGTTCATGGAGGCAATCAGGCCGTGCAGGTATCCAACGTTGTATCCAAAGTTGAACATTGCTGAACCAGGGGCCCCCTTGCCGCCCACGTATCCACCGACCTTTTCAAGGTAGACCACGTCAGACTGCGACAGCCAGTTGATCATCACATCCCTGATGTCTCCATAGGTGCCCGGCATCGGCTCGACGATCACTCGACCATTGGCGAAGTGCGCGATACCTCCGCTGGCACCCGGGTCTATTGCCAAGATCCGTTTCACTTAGCAGCCTTTCGTAGCCAGGCCTGAATCGCATGATCAGCGACTGCCTGCATCTTGAGGCCGGTGGCGATGCAATAGGCCCGGAGTGACTTGTGAGTGGTTTCTTTCACGTTGATGGTCTTTGGCTTGGTCATTCAAAATCTCCGTACTTCTTCTCCCAGAAACAATACATAACAGTGCCTTCATTCCATACGCCAGGCTTAATCGATATGTTTAAGTTAAATGCATCTGCAAACTGAAACGCCAAGTAATCATGCCTGCCATATGGTTGAGTCATAAATACTGGCTTTCGATCTATCGTAACAGATCCCCAGTGGTCAAACAGATCGTTAAATTTAAAGTGATATCCGTAACCTGATGTGATGCGTTCAAAGAAAAACGCATTTGCATTGTTTCCTCCATCTTTTAATATGCAATATGCTTTAATCTTTCGATTCAGCCATTTGGGTATGTTGTGTATCTTGAATGTTTTATTCCAAGCCATCATTGCGTTTTCGTGTGTTAGTTCTGTTTTGATCATTATTTTAGCTCCTTCTTAACTTTGTTCCAATAGGCCTCGGTGGCCTGCTTTTTCTTGTGTCCCTGAGGACCGCCGTTCCAGATCCGAGCCTGCTCCTCGGTGCTCTTGCCCTTGCCGTAGTGCTGCAGGTAAGCCTCGCACACCGCCCTAGCCTGTACCCGGTTGGTCATGGCCTCCCAGCGGTAGTGCGACCCAGTGAATCGGTTCACATCCTGCACCACACCGCGGTGGATCTGCAGGGGGCCAAGGGCGCGTTTGTTATCGCCGATGGCTAGATCGTTCCCGCTGGACTCTACGATGATCAGGGCGCTGATGAGGTTGGAGAGAGTGGTCATAGTTTGGAGAGTGTGCGCGTTGGCCAGTCGCGCCCCTGGAGGTGGTATTGGCCCCACCCGGTGGCCTAAATCTGAATCAGTTGGCCGGGTAGTAAGCATCCCGTCCAAGTTTTGAATCACCCAGAACAGCACCGACACGCTCGCATGAGCGCTTCAGCGCTTTGACGTAACCGAAAGAATATTGCTTGGCCTTACCCTGCAATCGGGAGGCGAGATAAGATTGAATCGTGAGTCCTTTGCCGATACCACGGGATGCATTCTCGGCTAGGTAGCTGTTCAGATATTGGGAGTTCATGGTGTTGTTTCTTTCGACAGCAACAACTTGCCATGAACACCTTGACGAGTCTACAGCATTCTACTCTTTTCTGTAGATTGTGAATAAAACCCAATGTTTACGCGGGTCAAACAGGGGTTACTCAGAAACGAACTTGGCCTCAAACTCCGCCTTCGGGCGCACGTAGATCTTGCCGGTGTCGAGCCGGCGGTAGACCACCACTGGCCACTTGATCTCACCCATCCGTAGCTCCGCGGTATCGGCCAGTATTTCGACCACTATCGACCGGTTGTCGCGATTGTGGTGATTCATGGCCAGACAGAATAAACCACGGTGCCCTGGCCATTGGAATCGGTCAGCTCCACAGCGTTGACGCCCTTCAATTTAGCCAGTGCGGCCAGGAGCAGAGTGTCGTTGTTGGCCTGGGCAATGCAGGTGCTCACGATGTCGGCATCGTCGTAGGAGGCAGCCAGGAGCTCGGTGGTGCGGTCCCTCCAAACTCGGATGACTCGGCCATTGGAGAGCGGGACGCGCCGCATCGATTCGACGCAGGGGAAGGTGTGTTTCATGAGGACTGGAAGGGTCAGTTAATGGCGATCCAAGCTCCATCATAAACGTAAAGTTTGTTGTTGGTCTGGTCAAAATACATCGCACAACGATTTGTCAAAGTGCCAGCTTGTGAGGGGGCTACAGTTGGCGCTCCACCGGTGCCGGATGGAATGTAAACAAATCCAAATTGCATATTTAGAGCTCCAGCCACTCCGTAGAAGTCGTTGGAGTCATCTGACCAAGCACCGGGACCGATTAGTTTTCCGGTAGTGTCAACGAACCTAGCGATCTGGTTAGTGCCGGACGAGACTGGCCCCACCACATCGCCTGAGCCTGCCCCGGTAGCCCCTATGTTGATCGTCCCAGCGCCATTGGTGACGGTGATGATGCCTGTGCCGGTGATCTTGGCCCGATTAAGAGTGCTGCCGGTGGTGTTGCCGATGAGCAGGTCGCCGTTGGTGTAAACATTGGACAGGCCTGTGCCGCCATTGATCACTCCAAGTGTGCCACTAACAGCCGATCCGCCCAACGCAATCTGGGGGAGGTCGACGGCCTGTATGGCAGACATCTGCACCACGGTGCCGTTGCCGCGGAGGTACTGCCCGTTGGTTACTGCGCCGGCCAGGAACGAGATGGCAGAGGATGCCGAGGTGCTGCTAGTGCCGCCATTAGCCACGCCAAGTACACCGCCCAGAGTAATCGTGCCCGAAGTAGTCACAGGCCCACCTGACGTGGTGAGGCCGGTGGTGCCCCCACCCACATCCACACTCGTCACCGTTCCACCACCTCCACCACCAGCCGCATTCAGTGTGCTGCCCGTCATCGACAGGTTTGTGCCCAGGGTAATTTCTGCCACCGCTGTACCGGATGCAGTGCTGCCCAATAGCTTTGATGAAGCGCCGACTGCCTGGATCATCCCATAGGTCACCTTGTTCGCCCCGATGGTCGTGGTGATACCGGTGCTGCCACTACCGCTCACATCGCCACTCAGGACAATGGCCTGGTCACCAGTGTTTGTGCCCGATGACGTGCCGGTGTGCGTGCCGCTCAGGTTACTCCCAGTGACCGTGCCCGATGCAGCCACTGAGGTGGGCACGATGGCCCCCAGGACAATCGTGATAGCCGGGGTAGTAGTGTCATTGGCCACCGTACCGCTGACGCCGTTTGCAGTAACTACCGAGGTCGTGGTGACCGTGCCGGCGTTGGATGTAAACCCACTGGGGTTGTTGGCCGGGTAGGCTCCCAACGAAGTAAGGGCTGCAGCAGCGCTGGTGGCTCCTGTACCGCCATTGGTGAGCGCCAAAGTGCCGCCGAGGGTCAGAGTGCCCGAAGTGGTTACCGGGCCGCCTGTGAAGCTCATGCCCGTGGTCGAGCCATCGGCATTGACGCTGGTTACCGTGCCCGTGCCTGGCGCCGAGGCTGACAGCGTGTTGCCTACCATCGCCAGGTTTGAGCCCAAGATGATTTCCTGAACGCTGTTGCCCGTAGCATCGGAGCCGAGCAAGCGCTTGATAGCAGAAGTCGACTGGATCTTGTCGTAGGTCACCGCGCCATTGGTGATCGTGGTCGCGAAGGTGGTGCTGCCTGTACCTGTCACCGGCCCGGTCAGCGTGATGATCTGGTCACCGGTGTTCGCTCCCGAGGTGGTCCCGGAGATGTTGGTGCCGGTTACCGTGCCTGTAGAGGCCACCGAGGTGGGAGTGATAGCCCCGAGGGTCAGACTGTTGCCAGCTACCGACAGCCCGGTGCCCAACGTAATCTCCTCCACTGCTCCCGCGCTATTGACCCTACCCAACAGGCGGTTGTTGGTGCTGACCGTGAGGCCCGAGGTCGTGATCGGCCCCACTGGGACAGCCCCAATTGTGGTTCGTTGATCTGCAGCACTAGCGTCGTCCAGCAGGGCCCGGCCTGCCGCGGTGCAGGTGATCTCCTCGATCAGCCCTGGCCCTGCAGATTGACGGCCCAACAAGCGGTCGGTGGCGCTGACATACTGCATCTTGTCGTACGTGACAGCCTGCGGGGTGATCACAGCCGGGATGCGGCCTGTGCCCTGCCCGGTTACGTCACCCGTCTCTAGGATGTAGTCGCCGGACTCGGTAATCAGGAAGTCGCTGCCCTCGGTCAGCATCCGGTCGCCGCTCAGGATGATCACCTGGTCGCCGGTGTTAACTCCCGACAGATTGCTACCAGTGACCGTAGCCCCGGCAGATATTGCACCGGAGGCAGTCACACTGGTGGGGGTAATGGCTCCGAGTGCCAGGGTGATCGACGGCGTCGTTGTGGACGTTGCTACGGAACCCGACACACCGTTTGCGGTAACCACAGATACCTGCGTAACCGTTCCGCCTCCAGCCGGTCCCGGTGGTCCAGCGGGGCCTACAGGTCCAGCCGGGCCAGGTGCGCCCTGGATACCCGATCCACCGGAAGGCTTGGTCAGGCCGGTGTCTAGCCTGGTGATCTCGCAGATGGCGTAGATTTCATCAATGTTGGCCAGGCTGGTAGGAATACCGAGGTGATTAGCGCCTGCTGCTGAGATGTAGTATTCCAGCCGGTACACGTTGTCCTTGTGGGGCTGTACCCGGAGATTTAGGTCGATGTACGTGTTGGCCTGGTTGGAGACCTCGCTGGACACGCTGTACCCGATGACCACATCGACCACGGGGGGCTCTGCGCTGGCTGTGACGTCATAGATCCGCATCCTGGTGTGCCCAGTGTGGCGGAAGGCAGCCATGGCCCGGATCTGGTAGGCTCCCGCCGCCAACTTAAACTGGTTGGCAGTCAAGTCGAGGATGAGCCCGTTGGGATCGACGGCAATGGTGTTGAGCTCCCGAGTCGACCAGGTAGTCGCCACACCGTTGCCACCACTGGTGCCCGAGGTCTTGCTGTCGGTGAGGACAGCCACCTTGAGGGTCAGGCTGTCGACGTCCTTACGCAGCTTGTTGATTAAGGTCGTGCTGGTCTGTGAATCGTAGCTCATCGGTTGCCCTTACGTCGAAGGATGCGTTGCGCCTCGTCAAGGCTGCTGGCGATGCCTATAAGGCTGCCGGCGGGGCCGTAGAGGCGAAGTGAGCCCTTGGCCTTACCTGGAAGAGCACGGTAGCCACCGGGGAACGAGTAGGCCCCGGGCATGGCTGAGTCGGGGGAGGGCATGAACTTGGGGTCGTACCCAAACTCAAAGATTGAGTCGCCGTTGGTGTACAGGTCTCCGGCAGGCACCGTCTTCTCAAGGATCTTGTAATCGCCACCAAGCGGTCCTTCGCCATGATCGACGGCGTAGCTCTTGATCGTGGTGATCCAGTCGCCGGGGTTGATCTCGTTGGACTGGATGCTTTTCGGAATAGCTCGGAATACCTTCACAGGCGCATCCGGTTTGCCTTTGGTAGCTTGGATGATCCGGGCAGCAGCCTTGTCCGTTGCGTCACCGCTTGAGTGACCGTAGTACTGGGCCGCATTTGGGCCGTAGACGTCGTCTGGATAGACGCCCTTCAGATTGTCCAGCGGGGCACCATAATCGCGCTGCGGGGCTTTATGCTCTCCGCTGTAGTCCGGCATGAAGCGGATATCCTCCGAGGTCGCCTTGAAGCGCTGCGAGAGTGGGATGACGTTGCCGGCGTTGTCCTTGGTGATTGGGTCGGCGAGCTTCAACTGCGATGGGTCAAAAGCCACAAATGACTTGATCACTTCTTGCGCATTGTCCGGTGAGAAATCATCAATGTTTGCTGAGTCGTAGCCGCGCTTTTTAAGCTCTGAAATAACCCGTGAAACGTACTTTGAACCACTAATTTTTGGGTCCAAAGCAGTGTACGCCATGTCGTTTTCCACCTCTAGCCCGAGGTCCGTTGCGGCCTGTTTCACATCTGACTCAGATGCTGTGTTCTTGAATTTAGCGTAGATCTTGTAGGTGACTGGGTTTGCACCTTCACCGTATCCCATTGCTCGGTCTTGAGCGTAGCTCATTGCTGTTCCCTCATCTCCAAGGAACAACGGAGTGTTTGGTTTGTTGAATTGCGAGATGGTCCCGTGAAACACCTTGGTGGTGTACCCGGCAGCTTTAGCGGCTTTATCAACCATGCGCTGCACCACCTTTGTATCTCCCTGCTTCACAGCAGTCAGGTACTCGGTGTCGGTTGGCATATACCGGATGTCTTCGCTTACTTTTTGAAAGCGCTGAGACAGCGGAATGACTTTTCCTTCTGAATCCTTGGTGATCGCATCAACCAGTTTGACCTGACTTGAATCTGCGACGTAGTAGATACGCTCGTTGCCGGGCAGTTCGACAATGCCAGCCTTGGTGGGCTGATTTTCCGCACTAAACCCAGACATTACTTGCCCAAGCGTTTGCGGCGTAGCTTGGAATACGGGAGCACCTTCAGGAATGCGCAGGAAGACCCGCTTCACTTCGGGCACGGCCTTTGTCGAGGTCATCACCTTGGCCGCCTCAATGAAGTTGTCGGACAACCTTTTGTTGATAGGCTTCAGGTCTTTAGCGTAACCACGCAGCTCCTTAATGAAC
>Ga0208975_1000799_pt1 | contig 14414 bp, 19 predicted proteins | sample GreLakmeER78MSRF_FD_187700 | JGI IMG/M metagenome (GOLD analysis project Ga0208975, IMG submission 187700) | Freshwater lentic microbial communities from great Laurentian Lakes, MI, USA - Great Lakes metaG ER78MSRF (SPAdes) | ecosystem: Environmental > Aquatic > Freshwater > Lake | place: Great... | reverse complement strand
GCGGATGACGGTCTCGGAGTGGGCGAACAAGTTCCGTTACCTCTCCCAGGAGTCGTCGTCGAATCCCGGCAAGTATTCCTCCGACATGACGCCCTACGCCGTCGCGTGGATGGACTCGGTGAACGACCCGACCTCCTCCGGCACGATCCTGATGGTGGCGTCGCAACTCGGCAAGACCGAGGTGCTCAACAACGTCGTCGGTTACTTCATCGACATCGAGCCCGCGCCGATCCTGATGGTGCAGCCGACCATTGACCTGGCGGAAAGCTGGAGCAAGGAGCGGCTGGCACCGATGATCCGCGACACGCCGGCGCTGCATGGCCGAGTCGCCGACGCCCGCAGCCGGGACTCCGGCAACACCCTGCTGCACAAGACATTCCCCGGCGGCAACATCGCCATGGCTGGAGCCAACGCCCCCTCCGGTCTCGCGTCCCGCCCGCGGCGCGTCGTTCTGCTCGACGAGGAAGACCGCTTCCCGGCATCGGCTGGCAGCGAGGGCGACCCGGCGTCGCTCGCCATCCGGCGCACCGAGACGTTCTGGAATCCTGTTATTTTCGAGACCTCCACCCCGACCGTCAAGGGACTGTCGCGGATCGAGGCGCGCTTCGAGGAGAGCGACCAGCGGCGGCTCTGGTGCCCGTGCCCGAGCTGCGGCGAGTTTCAGACATTGAAATGGGCGCAGGTCCGTTATGACAAGGAAGGCGACGGCAGCGACGCCCACTACCTGTGCGACCGCTGCGAGGAGGAGCTCGACGACGAGGACCGGCGGACGATGGTCCGCAAGGGCGAATGGCGGGCCGAGTTCCCAGAGCGGACGCTCCGCGGCTTCCACCTCAACGGCCTCGCCTCGCTGTTCCGCCACAAGCGGGGATTCTCCAACCGCCTCCATCAGATGGCGGCCGACCACCTATCCGCCAAGCGCAAGGGCAAGGAAGTGCTGCGGACCTGGGTGAATACGTTTCTGGCGGAGACCTGGGAGGAGGAGGGCGAGTCGGTGGCGTGGGAGCCGCTGATGCAGCGGCGGGAAAACTGGGGAGACTTCCCGGCCGGCGGCTACGTCGTCACCGTGGGCGCCGACGTCCAGGGCGACCGCGTCGAGATGGAGTTCGTGGCGTGGGGCAGCGACGAGGAAAGCTGGTCGGTGGATTACGTCGTCGTCATGGGAGATTTTAACCGGCCGGAAGTGCAGGCCGCTGTCGATGACCAGCTCCAGCGGAAGTTCACGCACCCCTGCGGCATCGAGATGCGGGTGCTGTGCGCCTTCATGGACTCCGGCCACAAGGCGAAGGCGGTCTATCAATTCACCAAGAAGCGCGAGCGGATCAAGGTTTACGCGTGCAAAGGACGCGGCGGCCCGGCCGTGCCGCTCATCTCCCGGCCCACCCGCCAGGGCACCGTCCGCGCCGCGCTGTTCTCGGTCGGCACGGACACCGCCAAGGATCTGATTTATTCGCGCATCCAGAGCGCCGACCTCGGCCCCGGCTACATGCACTTCCCCTCGGACCGCGACGAGACCTGGTTCCGCCAGCTAACGAGCGAAACCAAGGTCACCCGCTACAAGGACGGCGTGCCGTTCTCCAAATTCGAGAACCCGAGCAAGGCGCGCAACGAGGCGCTCGACTGCCGCGTTTACGCCATGGCCGCGCTCCAGCTGCTCAACATCAACTGGCAGAAACTGGCAGTGACATTCGCGCCGGCGGCCGAGGAGAAGACGCCAGCCGCCGCCACCGAGAAGAAGAAGCGCCCGCCGAGGAAATCGGGGGGGTGGGTCAACCAGTGGTGACCCCCCGTGATTTGACGCCAGCCCGCCCGGAGCAATCCCGGCGGGCTTTTTTGTGCCCGGTTTTTGACAACCGCCGGACGGCGTGACGAACGAAGAACGCCTTGCACAGACCCAAGCCATCATCGCCGCGCTCACGGCGTCGATCCTCAAGCTGGCAGGCAAGACCAACCAGTCCGTCAGCTTCGGCGACCAGAACTACTCCCTCGCCGACATCGGCAAGCTCAAGAAGCTGCGCGATGAATTCCGCCAGGAAGAGCACGCACTGGAAAGCTGCATCGCCGGTGGCACCCGCCGCCGCACCATCAAAATCGGTTTTCCATCATGCTGAACTCCATCCGCTCCATCTTCGCCAAGCCGGCCGCCAAGGCGTCGCGGTCTTTCGCCGCCGCCGGGTCATCGCGCCTGACGCTGGACTGGGCCATCTCGCCGCTGTCGGCAGACGCCGCCATGCGCAACAGTCTCGGCTCGCTGCGCTCCCGCTCGCGCGACCTCGAGCGGAATAACGAGTGGGTGCGCGGTTTCCTGCGCACGCTGGAAAACAACGTCATCGGCGAGGCCGGCATCGCACTTCAGCTCCGCATCAAGGAGCTCAACGGCAAGCTCGACGAGATCGCTAACGACAGGATCGAGACCGCCTGGTGGCAGTGGGGCCGGAAAGGTTCCTGCACCGTCTGCGGCAAGCATTCGTGGATCGACGTCCAGAAGCTCATCCTGCGCACCATCGCCCGCGACGGCGAGTGCCTCATCCGCAAGGTCGTCACCCGAGGCGGCGTGCGGCTACAACTCATCGAGGCGGACATCCTCGACAACGACCTCCATCAGACAGCTGGCAACGGCAACCAGATCCGCGCCGGCGTGGAGCTGGACGCATCGCGCACCCCGGTCGCCTACTGGCTGCTCGGCCGCCACCCCGGCGACGTGGATTTCCAGAGCCCCGCCCGCAAGCACATCCGCGTTCCTGCCGGGGAAATCTTTCACCTCCACCGCTCCGACCGCATCGACCAGACGCGCGGCCTGCCCTGGCTGGTCGCCTCGATGAAGGCGCTCAAGATGCTCGACGGCTACGCCGAGGCCGAGCTCGTCGCCGCTAGAACCGGGGCGGCCAAGATGGGATTCTTCACCCGCTCCACCCCGGACGGCTGGTCCGGCGAGGTGGATGCCGAGGGCAACCTATCCATGGACGCGAGCCCCGGCACCATCGAGGAGCTGCCCGCCGGCATGGACTTCAAGTCGTGGGATTCCGACCACCCGAATGCGGGCTACGGGGATTTCGTCAAGTCGATGCTCCGCGGCGTGGCCACCTCGTTAGGCATTTCTTATAATACCCTCTCCAGCGATCTGGAGGGCGTGAATTATTCATCCATCCGCGCCGGCCTGCTCGAAGAGCGCGAGGTCTGGAAGGGTCTCCAGCGGTTTCTAATCGAGCATTTCTGCGAGCCGTTGTTCACCGACTGGCTGACCACCGAGCTCCAGATGGGCCGCCTCGGCCTGCCCGTCGAGAAGATCGGGAAGTTCGACGTGCCTGAGTTCCAAGGCCGCCGCTGGGCGTGGGTCGATCCCAAGAAAGACATGGACGCCGCCATCCTCGCGGTGCGCTCCGGCCAGAAGTCGCTGCGCCAAATCATCTCCGAAAACGGCGGCGACGTTTACGACACGTTCCGCTCGATCAAGGCCGACCAAGACCTCGCGCTGGAGATGGGCATCAACCTGCCAGAGCTGGTGGATGCACCCAAGCCCGCCGCGCCCGTCATGACGATTGACACCGGCGAGTGATGCGTGACGCCGCCACTTTCCGCCAGAAAAGCCGCCCCCCAGGGGGACGGTGTTTTCTACCGTTCCTTCGAGCTCGACCGCGCTGCGGCTAACCAAGACGCCCGCACCGTCGAGCTGTCTTTTTCCAGCGAGACGCCCGTCGAGCGCTACTTCGGCAGCGAGGTGCTCGACCACAGTCCCGCATCCGTCCGGCTAGACCGGCTCAACAGCGGCGCGCCGCTGCTCCTCAACCACGACACCGCCGACCAGATCGGCGTCGTGGAGTCCGCCACCATCGACGCCAAGACCCGCAAGGGCCGGGCGGTCGTCCGCTTCTCCAAGAGCGGTGCCGGCGAGGAAATCTTCCAGGACGTCATGGACGGTATCCGCCGGTTGGTTTCGGTCGGCTACCTCATCCATCAGAAGGAAACCGATAGCAAATCCGGCGGCGTGGAAGTCGTCCGGGTGACCGATTGGGAGCCCTACGAAATCAGCCTGGTGAGCATCCCCGCCGACAACTCCGTGGGAGTCGGCCGGAGTGAGATCCATCCCGCTAACAACTCTAAAGAATCCACCATTATGTCCGATAACAACGCCGTCATTCCGGCCGCCGCCCCCGAGGCCGCCGCCGTCCGCTCCGCAGAAGTCACCCCAGCCCCCGCCCTGCGCGTGGCTGACGATGTTTCCGTGGAAACCTCCCGCATCGACGCGATCCGCCTCCTTGGCACTCGCGCCGCAGCGGTCAACATCGAGCTCGGAGTCGAGCGCGCCATCGCAGACGGCACCAGTGCCGCCCTGCTCCAGGAGCGTTTCACCTCGGCGCTTGTCGCCCGCAACACTCCCTATGCGCCGCCAGCCGTTCAAGGCCCAAGCAAGAGCGAGCAACGCGATCTCCAACAGTTCTCGATGGCCCGCGGCATCCAGGCACTGGCTTCCCGCCAGAACCTGAGCGGCATCGAAGCTGAGCTCCACCAGGAAGGCCGCCGCGAGGCGCTCGGTGCAGGCATCGCCCTTCGCGGCGAGTTCAGCATCCCGACTGTTGCGCTCGGCTTCGGCAAGCGCGACCTGACCGCCGGCGTCGCCGCAGATGGAGGCAACACGATTGCCACCACCTTCGGCCCGTTCATCGACCTCCTCTACAAGAAGATGGTCCTGCGCGGTCTCGGTGCCCAGTTCCTCACGGGCCTCACCGGCAACTTTGAACTCCCCAAGCTCCTGACCGGCACCGCTCCGGCCAAGCTCGCGGAGAACGCAGCCTCCGGCGAGAACAGCCCGACCACCGGAGTGATCCGCTTCACCCCGAAACGGGCTGGCGGATTCGTCGAGTATTCCAAGCAGCTCACCGCCCAGTCGGCCCTCGCATGGGAGCCGATCTTGCGCAATGACCTTGCCACGATGCTCGCCCTGCTCATGGAGTCGGGAGCCATCAACGGTGGCGGCACCAACGAGCCGACCGGTATCCTCAACACTGCCGGCATCGGCAGCGTCGCAGGCGGCACCAACGGTCTCGCACTCACCCGCGCCAACGCCATCAAGCTCAAGACCGCAGTCGCAGTCGCAGATGCAGACATGGGATCGCTCGGCTTCCTCACCAACCCTTCCGTTCGCGGCAAGGCTCAGGAAACCGCCATCGACGCAGGCTCCGGTCTCTTCCTCTGGAAGGAAGACATGGACGACCGCTTCATGGGCTACCAGGCTGGAGTCACCAACCAAGTTCCTAGCAACTTGGTCAAGGGCTCTTCCGGCGCTGCCTGCTCCGCGCTGATCTACGGCAACTTCGCCGACTTGGTCATCGCCCAGTGGGGTGGCATCGACATCCAGGTCAACCCTTACATCAAGGACACCGAAGGACTCGTCCGCATCACGGCAGACTGCTACTACGACGCCAACGTGCGCCGGGCTGCATCGTTCGCCGCGATCAAAGATCTTCTGACCGTGTAATCGGTTGGTTGTGTAGTGTGTATCCGGCCGGGCAGGGGTTTTTATGTTTTCCCTCTGCCCGGCTTTTTTGTGACTTGAAACCAACCAGACCACCATGCCCAATCTAATCATCACCACCAGCTGCCTTCTTCACGGACGGCACGTCGAGGCCGGGAGCGTTCTCCAGGACGTCGCCGCGCAAGACGCCGCGGACCTCATCACCGCCGGCCGCGCCGTCGTCATCGAGCACCGCGCGCCACAAATCGAGCACCGCGACCCCAAGCCTGCCAAGCCCGTGCGGGCCACTAGAGGGCGTTGAGGATGTCGAGCAACTGCTCACTGTCCTCGCGGAGCGCCTCGCGCTGCTCGTCGTTCATCTCCGGCAGCGTTTTCCGCAGCACCGTGAGCAGGCGGGTCAGATGCGGCACATAATTGTCGTGGCCGGCCTGCTCGCCGCGCGCGGTGATTTCGTCATCCGAAACGATGCGCGGCGCCTGCTCCGTCATGCGGAGGGAAATGGCCAGCCGCTTCACGGTGGGCACCTTGTTGGATTCAGAATCCAACAGTGACATCCACTCCAGCCGCTGCGGCGAGGGAAGCGGCGCGAGCAAACGGTGATGACCGAAGGAGAGATTGATGCTTCGCTCCGCCATCGGGATCTTCCGGCAAACGCTCGCGTAATTGGAAAGGGTGTTCCGGTCGAGATTGGTCGAGGCGAGCGCCTGCTCAAAAACCTCCGCGCTCACCCGCTTGTTCCCCGCATCGAAGCCGTCGCCGTAAACCATCCAGTCGCCGATGCACCAGGCGGCGGTCTGGAGGGAAGTTCCGAAGCTGCTGCCGATGGCGGACCACTCCTCGAAGGTCAGGTCTTTGGCAAGGATGAGCCCGGTGGGCGTGGCTTGAATGAATGTCGGCAGCGGTTTCGAGGTGGTGATCTCCATGCCCGCCGGCACCACGTCAAACTCCACGGCGCAGATCATTGCTTCGCCAGTGATTCCAAGCGCGCCTGGCGGCAGCGGTCGCGGTTCTTGTCGGGCCGCATCGCCCGCGTGCGCGGCACGCCAAAGGCGTCGCACAAATCGCCGCAGCGGTTAGAAACAGCGGCGCGCGTGCAGCCGTGACGGCGGGCGATCTCCGCCATGCTCGAACCCTCATAGCCGATGCCGGTGACCAGTGCCATGCACTCGACGCCCAGGGCCGGGTTGGTATCCGCCAGCATGATGCCGACCAGCCGCCGGACGACCACCAGCGCGCCTCTCTCCGGCCGTGGTCCTGCGTCATTTCCCGGGCGATCATTCACCGGCACCCGCTGACCGTTTTCCCATCCGAAGCGCATGCCGGCAAGTTAAGTATTTGAGACAAAATGGCAAGCCGCAAATCAGATTGTTGACATGGGGTGGGACATCATGAGTCTCGCCCAGTCCGGCATCACCGACGCGTTCTCCGAAATGCTGGAAACCTTCGGCGACACCGTCACGATCAAAGGCCAAACCGTCAGCGCCCTCGTCTCCAAGGACGCCATGGAATCCGCGCTGGAAGAGGGCGGCTACGCGGTGACCGGAGCGCTCATCGTGCGGGTGCCAGACGCCCTGCTCGCCACGCCCAAGCCGACGCACAACGACCCGGTCGTCATCGGCGGGCAACGCTACAAAATTTCAGAAATCACCCAAGACCCCGGTGCCGCCGTGGTGAAATACCGCGCCACCCGCCGCTAGAAATCACGCCATGAACCAACTCGTCGAAGACTATTTCCTGCAACTGCTCGAAGACGCGGACATCGCCGGCGCGCCCGACATCTATCCGGGCACCTGCTCGGAGATCCGCCAGCCGGACAACTCCGCCATCCTCATCGTCGCCGACCAGGTGGAATGCGTGATTGGTGGGCTGCGCAAGGCCGGCGTGAAGATCGTCATCAGCTCGCCGGCCCAAGACCGCGCCGCCCACATGGCCATGGCTGCCGCCGTCCAGGCCGTGGTCGAGGGCACCCTGCCCAGCGCCGCCGAGTTCAGCCTCGGCGGCTGGGTGACCAAGACCCACCAAACCCAGATCGCCGCAGACGACAACCGCTGGCTCACCTCCATCGAGGGCATCTTGGGATTTCAGCTAGTTTGACAACAACCCCCATCGTATCATGCCAGCAGTTTTCGGAGTTTTAAGTTTGCACGGTCTCGCGCCAGCCTCGGGACACGCGCACGAATCCAGCAAGGACGCGGCGGTGGAAATCGCCACGCTCCGCAACTCGCTCGGCGTCACCGTGGTGGCCAAGGCGAAAAAGCTCATCACCAAGTCTATCACCCTCTCCGGCAAGGGCACTGTTACTTTCACTGGCGTCATCGCAGGCACCATCACCAAGGGCACCTCCTTCATCACCTCGGCCAAGGTCACCGAGAGCAACGACGACTTCCCGAGCTTCGAGATCCAGGCGACCATTTACGACGACTTGGCCTAACTTTTCACCACCATGGCAGCAACATTCAATGAAATCGGCGTCGAGTGCGTCACCGCGGCACTTGTCGAAAGCGTCGATGTCACCAAGACCATCGAGCACAAGATCGTCAAGACCAGCGCCGGCGCGTTCGACTCAGGTGCCAGGTTCGATCCGAGCTTCGAGTTTAGCGTCAAGGGCCGTGGCTCGGTGGCGGATTCCGAACTCGGCGGCAGCGGCGGCAGCTACCTGCCCGACCAGATCGCAGGCGGTGTGACCATCATCAAGAGCATCAAGAACTCCGAGACCAACGAAGACTTCAACAGCTTTGAAATCTCCGGCGTGAACTATCCGACAGCCACCGCCTAACCGAGGCGGGACCGTTACCCGCCAAACCAAGATCACCCCATGAAAGAAGGCACCACCATCACCGTCGTCCGGGACACGGACACCGCGCCCACCCAGAGCCGCAACACGCAGCTCGTCGCCGCCGCCCTCGCCAGCGGCGGGATTTTCGCCACCGAGAACGCTTTCTCCGACACCGTCGAGAACCTGCCGACCGGACCCCGCCGGACCTGCACCTGGCTGATGGACGGTGCGGAGAAGATCGTCTTCGAGCCCATCGAGGCGGCGGAAACCATCACCTTTGAGGATTTCCGCAAGCGCTACGACTCGCAGGAATGGTGCGAGGCGAACCCGAACCACCCGGTTTCCTACATGCGCGCCGCGTCCGAGCACCACCGCCGCCTGGTGGACAAAATCAAGACGCTCAAGCCGATGCTGCTCATCCGCAAGGGCAAGCGCATCGCCATCGTGCCGAGCGGCTCAGACGCCGCGAGCACGGCCACCCGCGAGGAAATCCTGGCATCGTTCTGACCATGGACCGCGAGGACTTGCTGGCCATCGGGATGCTGGAACCCATCGCCGAGAAATGCGGCGACCACATCCGGCTGCGGCCGTTCACCATCGGCTCGATGCAGATGGCCTATCTGCTCGGGATCTCCGCCGTCACCAACAAGGAAGCCGAGCTGGACGACGCCGAGAAGATCCGCCAGAAATGCGCCATCGCCTGGATGCAGTCGACGCCGGAAGCCGAGGTCTGGGAGGCGGTGAAAAACAGCACCTGGTCCGAGAAGATTTTTGATTTCGCCATGGGTCTGCCCATCGGCGCGCTGGAAGAAATCCAAGCCGAGATCGAGCGCATCGAGGCGCTGATCGGAGCCTCCACCGTGCGGGTGGAAAGCAAACACTCACCGGCCGCCAAGGAGGATGCGCCGGGAAAGTCCTGAACCCCGGCTGGCTGGCGAGCATGGTTTACACCCTCGCCCGCGACACCGGCTGGGCGGAGCATTTCATCCTGTGGACGCTGCCAATGGCCCGCGCCCTCCAATACTATCACTGCGCGCTCCAGAACGCCAACCTGTGGACGCTGGAACCGACGACCGAGCAAACCCTCGCTGAACTCATCCCCTCATCTCTGACCGACTTTGTGGCAGGGCTGGGGGAGGACGATGATTGACCCACCCCCTGCCGGCATGATCGACATCGACCTCGACACCTCCAGCCTTGAAGCGTCCATCGCGGAGTTTGCCCGGCTCACCCGCAAGGATCTCGGGCAGGTGACCAAGGATCAGGCCGGGATGCTCGTCGCCCACGTCATCGCCATCACCCCGCCTGGCCACGCCGCGGCCATCTCCGACAAGGGCGGGATTTCGCTGGCGGCCAAGAAATCCGGCGAGGCCAGCCTGGCCTCGGACATCGCCAAGATTTTCCCGACCACCCGCCTGGCCCCCGCGGCCATCGACCAGCTCATCGCCGCCCGCCACGAGTGGGAAGGTCCTAACGGCACCAAGCTGCTGACCCACGTCAAGGCGAATTCGATGGCGGACATGAAGCTGATCCACGCGCAGGCGCGCAACCCCAAGTCCGGCCGCACGCGCGCCATGGGCGGACGCTTCACCGCCATCACCCGGCCGGCGCTGCTCAAGGAATACATCAAGCAGGAGATGGCCAAGGTCGGTCTGCTCAACGCCGGCTGGATCGGCGCGGCCACCGCGCTCAAGACCGCCAGCCGCAACGTGCCGCAGTGGATCAGACGCCACGGTAAAAAACCCGGCGGCGCGGATGTGCGAGACAGCGGGCCGATGATCTCAATCCGCATCTTTAACTCGCAAACCTGGTTCCCCGGCGACATGCAGCGCCGCGTGGCGGACGCCCTGCGGCGGCGTGAAGCCGGGCTGCGCAAGGCAATGGAAGCGGTGCTGGAACGCCGCGCCAAAGCCGCGCAGAGCCGCATGAACCGTTGACAGCAGCACAACACAAATGGCCGGAATCAGCATCACCCTGGGCGGGAACTTCGCCAAGCTCGACGAGCTCAAAAGCAAAGCGCGCACCGCGGCTGCCAGCGTCAAGAGTTCGTTTGCCGGAGTCGGCAAGGCGCTTTCGTTAGGTGGCATCGGCCTGAGCGCGGGTGCCGCGTTTGCAGGCATCGGCTTGGCGATGAAGACAGCCATCGACGCGGGCGGCGCACTCACCGACATGATGGCGCGCACCGGAGCCAGCGGGCGGGATCTGGTGATCCTGCAACAGATGTTTACCAATGCCGGCGTCGAGGCTAGCAAGGTTCCTGTCTCACTCAACAAAATGCAGAAGGCCCTCGCCGGGGTGAACGAGGACGGCGAGCAAACCGCCAACGCCTTCAACAAGATCGGCCTCAATATCCACGACCTCCAACAGATGGACGCGGTCGGGGCGTTCCGCGCCATCGGCGAGAAGATCGCTGGCATCGAAAGCCCGGCCCAACGGACAGCCGCGGCGATGGAAATTTTCGGCAAGTCGGGCGGCGAGTTGCTCGCCGTGATGACGGACGGCTCCGCATGGCAATCTGCCCGCGACCAGGTGGGAACTTACGGCGACAAACTGGCGGAGTCCGCCGAGCGCTTCGACCAAATCGGAGACTCGGTGGCGCTGTTGCAGAACGCTTTCAAATCGTTTGGCGTGACCATCGCCAATCAAGTCGCGCCCGCGCTTGAATGGGCGGCTGAAGCGATGGAGGCGTTTAATAGCGGGGTGAACATTTTCAACGACGAGAGCTTCGAGGAAAAGCTCGCCCGCGCCGAGAAGGAGAATGAGCGTCAAAACAAAGACGACCCCGGCTACGGCCGCAGCGCCACCGAGGATGCCCAAGCCGCCGCCGACCGCGCGAACGCCGCATGGTGGGCCGGACTTGAGGCGGAGAAACAGGAAGCGATTGCCAAGGCCGCCGCGAAGAAACGCGAGGAAGAGGAAAAGTCCGCCGAAGCCGCCGCTAAAAAAGCGAAGGAGGAGGAAAAGACCAAGGCCATCGCTGCGGACGAATACAAACTGGAAGCCGCGATCCTCCAGGCGCGGCTGACCGGCGACGACGAGCGGCTTGCAAAACTCGAACGCGAAAAAGCGATCCGCGCGGAAATGGCCAAGCTCACCGGCGCGGGCTGGGATGCCGCCACCGCCCGCGAGCAATCCGGCAAAATAGTTGATGCCCGCGCCGCCGCCGACCGCGCGGACAAGAACCGCCAGGACGGGATGCAATCCAACGCCGGCAGCCTCGGGGCCTTCGCCCAGTCCATGAACGTGCTGTTCGGCCGCAGCGCAAACTCCGGCCTGCTTGAGGAAAACAAGCGCCAGACCAAACTGCTCAACGACATCCGCGACGGACTGAAAAAAGGGCCGCCGCCGGTCAAGCTGGAGCTCGTCCCGACATTCTAATTTATGAGCACGGAAATCAAACTGGAGGGTGCCGCTGGCTCCCGCGACGAGAACAAGATCACCACCTTCACGGTGCCTTATTACGTCGCGTCGTTCGGCGAGGTGACGACCGTGGGCAAGGATGTCTCCAACGGCCTGGCGGAATCCACGCGCTCCTGGCAGGCATGGAATGACGGCGATGACGGTTGGGTGGTCACCGTGGTTTACAAAGGCCATTTGTCAGGGGACGACGATGCGGAAGAGCCAGAAAACACCGAGCAGTGGAGCATGGACTTCGATTTTTCCGAGGAGCCGTTGCAAGCGCATCCCAACTACGAGGCGATCAAAGCCGCTTACGGTGGATACGTCGAGGAAGGTGACCTCAAATTCCCCGAATTTATCCCCAACAACGCGAAATCGGGTGGCGGCCTCGGTGGGAAAAAACGCAGTGCCGGCGACCGCAATCCGCTGTTCGGCACTACGACCTACGCCGTGATGACCGCCCGCGTGACCCGCTCATGGTCGACGAAAAAAATCCCGAAGAACGCCGTCAACGACATCGGCAAAACCTACAATAGAATCCCCGATGCGCCCGATGAGATCAATGCTGTGGAGTTCGGCGACCGCAACTGGCTGGCGATGCCGCCGAAAATCTCGCAGAACGGCAACGTCTGGCGGATCGAGAACGAATGGCTGCTCTCGCCGGAGGGCGGCTGGATTGAGGAAATCTACAAAGAGAGTTTATACTAATGAACGTCGCAGAACTCAAGGTCCGCAAGGGCGAGCCCATCGCCGCCGGCTGGGCGCGGCTGGTGAAGTGGGTGGAGACCTTGAAAATCATCCCGGACGACCGGATCGAAATCCGCCTGAGCAAGCACGGCACCATCGTCCGCGTGCGGGACTCCGCGACCTTCCGTCACCCGTTCCGCATCATCGCCTCCGACAAGACCGTGCGCGTCGCCAGCGGGACGATCAACGACGAGGTGCCGGAGATGAAGGACGAGAAAGACGGGAAGCGGCGCATCGACAACCGCGACAAGGACGGCGCGCGCGAGACGAAGAAATCCGCGCCCGCAATGAAACTCGATCTCGGCAAAGCCGACAAGGAAGGCCGCATCTACATCTCGATCAAGCAAAAGGCCGCGCCCAAGGACAAGAAGGAAAAGCCCGAGCCGCCGGAGATCGTCCAGACCGACAGCGCCAAGGGCCCGGTGGACGGCTTCGGTTACTATCCGCTCGGCGTCATCCACCTCACCCAGGACCGCAAGTCCATCGAGCAGACCTTCCAGGTGGTGCACCACAACCTGCGCTTCACCTTCCAGGAGAAAAACCCCACGCCGGAGGAACTCAAAACCAACCCCGACGCCAAACCGCTCGGCCGGTTCGTCTTCTTCCCGACATGATTGCGACGAAAGCCAAGGTGCCCGCCCTCGATCCTGGGAAATGGAACGCGCTCCTCGACACGCTCGCCCAACGCCTGCCGATCCGCACTGTGCGCACCGGCCAAAAATGGACCCACCCCTGGCTGGTCACGCCGGAGTGGAAACCGAAAGACCCAGAGGCCGAAAACGCAAAAACCCAGGGCGAGTGGGTGTTCCGCATCAAGCCGGGATTCGTCAACGGCATCGACGCGGAGGTCGGCACTTTCGGCCGGCTCGCCGAGGCCCGCACGCTCGACCGCATCGAGGAGGAGACCAAAAAGCGGCCGAGTGAAAAACAACCCGTCACCGCTTATCTCACAGAAAAACCGAGCATCCCTTTCGGCGGCAACCGCATCATCGGCAAGGGCGCGTCTCCCGAGGAAGTCGTCGTCACCGCCGACGGCGCGGTCTCCTACAAGTTCGAGGGCGTGCCGGAATTTTTCTACCAGTTCGGAGTGACGCCGGAATCCGTCGTCTTCACCGGCCAACTCAACAGCGGCATCCAACTGGTGGACCCTGGCGAACCCACGCCCAAGGAAAGCCCGCCAGTGCTGCGCGCCGTGGACGTCATCCTGGAGGTGGACCGGCTCACCGCCAAGCTCGACATCCTGCGCGGCAACGGATTTCTCGACAGCTACAACGCCCTCTATTTCCTGACCTACGGCCGCTCCACGCCGATCAAGGAACGCCCGACGCTGCGACCCGACGCCAAATACATCCCCAAAATCGAGGTCGAAATCGGCAGCTTCACCCAAGAAATCACCGAGGCGGACACCGACAGCATCAAAATCGCCACCATCTATCTGCTCTCGCCCAAGGACACGCCGATGGATGCCGTGCCGGACGGCACCTGGCGGCCGTTTGTGAAGCACGAGGTTTTCTGGAACCTCGCCCACGCGCCGGCCGTGCTGCCAGACCCCGTCGAGTTCGAGCCACTGCGCATCGTCACCAATCTGGTCGGCGGGCTGGCGGATTCCATCTTCGCATCGAGGCTCTCGACGCTCAACGACGACATGAGTCTTGCTGCCGCCCTGCTGCAAAGGCCCAACCTGACAGGGAGGTTCTGGTCGATATGAGCGAGACCGAAAAGGACGGCTTCGGCCTCGATAAAAAATCCCGCGCCATTGCCAAGCGGCTCGGCAAGGAGCTGGAGGAAGCCAAGTCCGCCGCGGCGCTGGAGCCGCCGTTTCCCTACGTCCTCCAGCCATTTGACCCGGCCTTTTTTGAACTCTGATTTGACGCGCAGCCTTCACCAAATCTTTCATGCAATCGCTCCTCTTCGCTGACCTCACCAACCGCAAGCTGACCAACACGCTCGGCGGCTCCGCCGTCTCGTTCCCCGCGTTCATGCAAGGCGACAAGGCGCGCATCGGCCTGCGCTTCGCGG
>Ga0208975_1000797_pt1 | contig 14445 bp, 33 predicted proteins | sample GreLakmeER78MSRF_FD_187700 | JGI IMG/M metagenome (GOLD analysis project Ga0208975, IMG submission 187700) | Freshwater lentic microbial communities from great Laurentian Lakes, MI, USA - Great Lakes metaG ER78MSRF (SPAdes) | ecosystem: Environmental > Aquatic > Freshwater > Lake | place: Great... | reverse complement strand
TAACAAAAGCATCCTTCTGAACTTGTGTTATTCTAACTTTATGTATATAAGTCTTTTCCATTGTTTTGTATGCCTTTTTATTGCGCTTATACAGTAGTTAGGTGCAAGTTTTAAATTTCTTTTTTTTGCCCACGCTCCCTGTAATTTTTTCAAAATTATAAAAGTTTTGATAACCATTGGTTGTAAATTTCTGTTGCTATTTGTGCAGTCATTACAGGTGGTACTGACATACCTATTAAATATTTGGGTTTTATTTGTAAAAAATTATAGTCTATTGGATAGCTTCCAATTTTACAATTTTCTGAATCTGTCATTACTCTACATACTTTATCATTCCATAAAAAAGAACCATTTTGGTTTGCTATTATAGTACATGGAACTAAATCCGGGTGCATTTTTGTTTCTCCAAAATAATGACCTTTTGGATGTACAGATGAAAATGAATAACCCGGCTTACATTCATTCCATAGATTTTTAAAACTATCTCTTACTTCTTTTAAATTCTCTACATGCTCTTCGATTTCTTTGTATGTTACTTTATCTTCTTTAAAATTTAAATCTAATTTTGGTGCTACCTGAAACATATCTACATGCTCCATAAATTGTTCACTTAAATCAGTTCTAATTGCTATAAAAAACACTCTTATGCGTCTTTGAGGTACACCCATAGTTGAAGCATCTAATAAATAAGGCTCAATTCTTAATTCATATCCAGCTTCTTTAAAAGCAATATAAATTTTTTTAACATATTCCTTTGCATTGCCCATCATTAAACCAGACACATTTTCAGCAACTACAACTTTAGGTTGTAATTTTTTAGCCAAATCAATAAAATCAAAAAACAAAGTGTCTAATACCTGTTCCGCCTGCCCTTCCCTAAAAACCTTTTCTTTGCCCCAGTCCTTTTCTCTATTCCCTGCCATTGAAAAGCTACTGCAAGGTGGCGACCCATCCAAAATATCCAAATTATATAATTCATCAGGTAAATCAGTTCTTAATTTAAAGGTCTGTATAGGCTCTAAATAAGCATATTTTGGGTTATGATTAACTTTGTATGCTTCAATCATTTTCGGGTCAATTTCATTGCATCCTAATACATCAAATCCAGCTAATTTATAACCCATTGTTGAACCACCACCACAAGCAAAGCAACTAAATACTTTACCTTTATCTTTTGTAAACTTTGCATCTCCCAAAGTCCATTTGTAATTAAATCTATGTTTCATATTATTATTGTTAATTGTTAAACCCACCGCACCCACCGAAAAAAAAGAAATTTAAAACCAGACACCTAACAGCACCTAAAATACAGGCTATCTAACTGCTTACTATTCGTTGGTGCTATAACGCCCGACATTTTAGCTGCCTACCGTTATAAGCCATTTTAACCCAACGCACGGGTAATAGCATTTACTCTCATCTCAAGAGAATTCACCGCTATTGATATTTTACACCCGAAAAATATCCACCCGTCATTCTTTCCATTAAACGGAGCATATTTTGCTTTCATAATTTCCTGCAATCTATAAAGTTGGTGATGGTGTTCACACTTATTAATTAGTATTTCTAATCTTGCAGCAAAATATTCTTTATCTCCTGTTTCCTCCCACACATTTTTCTTTTCGGCTTTTCTATTATCCAACCTAAAACGGCTTATAACACGGGCTTTACGCCATGCCTTATATTGTGCTTTTATAAACTTTATCATTTAAATTTAACTTTTGTGGTTTAACAATCATTTGTATTTCAATTACGGCACGAGCGTAAAGCCCCAACCGTTATAAGAAAGTTCCGCACAAGCGACACACAGCCTAAGCCCCAGCTTATAACACGGGCTATAAGTAATAAAATTTAACGCCCACGCACGTTTAAATCGTACAAAGCACCTGCTACTTTACTACATCTATCACTACAAAAACCTACTCTATGTGCATGGTAAGTTTTAGTTGGTTCAGGTTGCACAGGCTTAAATTCCTTTTTGCAATTTTCGTTTCTACATTTTGCCATTGGTTATATGTTTACGTTCTTCAATATTTAAAATTACTTGTCCCCAATATAGGTTTGCGCTTTCTTGTTCGTTTACGCAAGTAACATAAGCGCCTCTATTATGTTTCAGCTTTTTATCTATCAAAATTGATAAAGCTATATTTGCGTGTATTGCAACCTTACATACTTCAATAGCCTTGTTGTGGCATCCGAATTTTTCTATTAATTCATCAGCTTTTTGGAGTGTGCTTTGTGTTTTTTTCTTCATATCTCTACTTGTTAAATTTTACTACTCATAGCCCGAAAACGTTATCCATTTTGACAATCAAAAGGATATAAGAACTTTCTAGTTAAGAAGTTCATTTTGTTTTTAAGCATAGACCTATCATGATCGCTTAACTTGTTACTTTCATAATAAAGTTTAGATTCTATTTCTCTTATTTCTTGTAACCTCTCTTCTTGTAGTTTGGCTAGACTGGGGGTTTCTGTTTCGTGTTTCATATTGGTTTTATTTGTTTGGTTATACATTCGTTAAAATATTCTTTTAGGGCTAACTTTCTGCTCAAAATTACCCTTTCTCTTTTAAAATGGCAAATCATTATTGTTAATTATTATCCCTGAGTTTAAAAAATCTTCATTTTGTGGTAACTGTTTTTGATCCCCCATTTTTGTATTTATCCAACTTGTGTAGTCTGGATTACCTTTATAATATCTACCATTACTTTTATCCCATGCAAATTGAACAGTTCCAGTTTGCCCCCAGTGTTTAAACTTTACCTTTTGAATATAAACTTCTGTTAGGCTTGTTAAATAATTTCTATATACTGTAATTCCGTTTGCAGTCTTATTATAGAAATTAGCTGAACCAGAGATACTGTAAAGGTTTGGGACTTCAAACAATCCAGTTGTTTTGTCCTTTGTTATCTTTGTAGGGTGAGCTACCAAAAAACAATGTACTTTATTTCTTTCGCAAAACACTACTATTTTATCTAACTGTTCACTTATATACTTTGTTTCGCTTGCTGTATAATGGTGGTCTAATTTATTCCAAGCATCTATAACAAAAGCCTTAACACCCTTTTTCCTTATTAAACTTTTAACAGAAGCTAATATATTATCTAGTGTGAAATTATCACTAGGGTTAATAAAAAAGAAATTATTTGAATGATAACTTATAACACTATTCAATTCAATGTTATTCATTTTATTGTAACCTTCAAATGGCTTACCTAATATCTTTTCTGCAAACTTACTAAAGTGTAATTCTAAAGGGTGGTTTTCTGGGCTATACAAAGCAGACTTCCATCCGTGCATAACATTCAGTCTAACTAATAAAAAATCTAAAAACTCACTTTTACCATGACCGGGTATTCCTGTAATTGTAGTTAAATAACCGGGTTGAAACCTTAAAAACATATCAAATTCATCAAGACCTATCCCATCTCCTTTTGGCAATCCATTATTATAATAACTGTAAATATCCTCTTCTATATCTTTTGCAGAAAAAACCCCCTCAATAGGAAACTCTTTTTTGTCCTGCATAGATTCAATTATCCCCTGAATACCATATTTAATTAAACAATCATTTGCATCCTTACAGTCTTTAAATCTTACGTACTGGCAATTCTCAAAGCCTAAACGCCTAGCTAATTCATTTTGTAAGTTAAGTCCAGCCTGATCGTTATCTAAAGCCAAAATAAACTTTGTATCTTCCGTTAAAAACTCTATTGAATTATCTAGATATGTTAAATTATTTTTATTAAGGTTAGCACCATTAGGAACACTAACTACATTTTCATAACCAGCTTCAGCCATAGCTAAAGCATCCATTTCACCCTCAACTATTATAATCGTATTATTATCAATAGCACAATCCAAATTATAAAATATGAGTTCTGCATCCTTAACCAACTTAAAAGACTTTTGAGCTGCTCTATATTTAATATTTATCAACTCACCATTCCTAAAATAGTTAAAATTTATTGTAGGTACTTCTTTACCAAACTGAGGCATAAATTCCTTACCATGTGTTACTTTAAATTTTAAAAGCGTTTTTTCGCTAATTTTACGCTCATTAAAGAACTTTTGAACACTAGTTGGATATTCTGTACTACTTTTGAATAAAGGTCGCTTATATTCAATTTCTGTGCGTTTTAATGGTTTGTCTGTTTTTTCAACCAACACTACACCACAGTGGTTACATCTTCCAGCACCCTTTAAAAGATTGAAACTGAAACACTTATCTGTTTTTTTCTTACGAGTATGGCTGCAAACTGGACAAATCTGTTGATTTTCTCCATTCTTATTTGCATTGATTTCGTATTCGTTTTTTGTATTTAGGTCTATAACTAGCATTAATAAATCATCTTTGGGGTTTGCAAATCTACAATTTTATTTTCTGGTTTAAACCATACCGCCTGTGCTTTTTGTTTCCAGTTCTTAACTTTGTTTCCTTTCGAATCTTTCCATCCTGCAACCGAATAATACTCAAAAAATTTAATTGCACTTTCTTTACTATAACCTTTATTTACAAAGTAATCTATAACTACATTTTCATTTACATTTTCATTTTCCATATGACCTACCATATGAGCACCCATATGACCTCTTTTTTTACTGCTTGTTTTTGTGGGTTTATTAGTATGCTGATTAACCCCAGAAAGGTTGTTACGTCTAGATTCCGTAAACTTTTTACGCTTCAAAACTTCCTCATCTAAACGCTTATTATACCAGTTTCCATTTTCGTCTTGGCAGAATTTATGTTTAATGTTGTCCCAAACTTGACCAACCATACGACCTATCATATGACCTCCCATATGACCTTGATTAAACTGAGCCATTAACAACTCCATATATGCTCCTTTTTCTTCAAAAGTCATCCCCATAGTTCCGCTAATCCAGTCCCCAGGGTAAAATAAAAATGCAGGGTCTTTAGCCATTATAATATAACTTTAAGTTTACAAAGTTTTGAGATGTTTGAGGGATTGGAGAAAGTAATTACCATGTACTTACCTGTTTCTTCATCAAAACAAAGATATGGTTTAAATTCTTTTGGAGTAGTTTTGTACTCTTCTAAAGCTAAATATAGTGATTTCATTTAAAAAAAGAACCCTACACCCTTTGAGTTTGCAGCCTCTCGGGGAATAGGGTTAAATATGATGTTAGTTTTAACGGCTCTGCAACGCCTCTAACTGAATGTAAAGTTAATCTATTTTTTGTTACCTTTTACTTTTTTGTTTGATTTATTATTAACAATTTTATTAACATTTAAAGAAGAGTATTCCTCCATTGATTTAATCCATATTTGGCTTACTAATGTTCCTCCACATTTAGTTATTACATTTACAAACCCTCCATACGGTTTGCAATTCTTTTCAATTATAGCCCATGCCTCCATTACTTTTTACCTTTTTTAAAAGAGGCGAGTTCAAAATATTTATATCTGTTTCCTTCTGGTGTAGTTACCCAGTAATCCTTTATCTTATAGCCTTTTTCTTTTAATCCCGCTATTTGCTTATGAAGGTTCAACGATCCTATCCCGGTAATCTTTTTAGTTTGATTGTAAGCTGTTGAACCTGTAACGAGCTGATTGTTTAGAAGCATTGATTCAATTACTTCAATTTGTGTTTTTCTCTTTTTCATTTGTTATTTGTTTTATTTGTTGTTTGTAATAGGTTATTTTTTCTTGTATTTCTGGTATGGTCATTTTAAACTCACAGTTTGACATAGCGTGTAAATCTTCAAATGCTTCCCATCCTATTCGTTTAGGTAGGTTATAAGCGTACTTTGTTAAGTTTCCATGCAAATGCTGGTTACAATGAACACACTGCCCGTGAACGTTATTCTCATCAAATCTAAGAACTTGTTTTGTAGTAGGAAAGAAATGACCTGCATCATATTTATCTGTTAATGGTTTCCCACAGCTAATACATCCTTTGTCCTTATCTCTTAAACGGATATATGTATTGAATACCTTTTGAAGTATTTGAACATAATCCTTATGAGTTTTAAGGTCATTTTTCATCTGTTTAACACGCTTTTGAACTTCTTTGGTAGAATTATACTCCCTAGCACATTTAACTGAACAGCATCGCTGTAATGAGCTGTAAGATGGTTTAAACTCGTTTGAGCAGATAGGACATATTTTAGCTTTAGCCATTCTTATTAGCTGATAATGTTGATACTATTGATTCTTTTAATACTTTACAAGCAGTCAACAAGTCTTTAATTTTATCGTATTCTGGGACTTGTGTATCTGCAAACCTCTCTTTTGCTGCATGACTACCCTTAAACTCGTTGTAAGCATCTAACCATCTCTCTCTTTCAAAAGTCTTGTGATCTGTTAAGTCTACATAGCAACAAGAAACTGTCCTTAATATCTCGCTTTGCTCATGTGTTAAACTTAATTTAAGATTCCTATACCTTTCATTTTGTGTGGTTAAGTCTTCTAATATGCTATTTATTTCTCGCATTGTACTCGTAATTTTTAAGGGTTTTATAAGCCTTATTAGCTTGACTTCTTAACTCTTTATGGGTTGCATCTTCTTTAAAAAAGTCATCTTCTATCTTTACTTCTTTGATAGTGTAGTCTTTGTTTACCTCAAGTATTATGCTACTTTGGCATTCTTGAGCAAAAACCATTTCATAAAAAAGTTCTTTATCTATCTCTATAACTAACTTTTCCATTATTTAGACGTATTAATTACCCAATCATAAAACTTCTTTGCACAGGCTAATGTATCATCAATATCTAGTGTAGAGCCTTTGTAAAATTCTACAGCCGAACTCAATGAGCTTTGTGCTATAATCATTCTTTGGCGTAAGTCATTATCGTTTGAGTTATTACTGAACCCGTTTGAAGCAGGTGGGGCATCCTTTATTAAAGTCAATTTACCTAGATATTTAGGATTAGCATTAGGTGTTAAAGTGTAATTAACTGTACTTCCTACTGTCCAGGTTTTGTGTTCTTTGTCTTTTGTCATGGCTTGACCGTGATCGCCATTTTCAAATTCTACTTCCCACTTATACATTAATCCGTTTGGACTGTCCCATGTGCCTTCACTTTGCACGTTTGTGATTTTACTGTTTTTCATATTTGTTTGTTTTTATTTGTTTTTGTAAATATACTAATTTAATATTAATACTTCTTCTTTTATTTGTTCAGTTATGTTTTTTAACACTTCGTCTGCAAAATTATCGTAATATTTTTTAAACCTCCAAGACCAATAACCACCTATATGATTATTAACCCCCTCTAAAAACACAGCATCGAAATGCGAATGTTTTGCACTAATAATATAAACATCGCCATATTTTGGTCTAAATTTACTAGTTGTGTAATTTTTATCATTTACACAAACAACTTTATCTCCTACTTTAAACATAACTAACTATTAATTAATTCTAAAAGATTTTTTATTTTATCCCCGTTGAAATGGAAGGGACTAGGTAACGTGATAGTTATACGTCCTCCAAATTCTTGCATAGCTCCATTATGTACGTTAATTGTATAGGCTATTTTTCTAACTCCGTTTTCTGTAACATCGTAGTCTTTTACTGCTTTTGTTTTCATAAGTCTAATATTTTGTTTATGTCTTTAATTGTTATTTTGTTATTATCAAAAGAAACGGTTTCAAATTTATTGTTTTTCATGAATGCTTTAAGGAATAATAATCCACCTACACCTACTTTTTTACATCCTATTGAGTAATCAAAGATTATCTCTGCCCAGATTCCGTTTATAAAAATAACCCTACCATCAATACATAAAGAATTTTCTATTTTATCGTATGTAAACCGATTATTCTCTATAAGAACTATCTCATTAGCTGAAGATGTTCCGTGTAACTTTAACATTTCATTTGTCCGTTCAACCTTAACACCTTCTTTAAACCCTCTCTTTTTAGCTTCTTTAATTAATGCTTCTTCTACTTCTTTATCGGTGGCTGGCATAAATAACTCGTGGTCATCTCTTCTAAAGGTGTTTATCCATTTTCCATCTCTGTTTATTCCATATCCAGTTAATTCTGTTTCAAAAAAAACTAAACATTTATATGGTTTATTAAAATGATAATCTTTTTCAATATACCATTTACCTTTTTGAAAGGATGGGGTTTCTAATTGCTTAATCTTCTCACTTATTGAGTTAAGCTGTTCTTTTAATTGTTCTAATTCTGTTTTCATACACATTTAATTAATTCGTTAATAATATAATCTTTTAGTTCTTCTCCTTTAAACTCATCAAAATTGAATCCGTCTATGAAGAATTGATAGTCTGTTAAAGTATCAGGACATCCGCTATCATCATACCCTATTGTCTTTACTTCTTTACTGATTTTAAATTCTATTGATATTGTTGTTTCCATTATTCTGTTGCTTTTTTAATTGCGTTAATCATTAATAATACTTCTCCTGAACCTATTTTGCCTTGTTCTACTTGTTTAGAATAAACTTTAATCAAAGCCTCTAATAACAATGGAGCTGCTGCTATTAGTTTAGCGTTGGCTAATGCTTCATCTTCATTTGATTCATCATACCATATATCACAAATAGCATACATTTCATAATCATGAACAACTATACTTCCTGGATTTTTAGTATATAATAATCCAGCCTTAGTGTGTTTTGTTTCCATTTTCCAAACTTTTTAAAAGAAGTGAATTATAAGTTTCATACGCATAACAAGCTGCTTGCATAAGTCCAGCCCTTACTCCTAGGTCTGTTTCTAATTTAGCTCTACTCTCTAAAGTATCTGCTAAGTTTTTTATTTCTTTAAGTGTTTCCATCTTACTTATGTTTATCGTTAGACCATTCTTTGAAATCTTCTTTGGCATCATCCCATAACTTTTTAGCAATATAGGCACATCCAATCATTAAAATAGTGAGCACTCCTAAATGTAGTAATACCCCTGTGTTTGTTTCGTAATTCATATTTTTAAGTTTTTGTTTGTTTTTATAGGACAAATGTAAGTAGATATTTTTAATTTACAACTGTAAACTATTAACAAAATACTGTTAATTTCGTAACTAATTGAATATCAATAAGAATAAATTTATTTAATATTTTATTTGTGTATTTAGAATTAAATAATTAAATTTGTAAAAAATTAGATTATGAGTAATAAATATATAAAAGTTAGCACATACGCAAAAGAAGTAAACATGACAAGGGCTGGGGTTTATGCAAAAATTAAAAGAGGCGAACTTCCTTTCAAAAAAATAGATGGTGTTACTTTTGTTAAAGTATGTAGGTAACGGTTCGGGGGTTTGCGAAGAAGCCGAACCGAAATGTAAATTTGAAATACTAAACTTAAAAATTAAACGATATGGAAAATAAGAATGATGAACGGCTTTTTTGCAAACCCCTTGTTAGCGGTAGTGCCTTTTTTAGTGCGTTTGACTTGAAGAAAGCGACTAAAATTACATTGTTTGAAAAATTTTGCCTTGCATTTATTAAGAAGAAATATCAAGTTGATGAAGTTGAAAATAACACTTTGGTGTATAAAATTTTTAGAGGCAAAATTTACATACTCAATCATTTTATGCACCCGCCAAAACAATGGAATTGCAGACACTCGTTTGTGCGGAGGTAGGCATTACCGCTAACTCCTTTATTAGCGAAACAACAATAAAAACTTAATTGATTATGAGTAAGTTAACTATTGATTATAATTACATAGAATACTCAAATTATTTAATATTTGAGGGTAAAACTTTAGCTTTTAGGAAAAGAGAGTTGTTTTGTATTGATGGTGTTCCAACCATTTTAAAAAGGAGTGAACAAGGATGGTGGATAGGTCGAAAACTTTTAACACCTACAAAGGCTCAGGAATTGATTATAAGAGACAAAAAGAAAGTAGATGTAGGTGGTCTACAATGGTATGAACAAATAAAATTAAGAGAGGTATTTAACTTATGAAACTACTAATATTTACTTTAGGAATAGTCTTAGGATTAAGTACCCACCTTTTTAAAAAAGAGGATAACACAGAACTATTGAATTTAAGACAAATGAATGATATATTCTTAGATCACTTAGATAGCTGTCATTCTAGTTCTGTTCATGAGCATTGTTTTCGGATTGGTCAGTAGGCTCTGGCAGTTTCTCATAATACTCTTTTAAGATAGAGTAAAGCTCAATAGGTTTGTAGTCTGCATTTACGGCCGTACCATCGTCGAATATTACCTCTGTAAAGTACTTTTTATTTTGTTTGCCTTTAGGAACGAAGCAGCGTGGTTCTATGCTTTTAATCGGGTTTAATCCTAAGTTGATATAAGCCTCTCCTTTTTCGTATTCATCACCATTTAAAAGACCCTCATTTCTTAAACGGATAGCATCCAGTTCGCTAAGTTCTTCCTGTTCAATTCCAGAGGTTATCTTATATAAGATGTCTATTTTAAACCAGTCGTAGAATGTCATTTCTTAGGTTCTATTATTGTTCGTGTATGATATGTTGAACAGTCAATACATCTAAATTGTACCTTTTTGTTTCCGCTTGGTAGGAATGAAGTTCTGTTAATTTTAAGGTTATCCGAATCACATTCTGGACATCTACCCCTATCACCCGCATAACTTAACTTGGGTTTTATATAAGGTCTGAATTTCTCAAATACTTGCTCCAATAAAATAACATCATTTTTGCAGTATTTAATCATTTTATTAATTGACTTTTCGCAGTTATTCAAACAAATGTTTTTCCACAGATCGTATCCTGTTTCTGTTTTGCCCCTGTTTAAAAGAACCTTACCTAAATAATCAAGCCTGTTAGAATTGAATTTAAAGCTGTTTCTAGCTATTTTTAGAGTGTCTATAGTGCTGATGTATGGTGTCCATTCAATGCCGTGTTTTAAAGCCTGTGTACGAACCCATTTAATATCGAACCTATCTCCATTATGACCGATTAATTCACTCGCTCCATCTGCTACTTTGATGAAGTCTTGAATCATTTTTTTATCGTTTTGCTTGGAATCCCACTTTAAAGAATAGACTTTAGATTTACCTTCCCACTTGTAACAGATACAAATGATTGCTCTTTCTTTGATTATAGAGTCGTAATTTACTGAAATTTGGTGTCCTGATTGCCAGAAGAAACCAATATTCGGGCTAACTTCTATGTCAAAAAAAAGGCGTTTTCTATCCATGTTTGTTCAGTTTATTTATTTGTTCATGATTCATGAACGTTTATTTTTTAATAATTTTAGCAACAATAACCAAAAGTATTAACAATATTCCAATAATAATATACCAACGATATTTTTTAACATAATCGTAATAATACACGTTCTTTTCGTAAGGTACTTTTATTACGCGGTAAATAGTATCGGTTAAGCACTCCCCTTTTAGATAAACAGTAGAATCGTTGTAAAAGTATTTCATTACTAACCTACCCTCTTTGATTATTACTGTATCTTTTTGATTGAAGTAAAAAGTAGTATCGTGATCTACACTTTTTGAAAAGACGGTATCCCTAACAATCAACGTATCTTTAACCTGTTTACCACATTTCTTTTCTATTCTGCTTAAATGATAATTGCAGTCGCATGAACAAAGGATTAATAGCATCCATATACAGATACCTAAAATAAACCATTTAAACCACTTCTCAGGGTTGTGTGGGACTAGTGTTTCCATTTTTCTTTATGTTTTCGTAAGTAGTCATCCCAAGGCAAAGGGCTATAAATCCATAGTCTATAGTTAATACCATGTCGAGTTCTTTAAAGTCCCCTAATGCAATCCATTTAACGTGTGCAGCTATGCAACAAGTAATGATAACAAAAGCCGACATTTTACGAGCAGAGAACCCCACCGTGTGAGTATCTAATCCTGCAATTATTTTATTTAGTATATCTTTCATGCAATTTGAGCGTGCGGAAAGTCTGGAAACTTAGTCCATGTATAACCACAGTTTAATTTAATGTTTTTAGTCTTAGCAACTTTTTCAATGTGTTGCATAGTCGCTTTTAATTTTGCTTTATCCCAACTAGCCTTACCATCTATTAATAAGAAGATGTCAAAAGCTGTACCTTTTTGATGTTCGCTAATAGTATTGTAACCATCGCATTTACTCACCTTTTTAAAAAATAGGGCATTTTGTTGTTCAGCCGTTCTTAATCCACCATCGGCAGGGATTTGAAACTCATAAGGACTATCTTTAGACGCTTCAATTAAAATGTCTATTAAGGCTTGTTTCACCCCTTTTAAACGGTCTAAACTTCTTTGGTTAAGCATTTGTTTTATTTATTACAACAAATTGATATTCTACTTTATCACCTAGCCAGCTAACGTTTGTTAATGAAACTTTATCTATGCAGAATTTAGAATCAACAATTTCAACATCGTTGTAATCTACATAAAAAACTGGTAGCTTTTGTGATTTGTTTTTCTTTTTACTCATCATCTTTTTTAGGTACATTAGGTTGACTTGGTAAAATCGCAACAGAGCTAGGAACATCACCTATATTCAGTCTGCTCTCAATCTTATCTAACCTAAAGTTAATTATTACTTTATCTGCATTGTTTACAATCTTATTCTCTCGTATTTCACTAACAAGGTTATAGTACCCTACTAAAAAGGTAACCATAAACCCTGCTAGTTTAACGAAATCTTCAAACGTAAATTTAAGGTTCGATAGTTGCATCTTTCACTTCGCTTAATGGTACTGACTGCTCGGCTTCTAGTTTTTTATTCAAAACATTAATAACTATCTGATAGTCGTTTTGATTTTTTAAAATAGCTTGGTTAATGTCAAAAGCAATCACTTTCAATTCATTAATACTCTTTTCTTCTAAGTTCATAGGTATATAATTGGTTTTACTGGTTTTGTCTTAATCATTGGTATTGTTACACTTCCATAATATCCTCCTGCTCCTGTCCAAACTGCATCCATTACACTTGGTGTTCCTTTCTTCATTAATTTGTCGTAAACAGTTTCTTTTAATACTCCTGCTAATATAGCTATTAAAGTTGATTTTACCTCTTTGTTTTTAGCATTTTTTAAACAAAGTGAACTAGCCATGCTTATTCCGTAACCAGCTGCAAAGTGTTTAATCTTATCTTTTTTTATATATCCGTGACCAATTAAAGCAGCCCAACCCCCAACAAAATAAGAAACACCACCTATCTTTCTCCAATCTGTATACAGTTTCTTACTTTCTAAAAGAGTGAACGTACATTGATATTTTCTATTTTCAATTAAGTACTTGTACTCTTTATTATCACACCTTACTCTTACTGTTAGTGTGGTATCTTTTAGCTTCTCTGAAAAACTTATTAAACTGTCATTTACTTGTGCCTTCATCCCGAAAGCGATCAAAAGTATTATTATTGTTTGTTTCATGAAGCAAATATAATAAAATTATCTACGCTTAAAAAATAATGTTACAGATTCAGTTACGTTTGTTGCGGAAGTTGGTGTACAATTAGGTACTACTTTAATTTCTATATAATCCCCAGCATTCAAATTAGTATTTAATGCACTTGAACTATAACGATTTGTTGCTGCTGAAAACAAAGCTGAAGATGTTAATGTTATGTCGGTTGTATTGTTAACTCTTACAGAAACAGTCGCTGTATTAGCAGTACCTAAAACACCTAAAACAGCAATACTTAAAGCGTAACCAGTTAACGTACAATCATAAGGAATAATAGTAGCCCCAACAACACCAGAACCCGAAGCTGTACCGCTTGAAGATGGGTATTTATCATAATGATACGTTGTTGTTCCAATAGTAGCTAACCCATGAAAATGGGTTGTAGTAAATGTTTGTAGGTTTAATTGTGTTTGAATAGCAGAAGTAACACCCTTTACATAAGCTAATTCTGTTAAACTAGGATATGTCGTAGTATCTAAAAACTGAACATTTTTACTAGCATCTGTAGCCATTATTCTTGATGCTGTTCCGCTGTCTATATTAATTGTATTGCCTGAAAACTTTGTAACAGTAGGTGTAAATCTTAATTTTTCATTAGCCGTTGCTATTCCACCAGTAGCCAAAACCACATCACCTACTGGATTAGCATTCCATATTCCTAAAATAACACCAGCAGAATCAATATATGAACTATCTGCTATTCTTAAACCACTTGTAAAAGCGTAAGAAGTGGATGTTTGAACCATTCCAATATAAGCAGCAGCATTATTAGACTGAGAATAAACACCAGCGTAAGAAGTAGAACTAGAGCTATAAGCCTGCATAGTAGATAGTCCAGTAGAATATGCCTCTATTAATCTATCTGGATTTGAACGTCCAACACAAAACTTTGCAGAAGCATCACTCATATAAAGAGTATAAGCCCCTGACAAATTAGTGTTACCAGTTAAAGCCCCACCTAAAGCAAAGTTTGAACCAGTTAACGTAATACCGTTTGAACTTGTGTAAGAAGTAGCTACACCACCATAAAAAGTTAAAGCACTTAATTGAGTAGTTCCATCTCCTATTTTATATTTACCCTTATCAGC
>Ga0208975_1000796_pt1 | contig 14454 bp, 14 predicted proteins | sample GreLakmeER78MSRF_FD_187700 | JGI IMG/M metagenome (GOLD analysis project Ga0208975, IMG submission 187700) | Freshwater lentic microbial communities from great Laurentian Lakes, MI, USA - Great Lakes metaG ER78MSRF (SPAdes) | ecosystem: Environmental > Aquatic > Freshwater > Lake | place: Great... | reverse complement strand
AACTCAACTTCCTTGAGAAGCAACTCGATTCTCTGGCAGAGATTCACGCCTTCCCGCGCATCCTCATCCCTGCTGGGTTCGATGGCGACATCGACCTGCGTGCGGGAGGCGTGACGTATTTCGATCCGAACAACCCCGGAGCAACCCCGAAGGAATGGGGAACCGGTGGGCGCTACGACATCGGCGTCGAGCGGGCCGAGCAAAAGCGCAAGGCGATCAATGAGGCTTTCCATGTGGACCTTTTCCAGATGTTTGCTCAGTTACAAAAGCAGATGACCGCTCGCGAAGTCGCCGAGCGTGCGAGCGAAAAGCTCATCCAATTTTCTCCGACCTTCGCTCGTCTCACGACTGAGCTATTCAATCCGCTCCTTCGCCGGGTCTTCGCGGTCCTTGCGCGTTCTGGCAAGTTCCCGCCGCCACCAGAAGCTTTCCAGATGACCGGCATGGTTCCCGATCCAGAGGTCTCCTACAACTCGCGGATCGCACTTGCGATCAAATCGCTTGAAAACGCCGCCTTCATTCGCACCAGTGAGATGCTCCTGCCCTTTGCCAATCTTCGCCCGGAGATGCTGGACAACTTTGATTTCGACGAGATCACCCGTGACATGGCCCGCAACGATGGCCTGCCAGCCCGCTGGCTGATGGACGAGGAAATGGTCGCACAGACCCGCGCACAACGAGCGCAGGCCGCACAGGCACAAGCGCAGGCCGAGCAGATGGAACGTCAAGCCGCAGCCATCGGCAAGGTCGGTGGCGTGAAGCAAGACTCGGCCATCGCGCAAATGATCCCCGGTATGGCATGATGGCTCCCGAAGACAAATCTGCCGCCCTCAAGCGTGAGCGTGAGCGCCAGCGCCTCACCAACGCCTACCACCGTGTTTTTAACACGAAGGATGGCGCTCTCATCATCGCTGACATCAAGCATCAGTTCGCGACAGACTCGCAGGTATTCTTACCCGGCTACGACTTTAACCCCGTGGTCGCCGCACTCCGCGATGGCCAGAGAGGCGTTCTCATCCACATCGAGACCATGCTTCGCCGCATTGTCATTGCCGATGGCGATATCGAGACTCCCAAACGAAAAGTCAAAAAATGAGCAAGAAAAACACCGACATCCCACCACGCCCCGATATGGACCCCATGCTCGGAGACAAGACCATTGAGCTTGTTGAGTGGCTTCGCGACTACGCTCCAGAGGAATTCCAAAAGACCTACGCCGGTCGCGAGACCCATCTCGGCTACCACCCCAAAGAGTAGGGTTGTTTTGACTGATACCTAATTTATGGAAGACACCACCGACACCTCCTCCGAGCAGAGTTTGCTCGACACAGGAGCCGCCACCAACGCCGATGCGCCAGCCGCAACGGAGACATCAACCGCACCCACGCAACACACCACAAGTTACGTCAACCCGGACGGCACATTTGCCGAGGGTTGGGCGAATAACCTCCCGGAGGATTCTGCCGCCTACAAAGACACGCTCAGTAAATACAAGAGCGTTCCCGACATGGCCAAGGCGCTCGCGAATGCGAATGCGCTGATCGGAAAAAAGCTTGGCGTTCCCAACGAGAAATCCTCACCCGAAGAGGTCGCGGCATTTCGTCGTTCGCTCGGAGTTCCCGATACGATTGACGAGTACAAGTTCGCTCCCGATGCGCTCCCAGAGGGCATGACATGGGATGACAACAACGTCAAAAACTACGCTGAGATCGCCCACAAGCACAACATCCCGCCCTCCGCGATGAAGGCGCTCGTGACCGAACACGCGAAGATGGAGCATTTCAAAATGCAGGGCATGCAGGCGCAGATTGAGAAGCAGCATGCCGATGCAGTCAACACCCTCAAGAAGGAGTGGGGAGGGGAGTTTGACAAGAACATCGGACTCGCCAAGCAGGCAGCGAAGATCGCGGGAGTCAATGCAAACTCACAAGGATTCGCGGACCCCGAAGTCGTGCGTGGATTCGTTCGCTTGAGCCAAATGATGAGCGAGGACAAGGTCGGGCGCTCGATGAGTGGCTCAGAGTTTATGACCGGCTCGGCCCGCGCCAAGGACATCATGAGCAATCCCGACAATAGCTGGCACAAGCGGTACATGGAGGGCGACCGCGAGGCCGCGACTCTGGTGACCGGACTGCTCAAGCAGGGATAAGATTTCGCGGGGTGGAGAAAAGGTATCTTGCAAGGCCCATACCCTTGAGTTCCGGGTTCGACTCCCGGCCCCGCAACATTTCTGAAAATATGTTTTGACTGATACTAAATCGGGCTGAAACGTAAATGCGTCAGAGCAGACACCTCCTTGTTGAGCCTGCTCCCTAATTACCCGCCGCCGCTGACCCCACACGGGACACTCGGAGAGCGAAGGGAGCAGAACAAATCCATCAGTTTCGACTGATACCAACCCAACTCAACTAAAGGAATAAAATGGCTAACTTAAACGGCGTTCTCACAAGCGTACCCGATCACTACACAACCCAGTTCGATAGCAACTGGAAACACCTCGTTCAGCAGAAGAACAGCAGGCTGAAAGAATATGTCACCATCGATTCAATCGAAGGTAAGGAAAAATCCTACAATCAAATCGACGTAACCTCGATGACGCAGATCACGGATCGTTCACGCGACACCCGTATCTCCGATCAAGCGATGGCCAAGCGTTGGATTCGCCCGCAGCAATACGACTGCGCGAAACTCGTTGACGAGTTTGATGAGCAACTCCTCGGTGAGGTTGTCCTTCCGACATCCCCGATCATCCAATCGCATGCTCAAGCTTACGCTCGCACCTGCGACACGATCATCATCGGCGCTCTCGGCGGCACTGCCTACACAGGCACGACCGGCACAACGGCTACCGCATTGCCAGCAGGCCAGAAGGTCGCTGTCAACTTTGTGGAATCCGGCACTGCTGCCAACAGCGGTCTCACCATTGCCAAGCTCCGCGCTGCGAAGTTCCTCTTCGACAGCAACGAAATTGACGAGGAAGAGGAGCGCATCATTGTGGTCTCGGCCAAACAACTTCAAGACCTGCTCCGCACGATTGAAGTCACAAGCCAAGACTACAACAGCGTTCGCGCCTTGGTGGACGGGGCTTTGAATACCTTCATGGGATTCAAATTCCGCCGCAGCCAACTCCTCGGCAAAGTCTCCACCGTTCGTTCCTGCTACGCCTACGTCAAGTCGGGCGTGATCTTGGCCGAGCGTGGGCTGAAGACTCACATGGACGTCCGCACGGACCTCTCGCACTCCCTTCAAATCCGCTCCGTGGCCAGCCTCGCAGCTGTGCGCATGGAAGAGAAGAAGGTCGTCGAGATCGCTTGCGACGAAGCTTAAAAAAAGCACCCCGCTGGCAGACCGGGATAATGTCTGCCACCCACTTTTTTAACTCTCTCAAACTGCTTCCATGACGGACGTTCAAATCTGCAACTTGGCCCTCGCTCGACTAGGTGATTCCCGTATCACGTTATCGCTCGACGATGCGACCGCGCAGGCGCAGTATTGCACGCTCTTCTACGTTCAGACCGTAGCCGAACTCCAAGCCGAGTTCGATTGGCAGTTCTGCCGCAAGCAGGTCAACCTCACCAGCAGCACGACCCCGCTCGGTGGTTACACCTACCAGTACGATCTACCCAGCGACTACATCCGCTCACTTCGTCTCGCGAACATCGACGAGAGCGAGAATTTCGGACAATGGGAAATCCTCGGCACTAATCTCCAAACCAATTTCGTTTCTCCCGTCACGTTGGATTACATCGCCAACATCACGGACGCCAGCAAGTACCCGGCGATCTTCACTGAGCTTCTCGCCGTCAAGCTCGCAGGCGTCCTTGCCATGCCACTCACCGGCAGCAAAGACCTCTTCAAGCAGACCGTGGAACTCTACATGGCCATGCTCGGCAAGCCTGCCTTCGCCAATGCCACGGAGAAGACGCAAAATGCACGCATCACCGCAGGCACACTGACCGCGACTGAGATTTGCCGCCAAGCGATCCTGCGTGTCGGCAGCGCCAATCTCTTTGAACCCTTCGGCGAACCCATGGCACTCGCTCAGTCCTTCTACGAGGTCACCCGCGACGAACTCCTCGCCGATTTCCAATGGTCGTTCACTCGCGCCCAACTCCCAATTACAAAAGATGGGAATCCTCCTGCAACTGGCTCCGGTTACCTCTACCGCTACGCGATCCCCGCAGGAACAGGTCAGATCATCCGGGTCAACAATATTGATGACTCGGAGAATTCCGCGAAATGGGAGGTCGTTGGTTCCTTCATCCATACCGATCTACCGACCCCGATCACGTTGGACTACACCAGCAAAATCACCGACCCCGCCAAGTTCCCACCCATCTTCACGCACATCCTCACCGTCACTCTCGCCATCAAACTCAATAGCATAGTCCAACAGCATAGCGCACCTACCCAATGAAATCCGAAGAACTCTTCAAAGAACTGCAATTCCTCATGTCCAAGCCTGCCCTCCTTGAGGCAGTCGAGGCAGTCGCCAACTACTCTGGCACTCTCACCACGACCGCAGCGGAAATCATCCGGCAAGCGGTCATGCGGGTCGGCAGCGCAGACACGTTCAAGCAGCAAGGCCAACCCTTTGTCTTTGCGGCCAAATTCTATGGGCATACCATCAAGGAAATCCTTTCCGATTACGATTGGCGCTTCGCGCGCAAGCAGGTGGCCCTTCCAAATGGAACGGTTCCGATATCTGGATTTAATTGGAAATATCCATTGCCAGCCGACTTGATTCGGGTCGTCCGGTTGGAGAATATTGATTCTAGTGAAAATTTCGGGACTTGGGAGATACTTGGATCAGATATCCACACAGATTTTCCGAATGTTGGCCAAATGGGCGTAAGCACCCCCCTTTCGCTCGACTACATTTCCAGCGCGGCAATTGACACGACCTACCCGGCGATCTTCATCGAACTCGTTGTTGCTCGCCTTGCCTACAAGCTCGCAATGGCACTTGGTGCAGGCGATCAAGCGATGGCGGCGATGAAGGAGATGGAAACTCTAGTTGCGCGTCCCGCACTGCAACGCGAGATCATCTCTCTTGCCGATGCCTCAACATCGAACACCATTGTGAATCGCTCGCAAATTTGCAAGCAGGCGATCATGCGCTTGGGGTCCATCGACACACTCAAAGGCCAACCGATGGTCTTTGCGAATTCTTTCTACGATCACACGCTTGAAGAACTCCTCGCCGATGCGCCTTGGGCATTTGCGAAAAAACAAGTCACGCTTATCGCTGGGACCGCACCAACACAAGGGTACACGAAGAAATACACCCTGCCGACCGATGTGATTCAAGTCCTCCGAGTCAACAACATCGATACCACCGAGAACTTCGGCCAATGGGAAATCATGGGGGGATTCCTCCACACGGATATCGGCGCTCCGATCATCATCGACTACACCGCTCATATCACTGACGTGGCTGAATTTCCCGCGCCATTTATCGAGGCGCTCATCGCTCGCATCGCGTCAAAGATTGCTCTGCCGCTAACTGGCAGTGGTGATCTCGTCGCCGCCATGACGACCGTGGCAATGGAGACCATGCAACGCCCCAGCGTGAAAATTCTGATCGAGAAATCCGCGAAACCCCGCTTGACCACCTCGGCCAACTCGGTCTCGGAAATCTGCCGACAAGCCATCCTCCGGGTGGGAAGTGCCGATGTCTTCAAGCCGTATGGCGAGCCGATGTCCATCGCGACATCGCTATTCGATCAGACTCGCAATGAACTCCTCGCCGACTTCGACTGGCAGTTTGCACGCTCGCAAACAACCTTGGCAGCAGACCCCGCGCCTCCGGCCTTCGGTTACGCCAAGCGATATGCCCTTCCTGCCTCAACTCTCAAGGTGCTTCGCGTCAATGGCGTCGATGAGGATGAAAACTTTGGCCAATGGGAAATCGTTTCCGGGTACATCCACACCAACTTCACTCCGACCATCCAACTGGAATCCACCGCCATCGCGACCGATGCGACCAAGTTCCCGCCGGTATTCACGAACATGCTCACCGTTACCTTGGCCATGAAGCTGTCCCAACTCATGGAATCCCAACCCACCGCAGCGCCTCGCCAATAAATGAAGTCCGAGGAGTTATTCAAGGAACTCCAGTTCCTCGCGGGCAAGACCTCGCTCAAGAGCGCAGTCGAGACCCGCGCCTCCTCGCGTCCATCCGCCACCCTCACCGAAGACGAACTCTGTCGGCAAGCGATCCTACGGGTCGGGACTGCCGAGCAGTTCGGTCCCTCCTCGCAGGCGATGCTCCTCGCGAAATCGCTCTACCCACAGGTGCGCGATGCCATGCTCCTCGCCGGATCGTGGACGTGGGCCATGAAAAGCGGGACCGTCATCGAGACCCTGCCTCGACCAGAGTACAAGTGGAGTTATCGCTACCCGATCCCGTCCGACTGCCTGCGGGTCTTCCGGGTCAACGACTACGACTATTCCACAGGAGATTCCTCATGGGAGGTAGCTGGCAATTTTGTATTGAGCAACGCCGATTCCGGCACGCCTGCGTGGGTCGAGGCCCGATCCTACGAGGTCGGCAATGCCGTCTCTCACAACGGAGTCGTCTACCGCTGCCTCCTTAATGCAACGACCACGGAACCGGGCGTCACCTCTGGGTGGACAATTGCTTGGGATGTCTGGTTAGGCAAGGCCATCACGCTGGAATACGTCCGCAAGGTCACCGATGTCACCCTCTTCGATTCCCTCTTCATCGACCTGCTCACGGCCAATCTCGCTTCCAAGCTTGCCATTCCGCTCACCGGCGATGCCAACAAGGCGCTCCTCCTTGCCAAGGACAGCGATTCCCTTGCCAAAAGCCCAGCCATCCGCCGGGATTCCACCGAGCGTAAGGGTCGAATCAAGCCCGCTTGGATGTCATCCAAACTCGTCTCCTCCCGCAATGGCGGCGATGGCATCGATGCCTCGCAGTCGTCGGGTGGTGGTCCTGCCGGTGGCGTCAGCTACCCCGCTCTTCATGTGACTCTTGGCAGTGTCCGCACCGTGACCGGCGCAGAACTTCCCTTTGTGACAAACACGGGTGCAAACGACACCGCTGTCTTCAACTTCGGTCTCCCGCAGGCAGGCGTCATCGACTCGGCCAAAAACACCCTCTACGGCAACGGGGTCGCCAAGACATTCGCGATCCTCGGCCTCAAGTCCAGCGACCCGAACCACGTCATCGTCTCCATCAACGGAGTCGTACAAGAACCGACCATCGACTACCTCGTCAATCAAGGCGCAGGCACGATCACTTTCTCAACATCCATACCTAACCTAGCCAAGGTCGTCGTCGTCGTTCTCGGTCTCTATTCCGCCTCGCAGCGTGTTCCCGACCTCTACATTCACGCCTTCGCTACCAACACCGCTGCCACATTCAATTTCTACGGCATGCTGCTCAACTCCGATGTCCCTGCAACGGGATCGCCCGCCGCTGTCGCCAAGTGGACCATCACCCGCACGGCAGTGTCGTCCGCAGGATCGATCACCTCCAGCGCCACCGCAACCAACGTGGCTTGGAATAACCGGGAGACATCGACCTACGCATGACAACGATCACCGATGCCAACCTAGCGCAGACACTCGATCTCAGCAATATCGACCTCATCCTGCCCGAAATCGCGCAGTCCATCGTCGAATATCCGACCCGTGCCGACTTCCCAGAGATCGGTCGCTCGGCCCGACTCTACATCGACCTCGCCGAAGCGCAGACCTACCGCTGGCAGGATACCACCTACGTCCTCCTCAATGCCCTCATCGACTGCGGACAATTTTAGTTACCCCCAAAACAACAACACAAACCCAACAAAACCAACACAATAAATCAAATGGCGAATCCAATCATCAAAATCAAACGGGGCAGTGGTCAGCCCGCATCATTGCAACTCTCTGAGTTGGCTTATGATACACTAAACAAGTCACTTTTCATCGGAACGGCAGAAGGCGTTCTCGCGATTGGTGGCGAAAACGTCTTTGCGAAAAAGACTTACGCAGATTCCGCGGTCAGCGCAGAAGCCTCGCTTCGCTCCGCAGCGGACTCGACACTCACCTCCAATTTAAATGCAGAAATTTCGCGTGCAACTGCCGCTGAAGGAGTAGTTTCTGCAAATTTGGCAACTGAAATTACCGATAGAACCTCGGCAGTGTCCTCCGTGACATCCTCGCTGAATTCGGAAATCACCCGCGCCCAAGCCGCTGAAGGCACTCTCACATCGGCAGTGAGTGCAGAGGTTTCGCGTGCGACAGCAGCAGAAGTGGCACTCGGAACTCGCATCGACAATGTGTTGAGCAATGTTGATGGCGCAGCCCTCGACTCCCTCACCGAAGTCGTCGCCGCCTTCCAAGCCGCCGATGGCACTATCAACGGAGCGATCACTAGCCTCGCCGCTAGCGCATCGAGCGCCCTCGCAGCCGAAGTGACACGGGCGACAGGTTCGGAATCGACCCTCACGACTGCCGCAACGGCACTCGCTGGTAGAGTAACGACCGCAGAGTCGGACATCAATACGCTCGAAAGCGACCTCGCCGCAGAGGTAAGCGCCCGCACAAGTGCTGTATCTTCAGAGGCTTCCGCAAGGACTTCTGCCGATTCCGCTCTCGGAGTTCGCATCGACAACGTAGTGACTGCCGCAACTGCCCTTACCTCAAGGGTTACCGCCGCAGAGGCAGACATCCTCTCAGAGGCATCCACCCGTGCATCGGCAGTTTCTGCCGTATCGGCTCGCGTGAGCGCCCTTGAATCGACCATCGACGGAGGCACTTACTAGTCCTTCCACCGCCTCCGGGGTTCGATCCCCCGGAGGCAACCCCATTCCATAATGGCAACCATCATTCCCAAAAAATCCACAATATTAGGTAAAGTCCCGACGACCAGCGATTTAGGTCTCGGAGAGATTTGCCTTAATCACGCTGACGCCATCCTCTATTCCCGCCATCCGGGGACGGGAGCGGTCTACGCCATCGGAGGAGGCAGCGCAGCGGTCGAACGATTCTGGGCCTTCGCCTTGAGCGGCAATACCGTCTACCTCGCCAGTATTTCCACATCCGACTTTCCTTCCACGGGCAGCGTCTATGACGTGGCCCTCTGGGACATAAACAAAACAACAACCAATGACAATGGAGACGTAGTCTCCGAAAGCTCCGCCATCGGAGCTTGGAATAACAAACAAAACCTCACTTACGCATAAACCTATGAACGCATCCACTCCACTCCAAATCGACGGCAAATCCTACCCGAAATTTTCGCTCAACTTGGCCATCACCGGCAAGTACAACGCCGATGGCTCCAGTGACGCCGATGGCTCCAGTGACGCAAATGTCGCCATGCGCCTTGTCCCGACCCGCATTGAAAACGGCGAGGTCATCACCGCTGACCAAGCCGCAATCGGTATCGCGCTTGGCTCACTTGAAGGTGCAGACGAAGCCACCCAGCAAGCCGTGGGCGCGATCCAAGCCGCCTTGCAAACCTACATCGCCGCGAAAGGACTCTAAACCATGGCCACCTACTACGCCCGCAAGGCCGGAAACATCAACGCCGCCGATGTCTGGGCGACCACGCCCAGCGGCACAGCCGCCGCCGTCACATTCGCCAGCGGCGATGTTCTGGTAGCAAACTCATTTGCCATTGCAATCAATGTCGATACCAACCTCGGCGGGGCAGGCCAAGTTCGCAACGACACTCTCGGAGGAGCGACAACAGGCGGGACATTCACACTTTCAAACGGGGTTACGCTTACCGCAAATGTGGTGCAAAATAACCCAACGGGCGGGGCTACGGTTGTTGCATATGCAGGGGCAACACCTAACTCAGCTTCGATTGTGGGCAATGCAAGCTCGGTCAATACTTCGGGGGGTCAAATATCAATTAACCACACTGGAACGGGGACATTAAATTTTACGGGTAACATAACTGGAGATGCGAGATCGGCACCTACTGGCGGGGTACTATCGTTGGCAAGCGCGGGTGGGATAATTAATTTTACGGGCAATGCAACTGGCGGAAGCAATGTGGGTGGTTATGCAATTCAAAACGCCGGTGCCGGAACAATTAATGTTGTCGGCAATTGCTTGGGGGGATCATCTGCCGCAATAGCAAACCAATTGACAGGAACCGTTAATATTGTAGGTCAATCGATAGGTTCAGCAACTGGTGCAGCAGGGGCTGGCGTTGCCAATATTTCAACTGGGACTATCGTTGTCACTCGCGCAATAGGCAATGGCTATGGGCCGGGTTCGTCTGGACTTGCCGCAGCCGTTGGAGTTGCAAATTCCGCACTTGGAGTTGTCAGCGTCGAAGAGCTTGAATACGGGACACTCGGAATGTCTCCGACAAGTGGAGCAGGAATACGTTTAAAAAAACTTACGAGCAACGTAGCAAAATTCAACTACTGCGATACGGTAGGCGCAAAAACTTTAGTGGATGCAACCCAAGGCCAAATGCCAGCGGTCACTGATGTCCGCAACGGTGTGAGCTACGCATCGGGCGCACTCACGGGATCGGCATTTATCCCATTGGCCTCAAGTGTGGCAAGTGGAGTCCCCGTAGGGTCAACCACCGGCACGGCAGTGCTAACGCCAGACGCTGTGTGGAGTCATGCATCCCGCACGATCACGGGTGGTCTTGTCGATACCGCTACAACGCTCACGAATGCGCCAACGGTTCCAAGTGTAGTCCAAATCCGCCAAGAGATGGACAGCAACTCGACCAAACTAGCAAATTTGGATGCCACGGTATCCAGCAGACTTGCAAGCTCGGTCAGCACAAACATCACCGCAATAAAAGCAAAAACAGACCTGCTCAATACCGATAGGCTGGCCCAGTGCGCCACGACGAGCATCGTAGGATCACTCATCGCTCAATCCAACTCATGAGCATGGAGAACCTCAAGACCGCAGCCACCGGCCTCATCGGCAGCGCGACCTCCATCGGCGCTGCGGCGTACTCCCTGCTTCCTCACTTGGAAGCGGGGATGCGCCTCGCCTCGGTCACGGTCGGCCTCGCAGTCGGCCTCGCCACTTTGGTCAAAGTCATCCGCGACCTCCGAAAGTAACACATGCCGAAATTCGATTTTTATCCAAGTTTCAACGCCGGTGAAGTCTCACCCATGGTGGACGCCCGCACGTCCTTGGATAAATATCGCTCGGCCTGCCGGACTCTGGAGAACTTCGTGATCATGCCCTACGGTGGGGCCATCCGCCGACCCGGCACGCAGTACATTGGCACGACGAAAACCTCGGACACGCAGAGTCGTTTGATCGGGTTCAACTTCTCGACCACGACCCGCTTCGTGATCGAGCTTGGCGTGGGCTACCTGCGCGTCTGGAATCCCTCTGGTACATTGCAGACTATTTCCGGCACAGCAACAGAACTCGCCACTCCGTATGCTGTGTTTCCGTTTTTGATAGGTGACCTGCGCGAAATCCAGATCGCCCAAGTCAACGACATCATGTATTTCGCGCACGCGAACTACCCGCCATACAAACTCACTCGCGTGTTGGATACCAACTGGACTTTCGCGGAGGTCAAATTTGAGTACCCACCGCTACTCGATAGCTCGGACAATCAGACAAAGTTGAGTGTAAACGTACCTAATTATATATTCCAGTCTGGAGTCTCATATTTTAAAGACGCCAATCTTTACCCGCCTTATTGGACTGCTTCAGTTGCTTATGCTGTAGGTGATTGGGTATACACAGCAAGCGGGGTATATAAGTGCCACACCGCACACACCTCTGCGGCGACCTTTGACTCTACAAAGTGGACTTTAAGCTCATCTACGAGTTTTATTTTTCGCGTCTTAAAAGATTTTACCGCAACAACCTTTCCTGCCGCTATCGCCGCTGGCAATATCTCGTCACTTCCCTTGGCGACCAATCAAATGGGACCAATGCTCAGCAGCAACCCATTCACTGGGTATATCGGATCGCAGATCGAACTCAAATGGCAGAATTCCAATTTGTACAAGCAGATCGAAATTGTCGGCAACTTTGAAAGTGAAACACTCCTTGTGGACGGGGCATGGGACTTTGAGACCTCCGGCACATGGGGAGCAACGATCCAAATCCTGCGCGTGCCTGCCGAGGTCTTGCAGGCAGGAGTCAGAGCGGGCCTTGCGTACCCAGTTACCACCACGACCATAGAGGTCTATCAACCCAATCACGGTTACGATAGTGGTGACCGGGTGTCATTCAAAGGCGATTACAAGCAGATAAACGCCGCAATTTCTTCGGTTACCACGAACACCTATCGGTACAACATTTCGCCAGCGATTACGCTCACAGCACCTCTCTACCGTGATGTCTTCCCGGAGAATCTCAAGCAAATGGAAATCGTCCGCGAGTACATCGTAGACAATGACAAAAACATCCTCACAAGTGGAACGGAAGATAGTCTCTGCGGACTCAAAATCGTCGTAACCAACGCGCAAAAGATCGCGACCACATGGTCAATGTCAACCCCCTACAAAGTCGGCGACTTCGTCTACGATTCTGGCAAGACCTATTATTGCATGCTGGAGCATAAAGCCGCCAACGATCTGTATGACAATACGAAGTGGAAGGAGATCACCAGTGACGATGAAGTTCCCTTAGGTTCCATTAACACATTAAAAGCGTGGAATACTACGTCAGTTTACGAATATGGCGACTATGTCCTTGATGGTTCTAAAGCTATAAACGTAGGAAGAGGGAGATTGTGGCGGGCGCAACAAGCGGTTCCAAAAAATACAGTGCTGAATGATGTGTCCATTTATTGGGAACGAATTGAGGCAGTTGAATGGACATCAAGTTCGGCTTTTTTAGGAGGCAAGTACGTCCAAGAGTCTGGCACGGATAACTATTTTATGGCACGGTATGACCTACCCGCAGCCGATAAAATTGACACCAACAAATTCACCACGCAACAGGTTCCCAATGCCCGACTCGATAGCGCAACCAATATCATCGGCGGGGTCGCTACCATAACAGATGTCAGCACTATCAACGTAGACAAGTGGCTCGGACCTCTCGCTGCCACTGGCACAAAGACGAAGTTCTGGCAGTATGGGGCATTCAATGCAACCAGTGGTTACCCACGCTCGGTGTGCCTGCATGAGCAACGTCTCTGCTTCGGTGGGACCAAGGCGCAGCCGAACACGATTTGGTGCAGTGCCATTGGCGACTTTGAAAACTTTGAACTCGGAGTCAATGCCAGCGATGCCGTGCAATTCACGCTCGCGGCATCGGAGGGGAACCGCATCAACTGGATGTTCTCCCAATCTGAAATGCTCGTCGGGACATCCGGTGACGAGTGGACTATCGGCGCAGCGGATTCCGCCTCGGCGCTCTCGGCCACGAACGTCCAGACCCGCAGGCAGGCCAGCTACGGGAGCAAGTACATGCGAGCCGCGATGGTCAACGATGTCCTGCTCTTCGTCCAACGCAACGGACGCAAGGTGCGCGAACTCGTCTACGAATTAAATAAGGACGGTTGGGTCGCTCCCGATCTGACACTCCTAGCCGAACACATCACGGTCGGCGAGATCGTCGAGGTCGCGTACCAACAACAACCGGACGCCATCCTCTGGTGCGTACGCGGAGACGGCACGCTCATCGGCATGACCTACGAGCGAGACCAGAAGGTCGTGGGCTGGCATCGGCACACCATCGCCGACAATGCTGATGTCGAGTCGGTCGCCACCATCTACGGCAACGGCACAGAGGACGAGGTCTGGATGGTCGTCAAGCGCACCGTGGCTGGCTCAACCTACCGCACCATTGAGCGATTCCCGCTCCTGTGGAGAACCGCTTTCGACGACCAAACAACCACCTCATACCGCTACCTCGACGGGCATGTGGCATTTGATGCTGGTGCGTTGGTAACTCCTCCCGGTCCGTTTCCTGCCGGAACAACAGGCACACCCTACAGAACGATTTATGACCTTGCTCATTTAGAAGGTAAAGTGGTCACCGTTGTGCAAGGGTCCAGTGTCACAACGAGATTGGTCGTCCTTGGAAGAATTGATGTCACATCGACCGCCGCAGGCTATGTCGGCCTGCCCTACACCAGCACGCTCACTCCCATGAAGCTCGACATGGACTTGGAAGACGGGTCATCGCAAGGCCGCAAGAAGCGCATCCACAAGGTCGTCGTCCGCACGCTCAAAAGCCAAGGCGGCGAAGTGCGGGTCAATGCCGGGCAGTGGTACGACCTCGCCAGCACCCTCACCACGGGAGATCAAAAAATCTTGACGGCAGGCACGTTTGGATTCGACGCCGATGTTTCTGTCCAGCAAAGTGACCCCTATCCAATGTGTATTCTCGCCATCGAACCTGTCTGGGACACCTACGGAAATGAATAGCATTCACATGAGACCCTACCTCGATTCCGACTATGAGATGCTCTCGCAGTGGCGAGTCGCTCACGGCAAGGACATCGTCCCAGAAATCGTTCTGCCAAAGTGC
>Ga0208975_1000795_pt1 | contig 14459 bp, 21 predicted proteins | sample GreLakmeER78MSRF_FD_187700 | JGI IMG/M metagenome (GOLD analysis project Ga0208975, IMG submission 187700) | Freshwater lentic microbial communities from great Laurentian Lakes, MI, USA - Great Lakes metaG ER78MSRF (SPAdes) | ecosystem: Environmental > Aquatic > Freshwater > Lake | place: Great... | reverse complement strand
CAAGACGCAGAACTATTCATGTGACAAAAAATTCATCTCACAAAAAAAAAGGAGTTTATTATGGGATCGACAAATGAAAGATTGCATCTACTCAACTTTTACACCATTTTTAATTAACTGCGGCAACATTGAGACTTGCGAGATCGTCTTTTATATAGTGTGATAAATCGCACTAAGTATATGGTGAGCTAATAGATTGCGTGGAAGTTTTGACAATTTTGCCGTTGTTCAGGAGGAACATATGCAGTGTCTATTTCTTCTCATGGCAGCCTTAATTTACTTTATGTATGCCTATCTTGCTTTTGATGAAAGATTGCCAAAAGAAGGCTTGTCCTTTTTTATTGCAACAATGGTTGTTGGACTTTTCTACAATCTTTTGTGGTATTGGTCCGTTAGGATGATTACTGAAAAGAACGAATACTTCCTATTTGTTTTGCTTTGGGACTTTGTCTATATATCGGTTTTTTATTTCACACCTGTGCTACTTTTTGGGGCGAAAATGGATAAGTGGGGAGTAATCGGAGTTTCCAGTATGATCGTCGGTCTTTTAATCATGAAGATTGGCCACAAGTAATAAGATGCCTACATGTTTGGTTAAAATAAAAAAGTGGTGCGGATTTCCGCATCACTTTTTTTATTCATTATACCTACATAATGACAGGGGGTGTATATGGGAGCGTCCAGCGTAACTGGCATAGGAATCGGCTCGGTAGGAAAAGTTTCTTTATCAACAGGATCTAATGGTTCTGGTGATTCAAGAGTTCCATTGAGCATAAGTAGTCTTGTGGGCCCAAGAATCATTGCAGCTGGTGTAGCGACACTCAATGATGGCTATGGCCAAGTTTTCTTCACTGCACCATCTGGCTCTGTGAATGAATACACTGTATTTCTCCAAGACAACTCAAGATCGGCAATAGTTTCATCATCGTTGACAGCAGATGATCACAATAGCAACTGGAACTTTTCCATACAAGGAAAGCCCAAGACAAGTGTGTCTTGGATGGTTGTTAAGCTCGGAATAATTTAAGACAACTGATCATCATCTGGCTTTTTAAAATGAAGATACTTGTCCGACCATTCAATCGCCATATGTAAACCCCTGGCCAAAAGCCCAACAAGATTGGTTGGGTTTCCATTTCCTTCTATTGCAATATTGTCTTTGCTTGAATCTTCCATCCAAACCATGGCAAAAGATAGATTTTCCCTTTTTTTCAATTCCCTGGCAATCTGCTTGATGGTCACAAGTGATAAGTCTGGAACGCCATACTGATCGTACTTTGGCTCCATTTGTCTCTCTAAGAACTGCTTTATCCTTGTTGAAAATATTTTAAGAATCCTTTCCTTATCATCATGAAATACAAGCTGGTGAGCAGCTTTTTCAGAATCAACAGGGTGTGTTAAAGAAACAATCTTGCAGATTCTTTCATCGCCAACTTCCTCGATCATAGCCGTCAATAAAGCCATTGAATACTGAGAATCGCAAGAGAAGAAAATCCATGTGTTTGGCTCCTCCTCGTGCTGAAAAACCTTAACACCTTCTAGTAATACCAAGTTTTCGAAAAATAATTTAAATTCATAGCTCATTATTCCTCCATGATTTTTGAGTCAGTAACAGCCTTGATGGTTTTTATCAAATGCTTGCACAATCCAGGTGCCTTACTTTCATTCACAGACCTTCCGGTCTTCTTTGACTCGTATTTTCGTCTCTTTCTTCCATGCAGACTTCCGTCTAAGCTATTGTAGTGGTTGAAACGCCAAAAAAAGTCAGGGCAATCGCACCTAACCAAAACATCGTGTTTGTCTGCATTTAGCGTCTCAATCAAATATTTCTTTCTATCACTTCCAATAAATTTTACCGTATTTTCACCCTCAGACTTTGAGTAAACCACATTCTTAAAAAGCAAAATGGTTTTATATTCCCTTTGATTTTCAATGTTTTTTGCCAAACCTTTGACAAAAAGAGTCCTCATTCCAAGGTATGGAAGGTAAGACATCTCTATGATTTTAATCATGTCGATAGAATTTTGCCTTCTTGTTGTCCTTGGAAAAGCTTCCACAGTACTCTTATAAAGTTCAAGAGCTGTGGATTCACATAGTCTGACAAACTTGCTGAAATCCATGCATTATCTACACAGCAGGTCATTTGATATGAATGAAAATAAAAACGAAATGGTGACAAATAATCCAATTCCCGAAGGTAAGAAACGCTTTGAGGTGAGGATGTATATGGCTGAAAAGGGCAATCTTAAACAAGGTATTTTTATTGATGGTCAATTGCTAGATTGGTCTATAGATGTACACGATCTTTTGGAAGCCAAAAAAATGGGTGTACAATACATAAGAGATTTGGAAATTGATATCATTAGACACTTTCTTCAATCTATTTCAGATTTTATTGGAAGAAAAGTTTCAGTCGACGAAATGAATGAAGCTAAGAAAAAAGGATATATTTGAGCCACGCCTTGGATGGCACTACGCAATGCCTACACTCAAGGGGGTGATATCCATCAGGGCATTCAGCCATCCAGGGTTGGATTAACTTAGCCAGCGCCCTAATGTCAACTTGGATTTATTTTACATCAGGATTGTCGCTGGCTTTATCGGGTGTAGGATTTAACTTATTGATGATTTCTTGATGTTTTGTGAGCAAAGATCCTATATTTTTAAGCACACCCTTGCCCTTGACAAATCCCATACCCACTTTCCAACCTATAGGTATTACCTTTTGAAGTTCAACTGCAAACTCTCTTTTCACAAGGGTTGGAAGCTTGTCCCAAACTGGTTGTAATCTTTTAATGGCGGCCGCTGGACCCTTATAGTTCTTTATGACCTCAAGAACCTTTGGATCCTCTTCTGGCATTACCGGTTCATTCGAGCCTTCCTCAGGTTCAACAACTGGTGGTTTTTCCGCTGAAACTTTTTTAAGATTGTCAATTAGCTGAGCCATCTTTGCATTAAGATCGGCATGTTCGGAACCAGAAAGCCGATTGGCCAAATCTTGAAAGTGCTTCATTGCATCATCAATGGCTTGAATGTCATACTGATCGTATTTAGTATCACGGCTTGACCTCCAGCCTTTGCGGAAGCCACCAAAGAAGCCACCAACGCCACCACGCATCAACTCATCCCATCCACCGGCCAAACCACCTTTAAGGCCAGACCATGCACCACCAAGCCAGTCCCCAGCCTCGCAAACAACATCCTCTGATGTCGCCCAGTCTGCAAATGCAACCGGATTGATTTCCATCTCATACAAAAGCACACAAGCCATACGCAGCCTTGTCTCAAGCAGCTTTTTCTGAACAAAACTTACAGATTCGTGAGGAGGTACTGGACCAGGCGGTGGACCAGGCGGAACTGGATTTGGAGGAGCAGAACTAGGTTCCTCGGGAATCGGCATGTTCTTCAAAGTTGCAACCATGCCACGCAGCATCTCTTCAAGTTCTTTTTTGTTAAGTCGTGAGTTCTGCCTTTGCCCTCTGGCAAGTAAATCGTTTAGCTTGTAAATTGCATCAGAGACAGATTTTTTTACACTTGTGTCCTTTGCAAAGAACCCTTGAATCATGCCACCAATGCCTTCTCTCATCACATCTTGCATGGATGCCTCAAGCCAAGCTTCGCAGTTGCCTAAGGCTTGATCGTTCTCCATGTTGGTTGAGAACCATTCAATGAAAGAATCTGGGTCAATTCTATGTTCTATCATTAGGGTAAAGCATTCTACGGCCGCCTCATTTAAATGCCTGTTCTGGATTGAATCTCTAAAGCTAATCATTTTCTTGTTCCTTTTACTTCATAGTCTCGAAGCCATAGCTGATAAATCAATATCTGTGGTGGTTTTTCATCTTTCTTATATATGAAGGAAACCAAACCTTCTGTCTCGTCATTCCACTTTTTAAGCCATGATATGGGTGTGAAATAGGACTGGTTGTTCAAAAAAAGTGTATCAGATCCTCTGATGGAGCTAGTGACCCCCATGACTTTATAACCATCCTTAAAGAAAAGCGGGCCGCCGCTATCCCCAAATATAGTATAGCAGTTACTTCTCAAGAATCCTTTAAGCTTTTCGGGCTGCTTGGTATGTACGGAGGTTATGTTGCCATAGTCAATGCGTATGTCATCACCAAGTCCATACCCAATTTTGAATACATCAGTACCAAAGAATGGCTGTGAATCCATGTCGATATCTACACACGGAAGGCGCTTGTCAGTAACAAACGCAAGGATGGCAAGATCCATATGCTTATTTACCGCATAAATCGTGGCCTCATAGCTCTCAAAACCAGTCAAAGTGCTCCAGTTGTCATAGATCCCATGATGCACAGATATAGCAGTCACAACATTCTCAACATTATGGGCAGCGGTTATTACTGTGTTGACAAATCTTTCACCAAGTGTAGTGTTCTTTGTTTGCTCTGATCTGACTATAAATCCAGATGCTACAGCCTTACCTGGTGTCTTCTTGCATTCTTCGCAATCACACTTGCTTTTGGCATAGCTGATCTTGACTGTTGGATATAAGCTTTTCTCATGAAGTTTTTTGTCGGGCTCGACACTAAATAACCATAGCGGGAGAAGCAAGAAAAAAAAATTTTTCATTAAAAACCCTCGGAGGTGATCATGGATAGGAACTTCCTATACGGAATAATTGTGCTTCTGTCACTGACAGATGCCATGATTTATATACAGAAAACTGACCCCAATCTTCTTTCTAATTTTCTGCCAGGTTCAACTTCGGAGAGTTGGCAGTCTAAAGATCCAGGTTGGAATACAAAGCCAGATGACGATAAAAAAGAAGATAAAAAAGATGATAAGGCCGAGCAAAAAAAAGAGGCCGATCCAAGTGAAAAAAAGCAAGATAGACAAGAGGTTCAACCAGAAGAACCCAGAAAAAGAAGGTTTTTTAAGGGGTGTTTCTCTTGATAGCCATAATATGCTAAACATAAGCCACCCGGTCGGGTGGCTTTTTTCATTTACCTTTCTCTATTAGTTCATGGAAACAAAAGAGAAGATCCAAAGTTGCTACTTCTATGTGGAGGGCGACACAGATGAAAATAAAAAAATTTGCGCCATGTGCATTGAATGTAGGAAGACCAAGTACAAGGATTGGGGATGGTTTTACGATGGCGAGAATAAGGGCTATGGCCCATTCGAGTACAAGTGTAAAAAGTGCAACATAATCATTTATAGGCATCCGGAGTGTGAAGAATGAAGCCAATCGTCAAAGGAACAGACAAGAGCATGTCACAGTGGTTAATTGGCGAATTGCCAGAACACTACGATCAAATGATTTTTGTAGACACCATGTGTGACGACCTATCCGTATTTCTCGGAAAGCGAAGATCACGCCTTGATATATTGAATGACTCAGATTCAAATCTTGTGAATCTCTACAGAGCAGTGCGTGATGAATACAGGGACATGTCAAGAAGAGTAAATAACCTAAAATGCTCGGATGAATCGTTCCAGAAGCATCTTGTCAGCATGTCTAAGGAACCCGAAGATTATATGGATAGGGCAGTTAGCGAGCTTGCTATACGCAAAATGAGCAAAGGTGAAAATAAACTGTTATATTCAGGGCGTACAGTTGATTGGAAGCTTGTTTGCAAAGACCTCCTTTCTCTAAACAAAAGCCTTCAAGAAACATTTTTCATGAGCAAGGACAGCTTGGATGTTATTCAAAAATTCAACCACAGCGAAACAATGCTGCTCCACACACTTAAAACTGGGCAGCGTGAACAACAATACAACAGGCTTGCCAATACTTTAAGGAACTTTAGTGGTCTTGCAATGATTGTGTGTCACGACCAAAAAATTTACAAATCGCATTTTCAAACTTGGAAGTTAAAAAGAAAAATGCTTTCAATTAATGGTAAGAAAAAAGTACATTATCTTTGGAAAAATTTTTAATCAATCCTATTTTGATAAAATCAAAAATGATTCATGCTACCTTTTGCAATTAAAATTATAATTTCAATATATATTTTTGAGGTTAAAATGAAAAAATGTCAAATATCAGGATGTGACCAGAAGGCCGAAGATTGCCAAAATAGCGATAAAATATTTAATGGAATGGCTTGCTCATATGAATTTTGGCATTGCGGTCGCCACACCAACGAAGAAATTGAAAGCCATTTGCACCAAAGCTCAATGAGTATGCAAATGGAAAATCCTCTCATCAAGGCAAAATCAGTAATCAAAAAGCGATCATACGAAGATAAATAGCTTATGAAGATGTTAGGTTTCAAAAAATGGCTAAATGAGGCAGGTTTAGATAAAGAGCAACCAGATACGCCAAATATATGGGACTCTGGTAACAATGCCGACAAAGCCTTTGGGTTGACAGGCGTAAAATCAAAGAATGCCATGACGACACAGAAGGGTATGCCAAGTCAATTTGATCCCGATGATATTTTCTTTTGTGGTAAAAAAAAGAAAAAAATGAAGAAGGGAAAATAAATGCTAATGGTCTCTTTCTGCAGTATCCTCGAAAACATGAAGAAATCCGAGCGTGTCGGTAAAAACGACAATGTAGAAACCATTGAAAAAGGCCTTGGCATCAGTGATGACTTCTGGGAAAACCTCACACAAATGCTTCATGCGTCCAAAGGACTATCCAAGCTTCTTGATGTTCCCGAAGATAACATAGCCACATGGCATCAAAAGATTCAAGCAGCACTTGACGAGCGTAAAAAAGCGCTTGAAAACAAACCAATAAAGAAAAACAGCAAACTAATTTAAGGAGAGGTAATATGGCAATCAAAGAATTCCACGAATGGATTAAGACAAAGAAAAATTTCAAAGAAAACAATGGAGGAAATCCACAATATGACAATTCTATACTTGCATCGAAATTTCCATTATTTAAAGCGGCTTTAGATAAAATTACCACCTTAAGTCCAGAAGATGTAACGGCAATCATCGGAGAACTCATTCCAGCAATTCAACAAAAAGGACATAAGAGTGCTAGTGCCACTCAGAATATTGTCAAACAAGCACTAAACCCTGGACGAAACGAGCCTACTGTTGGCGGAGCCCCTGAAGTTAAGTAAAAAGAGATAAAAATGCATGCCGATAATAATTCCCCTAAAAGAAAAAATGGGGACATTGAAAAAAGAATCAAGGAAGCATTGGCAAAAAAAAACACCAAGGGCACACTTGGTGTCAATGCAGAATCCATCCACATAACACCCAAAGGTGCAAATAAACAAATAGCACAGCACACAATTCGTGGCGTCAAAAGAATTAATTTCAAAAGAAACACACCCATAACAATGGGTGTCAATTTCGTTCCAATGCCATTTAAATCACCAAACCATGTTGAGTACAAGATGCCATCATGGTTTAGTACGGCAGAATCTACCGATATCGATGTATCAATAATAGTGCCATGCTTCAAAAGCAAAGATCATATTGTCAAGCAGATAGATTCATGGGATATCGATTGCGATGGCCTAAAATGCGAAATCATTTATGTAGATGACTGCTGTCCATACAAGACTCACCTTGAAATTTCACGAATCTGGGACACAAAGAAAGACTCTCTTAAGTCGCCAATAGGTCGAATCATACTTGTAAATGGCAAGAATGGCGGTTTCTCCTTTGCATGTAATTTGGGAGCCAGCTATGCCAAAGGAAAATATCTTGTATTTCTTAATGCCGATACCACGGTAACAAAGAATTGGATTAAGCCTATGCTGGATGTATTTTCAGCACACAAGAATGTTGGAATTGTTGGCAATTTACATCTTAAAAACAACAACACCATAGATTCATGTGGTAGCGAGTGGGACTGGAAGATGAATTGTTTCTTGCATGTTGGCAAGCACATATACAAAAAAAAGAATATAGGAAGAGCTTTCGATCTCAAAGATGCGCCAGAAGACATTCTCAAGACCAGAGAAGTCGAAATGGTTACGGGAGCTTGTTTCATGATGCCAAAACAAGCATTTACCCAAGTTGGCGGTTTTGATTTGGAATATCGTGTTGGTTATTGGGAAGATGCAGATATCTGCATGAAGGCTCATGCCAATGGCTATAAGGTAATGTTCACCTCGGAATCACGCATTTATCACGAGGGTGGTCATACGAACTCGGCGGGACACAATTACATTGGCCAAAACAAAATGCTTTTCTACAAAAAATGGATTAGCACAAAAATATTTCAAGGTTATTTGAATGAAAACAGACCAATTGACAAAGAAATAATCGTTGATCCAAACAAGATAGTTGTCTACACAGCAATTACAAATGTATCAAATAACTATGACGACCTTAAGGAACAAAAAAAGAAAGAAGATGAAGTGCAATTTGTAGCCTTCCTCGAAAATCCAACCACTAGCAACACATGGGAGTGCAGAAAAATACATACCGAATTTAAAGATCCTAACAGGAATGCAAAGATACATAAAATTCTGCCACATGTGTATTTCCCAGAAAAAAATTATAGTCTTTGGATTGATGGATCGGTAAAAATAAAATTTCCCTTTAGTTTGAAAAGGCTTGTTGAAATTTATCTTTGCGACTGCGACATGGCTGTTTTTAAACACTCAGAGCGAACATGTATATACCAAGAAGCAAATGTATGCATAAAAAGACGACTTGATGATGCAGAAGTAATAAGAAAGCAAATTTCCAAATACACCAAGGATGGCTACGCTTCAAACCTTGGTCTAGCCGAGTGCACAATAATCCTAAGAAGACACTCAAGCGAAATAAAAACATTTAATGAAGCTTGGTGGAAAGAAATATGCGAAGGATCAAAGCGTGACCAGATAAGCTTCAATTATGTCGCCAAAAAGCTTGGCATCAGATTCAAGTATTTTTCTGGTAATCTTAGGCAAGAAAACTATCTCTTCACTAGAGAAAACCACAAGATACACAAAAAAATATGATAAGGTTAGCCATAGGTCCGGAGAAAGATACACCATCATGGAATTGGGTTGGCTTCGACACGCAAAGGGAGCTTTCCAATTACTACAATGTTTTAACATTCACATCCTATGAAAAAATGCCAGAATGTGAGTGCGTGCTTGCCATCAAGCACCCATGGAAACTCAGAAACACACAAGATCTTATAAAAGCCAAGGGGCAAAGAGCAATTGTTTATTGCCCTATAGATTATTTTGGAAGCAACGATCACATTAGACAAGAGTCATCGTTTCTGTCTGTGTGCGACGCTCTGTGTTTTCATTCAGAAAGATTAATTCCATACTTTTTAAAAATCAACAAAAACTTGCACTTTGTAGAACACAACAATAAGTACATGCTTGAAAAACCAAATAAATATAAAAAATATGGTTATGTTTTGTGGGTTGGCGGATTCCAATATGTTCCATTCTTGATACAAGCACTAAACAGATGCAAGCTTAAATATGAAGTCAAGATTCTCAGCGACCCAAAAAATGGCCGTGCCTTGCAAGCTGCAAGGCAAGTGGCAAATCAGATAAATGTCCACATGACATACTCACCTAATCTAAACACCGTCAATGGTCTTAAGTGTTACGAATGGAATGAGAGAATACAGCAAGAAATGATGGAAGAATGCAAAGCTGCGATTGATATAAAGTATACAAACGATTTTAATCAGAACACAAAACCACCAACTAAAGCGCAGAAATTTGTTTCATCAGGGATACCATTTTCCATCAATAAGAACAGCTACTCATTTGAATATTTTCAAAAAAGAAATTTTTCTCTTGCGGAACCAGTCAATCAAGAAAGGTGGTTTTCTGAGGAGTATCACTCAGAAACTATAAAGTTTGCATCCATGCTTAGACAAGAAACAAGCATAGAAGTTGTTGGAAGAAAGTTTAAAGAAATCATAGATGCAGCAGTTTCAAATAAAAAGGATAAGTAATGACAATTAAAAAAGATATGGTATCAGTAATAATTCCAACAAGCAACAGATACGAAGTTGCACTTGAAAACATACAAAACATATTGGCACAATCACACAAACTACTTGAAGTGTTGATATGCGATGACAGTGACAAAGAATATTTTGAGAAGAACAGTGAATCATTCCGGCAAAAACTTGACAAAGATCGATGTAAATATTTTTATTGCGCAAGATTCGACGCATATGGCAAGAAAGATTATGGAATAGCCCGATCAAGAAATTTTGGAGTCATAGAATCCGAGGGTGAATATCTAGTTTTCCTCGATGATCGAATCACGCCGGCAAATACAGAATCCATATCCATCTTCGTTAAAGTGTTAAAATCTTGCAAAGAAAAAGTTTGGGTCTTTGGCGACAAAGGAGGAAACAAGACATCATTTGTAGAAAATTTTAGTGCAGTTCGCAGATCGCACATTGTAATTGCCGGAATGTTTTGTGAACGCATCGACCAGTATGGCGGCATGACAAGGGAAATCATATCAAGATATACCAATCAAGGATTTAAATTCAAATATGTGCCGGAAGCTAAAGGAAAACAAGTTTGCAAAAGTCGTGGATGGGACAAGAAGCCTGAGCAAATCTCTCAAATGGGTACACTATTGAATAAATTATGGGGTAAATGATGAAAAAATTTGTATACATTGCCAACAAGAGCCAGCAAAAATTAGGCGGTGGCTTCATATTTTTAGATAACCTTCGCAAAGGATCCAATGGGATTTGCAACTTTGTAGACAAATGGGAAGACTCCCATATTTTCTTTATACCATCTGCAACCATGGCTGTGCGTGATGAAGCTGTAGCTGCAAAAAAAGCCAAAAAAAGGATAGTCTTAAGAATAGACAACATGCCCAAGGATAGTAGAAATAGGGGAACAGCATTCAGTCGCATGCGTGATTTTGCACAAATGGCTGATGTTATAATTTTCCAAAGCGAGTGGTGTCGCCAATATGTTGGAGAATATCTTGAAATGTCATGCAAAGTCAACTTATCCAAAAGCCATGTCATTTATAATGGCGTTGATTCTGAAATATTTTTTTACAAGGATAACCCAAAGACTCGTGGTGAAACCTACATTTTTACAACATTTAACACAGATGAAAACAAGAGATTCCCAGAAGCAGCATATGATTTTCATCAAAGACATAAGAAGGCAAAAAAAGAAGGAAATCCATTGCCGCATTTAAAGTTGGTTGGCAATTTCTCCAAAGATATTGTGCCATATAATTTTGATTTCTTTGATGGCGAAAAAGTCACATACAGCCCACCTATAGACAATAGAAAAAACATGGCCGATGCCTTTAGATCTTGTCAATACATATACTTTCCAGCTTTTGCAGACGCTGCACCAAATACTGTATCAGAGGCAATTGCTTGTGGTTGCAAAGTACTTCTTGCGAATCCAGTTGGTGGCACTGCCGAAGTCATAAAATCATTTTCACAAAGCATATTTACCATACAAGATATGGCTGATAAATATTTAAAGGCTTTTTAATGAGAATTATAGCAACATGGGATGATGCGGCAAAACAAGATTTGAGAATTGCCGAATTGATGGCAAAGTACAAAATACCAACAATCTTTTACTGGCCTTGCGCTCTTGAAAAGAGTTACAACCTTAAAGGTGTGAAAGAATTTCTCAGTTTAAAAGAATGCAAAAAAATTGCCAAATCATTTTCTGTTGGATCCCACTCTTACAATCACTTTCATTTAAAAAAAGAAATACTCAACAGTTCACAAGCTGAATTTGAAATATTTAACTCAAGAAAATTTTGGCAAGATGAAACCGGACAAAGCATTGATACATTCTGCTATCCCAGAGGAAGGTTCAGCCCAGAGTACAAAGAAATGGTTAAAACTGCCGGCTATAAAAGCGCTAGAGGTGTTGCTGTTGGCAGCCTTGACGAAGGTAATGATCCATACGAAACTCCCACAACCATTCATGTCGGCATAAAAAGAAAAGAGTATAATGAACTCACATGGATCGCCTACGCAAGGATGATGATCCAACATGCCAAAGAAGTGAACGACCCGCTGTTTCACTTCTTTGGACACTCATGGGAAATTGAGGCAAATAACGAATGGGAAAACCTTGAATCATTACTGCGAGACCTAAAGCCATGAGCTTCTACAGAGATCAGCTAGAATCGTATCTGAAATCAATTCATGTAAACTGCGATACTGTCTTTGATATTGGTGGTATTCAAAAACCAATCAAAGGAAGGACAGCATCATGGAATGTAAAAAACTACACCATTTTGGATGTTCCAAGATACAACCTTGATGTCAAAAACAGTCATAATAAAAAATGCAACATGGCATTCTGCCTAGAAGTATTTGAATATCTTTTGGTTCCAACAATAGCCATGGAAAACATCAGTGATATGCTAAGTCCTGGAGGGGTAGCGATTGTCAGCTTCGCTTTCATCTATCCACTGCACAACGAAGTTGAGTTTGACAGCCTAAGATATACAATCACCGCAGTTAAAAGACTTGCAAAACACGCCAATCTTGAGATTACGCAGACTAAGGAAAGAAAGGCAAAAACAGGATCGCTAGTTAAATACTATTCAGAAGATGGGATGAAATGCGCCAAAGGTCACATCCATGACAATACTGGTTTTATAACCACATTCCGAAAACCACGCTAATAAACATCAAGTATTTTTTTCTCACCACAGAATGTTTTTTTGTGGTTATATGATCCATGGTTGACAAGTGTTTCTACAAGTTTGTCATGCCTTGATTTGTCAAAACCTTCAAGCTTGTTGTGGTGCCAATCTACATAAAGCTTTTTAATCAGATTGAGGTTGTTGTCTTTGACGACTTTTTCAAGAACATCATACTCAGCGCCTTCTATGTCTATTTTACAAACAACAAAATCTTCTTGTGTTACATTTTTTTCAAGCCAAGAACTGAAATCAACACATGGAACCATATTTCTTACTATTTTGTTGAATATCTTTATTCGTCCATGCTTATTTGGCATGACAGTACTGGCTATGTATTTTTCGGCAACATAGAACCTAATGTTACCATCGTGAGTCCACGCTGCTGCTTTAACATGTTCGCAATTAAGCTTTTCATAATGAAATGCCAAAAACTTGTTTGGCTCAAAACAATACGCTTTATAAGACGCTGCATCTGGATATTTTTCCATGAAAAGCTTAAAGGTATCACCATCATAGGATCCAATATCAAGGTATATATTTCTCATGCTAAGCAATCCTTGTAAATCCTAAAGTATTCTTCAGAGCGCCACTTTGAGCATCTGTGTTTGATGGATTCTCTGGCCGCCTCTCTCATGCCAAGACGAAGATCAAAGTTGTCACGAAGCTCAACAAGCTTTTTCTTAAGAGTCTCAACATCATCTTGTGCTCCTAGATTCACGAAGAGGTTTGCACCATTGTAAATATCCGGAACATGACCTACCGACCTTGTGAGAACCGGAGTTCCGCATGCCATAGCCTCCAATATTGGAAGTGTACCAGATTCGAAATTATCTACAGAGTGGCAGATGTGTATGGCGGAATCATAATAGCTTTTCCTCACATCATCGTCTGATACATTGTTCTTGAAATTTAAATATTTCCCACCAGCGACTTTGACTCTTTCGATGTAACCACCATCAGATACCCTGCCGACAAGATTGAACTTTATTTCAAGTTCGTTACAAGCTTTTGCAACCTCAAGGCATCCTTTCTTTCCCTCAATTCTAGCCACGGACATATTCACGCTAAAATCTTTGGTGTATTTTTGGTTAAAGGCAAAGAAATCAAGATCAATGCAAAGTGGAACAAGTGTAGATTCTGGAAGTTCCTTATTCTGATATTTGTTGACTACGCACACTTTTTTGTAATCATCCCATTTTTCCTCGTGTAAGTTGTATGGGTTGTGGTGAGTCAAGAGTTTTGGCTTAGTCTTCCAAATAGCTGGGTACATCTCACGAATCTTAAATCCGCTTTTCCAGTATTGAACATCTATGAGATCGGCCCAGTTCCAAAGAGGCTGCAAATCATTTTTTTCGTTCTGGTTTGGTTTCTTCGGGTGAAAACTCAATATTTTTATTTCACACTTTTTCTTATTGTTAGTTAAGATGTGCTTTGCAAGCGTTGTGATTGCCGTATTTGGTGCTGGAACAATTTGTAATATCTTCATTTGTCTCTCCTTGTTTTTCTAATTTTACCTATTCTATTGTTTGATTCCAAAACCTCTCCAAGAAGTTTTGGCTCATAATTAAGCTGGCTTTTTGCGAAATTATGCAGTGCAGATAGATCTTTTGGAAGGCATTTGCCTCCAAAAGCACTGTCGTTTTTTTCAAAAACTGCGGTGTGCATTGGGTTTATTCTAGGATCGTTGAGCCATAGCTCTCGAACTGTGTTATAGTCAATGCCGGCAGCTTGGCATATTTCAGCCATCTCATAGCAAAAAGCTATCTTTGTAGCATAGAAAGAGTTTTCCATGTACTTTGCCATTTCTGCTGCACAAGATGATGTCTGAATATATTTCTTTACAGGACCGGCTACTGGGAGATAAAAGTCAACACAGCGTGATGTGCATTCCG
>Ga0208975_1000793_pt1 | contig 14481 bp, 9 predicted proteins | sample GreLakmeER78MSRF_FD_187700 | JGI IMG/M metagenome (GOLD analysis project Ga0208975, IMG submission 187700) | Freshwater lentic microbial communities from great Laurentian Lakes, MI, USA - Great Lakes metaG ER78MSRF (SPAdes) | ecosystem: Environmental > Aquatic > Freshwater > Lake | place: Great... | reverse complement strand
TATTGCCATTTAACTTAAGCGGATTTAAAAATAATAATTTAATAGATATTAAATGGATAGATGGATTTAAAAAAAGTAAAACTTTTTATTTTCCTCCACTAGATTTTGATTATTTTAAAATAGATGGGTTAGATCAAATGCCTGATATTAATCGAAAAAACAATATCATAAAAGCAAATGGTCTTTTTAAAAAATTTAAACCATTGCAACTCAGTTTTATTAGTCACTTTGAAAATTCAACTAAAACACAAATACATTATTTACCTTTATTAGGCGCTAATTATTACAATGGATTTATGGTTGGCCTAGGCGTTCATAATTATAATTTTTATCAAAACCGATTTGACTTTGCTATAGCGCCAATGTATGCATTTAATAGTAAATCTCTTGCAGGGTTTACAGAATTTAATTTTAATTGCTATAAAATATTAGGCACTCAACAAATTAGTATAGGCTTAAAAACTAAATCATTTGCCTATAATTATTTTAATACAAAAAATTTAAATCAAGAAAATATTACCTCCTACCAAAACCTCTATTTAAATTATTATAAAATATCTCCTTACATTCAGATTGAGTTAAAAAAACTTAATCCAACTAGTCTTATAAAACAGATTATCAATTACACTAACAATAATTTATTTATAGATAGTTTAAATCAAGAATCACTTACTAATTATTCTCTTTCGGGTCCCTTAAAAAAAACAAACTATTCATTTGTAAATCAATTAAATTATAACTTAAATAATATTCATGCCATACATCCATTTAATCTCAATCTCAATCTTCAACATACCTCCACTCTATTAAAACTATCTCTAACTTTAATTTATAACATTAAAATAAATCAAAAAAATGTCATAAACATAAGATGGTTTGCCGGTAAGTTTTTTGCTGGCAATAATTCTGAAAGAAATTATTATGCGTTTCGATCTACCGGATTTAATGGTAACCAAGATTATTTATTCGAAAATCAATTTATAGCTCGCAACGAAACTAGCGGCTTTGGCTTTAGCCAATTAGCTGAAAAAGACGGTAACCTGAAAATATGGACGCCTTTAGGTCAGAGTAAGCAATGGCTTACATCAATTAATCTAAAATCGCCAAAACTTTTAAAATTACCAATAAAAATATTTGCAGATATCGTTTTTTGCGACCAAAAAGAACTAAATCGAGATAGTTTTTTGTGGGATACGGGCTTAAATGTGACTATCATTAAAGATATTATTGACATTTATATTCCATTAGCATTTAATAACGATATTAAATCAATTTTAGAAAAAAATAATATTAATTTTTTTAATAGAATACGATTCACATTAAATATTCATAAATTAGTTGCGAAAGATTTAATTAAAAATAATTTATTTTAAGTGCTCAATAAAAAAATATATTTTGCTTCCGATTTTCATTTAGGTGTTCCTTCGCATGCACAAAGTTTAATTCGAGAAAAACTAGTATGCCAATGGCTCGATAGTATTAAAGCCGATGCTGGTGCTATTTATTTAGTAGGCGATATTTATGATTTTTGGTATGAATACAAATACACCGTCCCAAAAGGAACAGTAAGGCTACTCGGAAAAATTGCAGAACTTACTGATGCTGGAATACCCGTTCACTTTTTTGTAGGGAACCATGATCTGTGGATGAAAGATTATTTTGTAGAAGAGTTACAAGTAAAAATTCACTATAAACCAATCACTATAATTTATAACGACAAAAAATTTTATATTGGCCATGGAGACGGCTTAGGCCCTGGAGATAAATCATATAAATTTTTGCGAAGTATTTTTGCGAATAAGCCTCTTCAATGGCTATTTAGCCGATTGCATCCGAACCTTGCTTTTTATATTGCGAAACAAAGCAGTAAACGAAAAAAAGTAATTACCGGTAATAGAGATGAAAAATTTTTAGGAGCAGAAAATGAATGGCTATTTTTATACTGCCGAAATTATTTAAAAACAGAAGCTGTTGACTATTTTATTTTTGGTCATAGGCATTTACCATTAGATTTAGATATTGACTCTAAGGCGAGATACATTAATTTAGGCGAATGGATACATTATAACACTTATGCCGTTTTTGATGGAGAAACAGTTCTTCTAAAAAAATTCGAACCAACTTCATAAAACATTTTTTATTTAATCTCAATTACTTGTAAACCAATACTTTTAATAATATAATGATTAAAAGCAAATTATTTATCACAAAAAGATTTGCCATTAAAAAAAAAATGGTTTTATTTGTTTTTTAACCTAATTAACAATGAATAGTACTTTAGATATTAGCATTAACAAAATTTCAAATAGTCGCATTTCTCAATACGATATTAACGATGTGCCTTTTGGAAAATGCTTTAGCGATCATATGTTTGTTGCAGAGTATAGCGATGGCGAATGGAATAAAGCCTCAATTATGCCCTATGCAGACGTGCCCCTAAGTTATGCTACCAGTGCTTTACATTATGGGCAAGCTATTTTTGAAGGAATGAAAGCCTATAAAAATGATGCTGGTGAGGTGTCTTTATTTCGTCCATTCGAAAATATTAATCGGATGAATAAAAGCGCTATCCGAATGGCTATGCCTGAAATACCAGTCGATTTTTTTATGAATGCCCTTAATGAATTAATTCGAATAGATTCTTCATGGGTTCCTTCAAGCGAATATGGGAGCCTGTACATTCGGCCATTTCTTATTTCAACAGACGAAGCTATTGGCGTAAAAATTAGCGATACTTATAAATTCATCATCATTACTTGCCCTGCAGGAAAATATTATAGCGAACCAGTAAAAGTATTAGTTGAAACTACATATTCTAGAGCCGTTCATGGTGGCGTTGGATTTGTAAAAGCAGCTGGTAATTATGGTCGTAGCTTATACCCCACAAAATTAGCTCAGCAAAAAGGTTATCATCAAGTTATTTGGACAGATAGCCAAACACACGAATACTTTGAAGAAAGCGGCACGATGAATGTGATGTTTGTAATTGGAGAAACTTTAATAACTCCTGCCTTAATCGATACTATTTTAGATGGCGTTACAAGAAAAAGTGTTTTAGAATTAGCCCGCAATTGGGGCGTTAAAGTTGAAGAACGAAAAGTTAGTATTAAAGAAGTATTCGAAGCCCACGAAAATGGAACTCTAAAAGAAGTGTTTGGCTGCGGAACAGCTGCTACTATTGCTCAAATTATTACCATTGGCTATAATGATAAAGATTATGAATTAGCTCCAATAGCAGATCGTAAATTCTCAAATAAAGTAGATGAAGCCTTGCGCAAAATTCGTAAAGGTAAAATTGAAGACAAAATGAATTGGATGGTAAAAATAATTTAAACCTCTTAACAATATTAATACTTAAAGCTGACATCTAAATGCCAGCTTTTTATTTTTACAAGGATGTGGTATAGAAAAATTAAAGAGCATCGTGTATTTTTATTAATCTTTGGTTCAGCTGCCATCTTAAGATTATTTCCATTATTTAATTATCAATTTACACTTGACGAATTAAGTGGATTAGATCGAACTCAATTTAATTCATTTAAAGAATTAATCGAAAAAGGAGTAAAAATTGATGCGCATCCAGCATTAATTCAAATAATTATCTTTTACCTCACTCATTGGTTCGGCTATAGTAATTGGATAATCAAATTACCTTTTTTGCTATTTAGCCTTGCTGCAATTGTATATGCCTATCTTTTTTCTTTTCGATTTTTTTCAAAACAAGTTGCTATTATTAGCAGTATAGTATTTAGCTATTCGTTAATATTTGTATTTTATGCCCCTATAGCACGCATGTATGTTAGTGGTATTTTTTTTAGCATTGCCTTGTTATATTATTTTTATAAAATTATTTTTTTAGATAATACAAAACTTAAATCATTTATTGGATTTGGAATTTTTGCTTGGTTATCCGCTATAAATCATCACATCAGCGCCTTATTCGCATTTACAGTGGTAATTTTTGGTGTCTTTTTAATCACAAAAAACAATCGAAAAAATTATTTTATCACCTGTTTACTAATAACAATTGCATATTTACCAAACCTTTCTATTACCCTCTTTCAACTAGGAGTTGCAGGAATCGGAATTGATCAAGGGGGTTGGCTCGAAAAGCCAAATTGGCTTTATAATTTATTAATTTTATTGAAAGTTATTTTTGGTACAGGATATTCGTACCTCCTCATTATCGGATTTATTATTGTTAATTTATTATTCCGTCAATCTTCCAACTTTACAAAAAAACATGTTGTTTTATTTATGTTATTTATTATAAATTATACCATTGTTATTCTCTATTCTATTTATCGAGCACCTATTTTCCAAAACTCAGTAATGTTATTTGCATCAGTTGGCTTAATCATATTTATTAGCACATTCCTTCAATTTAAAAATAAATACTTGTTTTATTGCTTTGCTGGCTTATTAAGCACCTCCTTATTATTTTATAGCTATATCAAAAAAGATTATTTTAATCAAGCAGTTAAAACAATTTTCGAATATCAATTCGAAAGAACTAATTATTATCAAAAATTATATGGCAGTAATTCTTTAACTAGCGTTTTTTTTGACGCCGATTCGATAATGATAAAAATTTATTCTCAAAAATATAAAACAAAATTTAATTGTCATATTTCTTCAGATTCTTCTATAAAATCTTTGCAAACATTTATTCAACTTCTTAAAAATAGTAAAACTAATTACCTAGTATTAGCATCTGCCATGCCTATTCATCAAGCTTTTGCTCAACAATATTTTCCTCATCTTATCGAAAACAAAATTACTCAAGCAATTAACTATCAAGTTTATTCTAAACAAAAACAAAATATTTCACCATTCGCAACCAAAGAAAAAATTATTCAAAGCTCGACTATTAAAAATAAAAATAACTTCACATACATTATTTCTAAAGCCATTAATCAACCCATTAATAATGACATTGTTCTCGATTCAAATCAAGAATTTCCTTTTGAAGCCTCCGCTGATTATAATCAAATAGCAACTCATGAAGGACAAGTGCTGTTAATTAAAACTATATTTAAAACTAATAAAAACCTTGCTTCTTCAACTGCTGCTTGTATTTCTGTTAATACCATCGCCAACAATCAAATAATTAGTTATAATTCAAATAATGCTTCTGAGTCTATATTAAATAAAGATAGCAGCATAAACATGATGACGATGTGTTTTATTGGGAGCAAACATTCTCTGATTAATAAAGAAGGGCCTGCTAATATAAAATGTTATTTATGGAACAAAGGAAAAGAAAATTTAATTTTAAAAGAATTTAAAATAGAAGTAATAGATTTTTGGCCAAATAAATGGCAGTTTTGGGATTAAAAAAAATTAGGGTTGTCTAAACAAACTTTTCGCCTTTTTTCACTTTAACATCATTCACAAAATTTCGTATTTGTTGTTCGTCTTGTTTTTTACAAATCATCAAAACTCCCTCGCTCTCTACCACAATAAAATCTTCTAATCCTTGTAAAACAACCAGTTTTTCTTTAGGAACCTGAACAATACAATTATTACAATCGTAGGTAATTATATTTCTACCAACAATCGCATTATTATTTTTATCTTTTTCAATTTGCTCGTGTAAACTTCCCCAAGTGCCTAAATCACTCCAACCAAAAATACTAGACCGAACATAAACGTTAGTTGCTTTTTCCATCACACTATAATCTATCGAAATGTTTTTACAAACGGCATAAGCACGATTAATAAATTCCTCTTCTTTTGAGGTATTATAAATATCCCACCCTTCTTTAAATAAATTTGCAAGTTCAGAATCGTGCTTTTCCATTGCTTCAATAATGCTTTGAGTACTCCAAACAAATATGCCCGAATTCCATAAAAAATCTCCACTCTTTACAAAAAAATTGGCCATATCATGATCCGGTTTTTCTGTAAAAGTTTTTACCTTTTTTATTCGTTTATCAACTTCTACTTGGTCACTTTTTACAAATTGAATATAACCATAACCTGTATCTGGCCTAGTGGGTTTTATTCCTAATGTAATTAAACAATTTTCTTTTTCTGCCTTTTTAAAACAAGATAATATAGACTTTATAAAAACAGCTTCCTTCTTAATCAAATGGTCGCTGGGGGCAACAATTACTATAGCTTTTGGATCGCGTTTATGTATTTTATATGAGGCGAATGCAATACAAGGCGCCGTATTCCTTCTTACCGGCTCAAAAAGCACATTCTCCTGTATTAAATCAGGTAACTGACTAAAAACTAATTGCTTATAAATACTACTGGTTACAACATAAATATTCTCTTTTAAACAAATTTTTTCTAATCGTTTAAAGGTTTGTTGCAATAAGGTTTCTCCATTTCCCAAAATATCCAAAAATTGTTTTGGATGATTGGTAGTGCTCATAGGCCAAAAACGAGAACCTACTCCTCCTGCCATAATTATTGCGAAGTGATGTTTCATAAACGAATACAAAAGTAGTCATTTTGAAGCAATTTTGGTTAAAAAAAGGTAATAACTTTTTTTTTTAGATTTAAAAGCTTAAATTTGCGCCGTCTTAAAAATTATCTCGCCATTTTTGTTGGCATGGTTCATTAACTGCGGGGTATTTTTAGCAGTTAATGTATAACCAAATAAAATTAAAATGACTTTTCAAGAAATAGGTCTTAACAGCGACCTTTTAAAAGCTGTTGCCGATTTAGGATTCGAAACCCCAACCCCAATTCAAGAACAAACTATTCTTTTACTTGCAAAACAAGAAACAGATATGGTGGCATTAGCCCAAACAGGAACGGGAAAAACAGCTGCCTTTGGTTTGCCAATTTTAAATTCCATTAATTGTGATAATAAAACTGTTCAAGCACTAATTTTAGCTCCAACGCGCGAATTATGTGTGCAAATTACGAATGATATTAAAAACTACGGTAAGTATTTAAAAGGTTTTAATGTAACTGCTATTTATGGTGGCGCTCGTATTGATGGACAAATTAAAGATATAAAACGTGGCGTTCAAGTTGTTGTTGCTACTCCTGGTCGGTTAATTGATATGATCGAACGACGAGTTATTAACTTAAACACGGTAAAAACTGTAGTACTCGACGAGGCCGACGAAATGCTAAACATGGGCTTTAAAGATGATTTAGATACTATCTTACGCGAAACTCCAGACCAAAAAAGTACTTGGCTATTTAGCGCTACAATGCCAAAAGAGGTAGAGCGTATCGCGAAAAATTACATGACTAATCCTGCCGAAATTAGCACTGGTAAAAAAAATGAAGGCGCTGATAATTTAGAACATATTTATTATGTTGTTCAAGGACGTGATAGATATTTAGCATTAAAACGTGTTGCCGATTATTACCCCGAAATTTTTGGAATTGTATTTTGTAGAACCAAAGCCGAAACTCAAGAAGTAGCAGATTCATTAATTAAAGACGGATATAGTGCCGATGCTTTACATGGCGATTTATCTCAAAGTCAACGCGATTTTGTTATGAAGCGTTTTCGAAGCCATACTTTACAAATGCTTGTAGCTACTGATGTTGCAGCAAGAGGAATTGATGTGAGTGATATTACTCACGTAATTAACTATAATTTACCAGAGGACGTAGAAAACTACACACATCGCACAGGAAGAACTGCTCGTGCCGGAAAATCAGGTATTGCAATTGCTATAATTACCCCTAAAGATAATGGTAAGATTAAAGATATTGAAAGAATTATTAAAAAGAAGTTTGAGAAAAAAGAAGTTCCTAACGGGTCGGATGTTTGCGAAAAACAATTATTTAATTTAGTTCATAAACTTCATAACGTAGAAGTAAAAGATGATGAAATTGAAAGTTTTTTACCTGCTATTTACGATGAGTTAAAAGAACTAAGTAAAGAAGAATTAATAAAACGTGTAATTAGCGAAGAATTTAATCGTTTTCACGATTATTATCAAAACGCTCCAGATCTTAATATCGTTAAAGGCTCTGTTGATGGTGCGTTTGGTAACAGTCGCACGACTCGATTCTTTGTTAATATGGGAATGATGGATGGCTTTAACATTAACAGTTTAAAAGAATTTTTAGCTGACGCCGTAAAAGTTCATGGCCGAATGATTTTTAATGTGGATGTAAAAAGTAGCTTTTCTTTTTTCGAAACTGAAAGTAAATTAGTAGATTCTTTTTTAACTTTAAATACAAACGATGTAGAATTTAATAATCGTAAAATTTCTTTAGAAGTAAGTAATCGTAGAATGAAAGAAGGTTCTAGCGATGGAGAAAGACGTAGCGGAGGATACAGAGCAGGAAGCGGCGGCGGTGGATATCGTGGTGGGGAAAAACGTGAAGGTGGCGGTGGATATCGTGGTGGAGAAAAACGCGAAGGTGGTGGTGGATACCGTGGTGGAGAAAAACGCGAAGGTGGCGGTGGATATCGTGGTGGAGAAAAACGTGAAGGTGGCGGAGGATACCGTGGTGGAGAAAAACGTGAAAGTAGTTTTAAGCGCCCAAGAACTAATTCTGCTAACTCTGAAAAAGGAAATTCAGAAAGAGGCTCTTTTAGCCGCGATTCTGAAAAAAGCGGAGGAGAAGCAAAAAGAAGTTTCGGAAAAAGTAAATTTTAAACTCAATTAAATTAAATAAAAATTTAGTTTAATTTAAAATAAAACCCTCTTAGTTATAAGAGGGTTTTTTATATTTGTAAAATTAATACAACATAATAATGCCTACTATCTCAAATAAAGCCAACACAATGCCATCTTCGCCAATTCGCAAATTAGTTCCATTTGCAGAATTAGCAAAAAAACAAGGGGTAAAAATTTATCACTTAAATATTGGGCAGCCAGATATAGAAACACCCATATCTTTTTTAAATGCAGTTAAAAATGCTGATATAAAAGTGCTTGAATATAGCCACAGCGCTGGTATCGAAAGCTATCGTAAAAAATTATGTTCTTATTACCAAGAATTCAATATTTTACTCGATCATAACGATATTATGATTACCTGCGGAGGAAGCGAGGCCATAGAAATTGCACTAAAAACCTGTTTTAACCTAGGCGACGAAATTATTATTCCTGAACCTTTTTACGCCAATTATAATGGCTTTTGCAAATCAGCTGACGTTATTGTAAAACCAATACGCAGTTTTATCGAAACCGGATTTGCCTTGCCTGCTATTTCTGAATTCGAAAAAGCAATTACACCAAAAACAAAAGGCATCATGATTTGTAATCCTGGCAATCCTACCGGTTATTTATACTCTAAATCAGAATTAGAAGCCTTAAGAGATTTAGTACAAAAACATGATTTGTTTTTATTAAGCGATGAGGTTTATAGAGAGTTTTGCTACGATGATAAAGAATATATTAGTGTAATGCACTTACAAGGAATCGAAAATAATGTAATACTATTAGATTCGATTAGCAAGCGCTATAGTGCCTGTGGCGCCAGAATTGGAGCCATGATAACAAAAAACAAAATGGTGATGGCAGCCGCTCTTAAATTTGCACAAGCCCGTTTAAGCCCCCCTAGTTATGGACAAATTGGTGCCGAGGCCGCTTTAAGTACTCCTAAAAGTTATTTTGAAGATGTAAAAAAAGAATATGTTGCTCGCCGAAACTTTGTAATTGAAGCCTTAAACAAAATGGAAGGTGTTTTTTGCCCAAAGCCTAGCGGCGCATTTTATTGTATTGCTAAATTGCCTATTGATAATGCTGATAAATTTTGCCAATGGCTTCTTGAATCATTTAACTACAACATGCAAACCGTTATGTTAGCCCCTGCTACAGGTTTTTATTCTACCCCTCATGCTGGCATAAACGAAGTACGAATTGCATATGTATTAAATCTAAACGACTTAAAAAATGCAATGGAATGTTTAAACGAAGCCTTAAAAAAATATCCTGGCAAAACAAACTTATAATAAATTTTTCTTTTCGCTTATCCAAATTTTAGTGCCTGTTAGCAATACAAAATAATTTTTTTATTTTTATTTTTTGCCTGTATTAATTTCTTTCCACAAAACTAAATCTCTAATAACAACCGATGCGCAAGTTAAACCAAACGCAGCAGGTAAATAAGATATAGTGCCATAAGCCGATTTTTTAAACTTACTGCCATCAGTTTTCATAATCGAATACTTAGCAGGAAACTCCGTGCTATAAACAGATTTTATGCCCTTGTAAATATTCATATACCGCAGTCTTTTTCTAACATATTGGGCCATCGGACAAATATTAGTTTGCGAAATATCTACAACTTTTATTTTTGTTGGATCCATTTTACCTCCTGCCCCCATGCTCGAAATAATACGCTGATTATTATAATATGCCGTTTGCAACAAATATAATTTTGGCGATATGCTATCTATCGCATCTATTACATAAGAAAACTTTTGTGACATAAATAATTTCATATCGTCAGGATTTTTAAATTCCTCAATCACATCAATTTCTACTTCTGGATTTATTAATTTTAAACGCTCGCCCATTAATCTGGCTTTATTTTGGCCATGCGTAGAACTTAAGGCCTGCAACTGACGGTTTCTATTCGTAGGGTCTACTGTATCACCATCAATAATGGTCATTTTGCCTACTCCACTTCTACCAATAGCTTCAGCAGCATAAGAACCAACGCCTCCTAATCCAACTATTAACACATGTGCATTATTTAATTTTTCTAAACCCTTTTCTCCCACTAATAAAGCGGTGCGTTCCATCCAGCTGGTATCCATATTATAACTTTATTTTAAAAACTGTTTCAAAATTATATTTTAATTGCTCTTTTATAATGTCTTCATCTATTCCCAATAATTCAGCAGCTTTTTTGTACACATATTTAATCGATAAATCGGCATCATCTGTTTCTAAGAAAATATTTTTTCTCCCCACTTGTTTGATTGCTTTGGCTGCATTAGAATCATAACCTAATAATGCTTTACCAAACGAAAAATAAAATCCCTCACTTTGCAAAACTCTTGTTATGTTTTCGTTATTATTAAAACCATGTATCAAAACAGGCACCTCATTATTATTTAAATTCAAACAATTTAATAACTCATTAAATGCTTTTACGCAATGAATAATTAATGGTTTTTTTATGCGATTGGCTATTTTTATTTGCTCAATAAACACCTGTTGTTGTAATAAAAAATCTACCGAACTTAGCTTATCCAAGCCACACTCCCCTATTGCTAAACACTTTTTTTCTTGTGCCTTTTGCTCTAATAGTTTTAACTCTAATTGATACCCATTTGTATCTATTTGCCAGGGATGTATACCATAACTATAATTATTAGGTTTTTCTAATGCACTTATATTTAAATTTACCAATTCTATTTTGGCATCAAATAATTGCTTGTGAGTATGGGTGTTAATAAACAAACTGAAACTATTTTTTTTTAAATAAAATTTACAAATCAAACATATTACTTTTAATTTACAGAATATGATTATGAATGCCATAAATTATAACAAAGTAACGTCAATAACATTTTTATTATTTGAACAAATTGTTGGCAAAGAAAATATTAGTTCAGATAAAGAACAACTCGAAAAATACGGACAAGACGAAACCGAAGATTTAATTTTTTTTGCTGAAGTAATTTTAAAACCCAGCTCGGTTAAAGAAATTTCGCAAATTGCCAAAATTTGTAATGAGCATATTATCCCACTCACAGTTAGAGGGGCAGGCACTGGACTAAGTGGCGGTGCTCTTCCTATTAAAGGGGGCGTGCTGCTTAGCATGGAAAAATTTAATAAAATTATTAAAATAGACGAACGTAATTTACAAGCTACCGTTGAGCCTGGTGTTATTAATTACGAATTTCAAGAAGCTGTAAAACAAGTGGGTTTATTTTATCCCCCCGACCCTGCCAGTTGGGGTAGTTGTAGTTTAGGCGGTAATATTGCTCACAGCAGTGGCGGACCAAAAGCAGTTAAATATGGCACCACCCGCGATTATGTTTTAAATTTAGAAATCGTATTGCCCAATGGCGAAATAATTTGGACAGGGGCCAACACGCTCAAATACTCTACAGGTTACAACCTTACTCATTTAATGGTTGGTAGCGAAGGTACTTTGTGTATTGTTACTAAAATTGTTTTTAAACTAATTACCTTACCAAAACACGATTTGCTCATGCTTATTCCTTTTAATAGTGCCGAATTGGCTTGTAAAGCTGTTGCAGAAGTTTTTAAAGCAGGCATTAACCCGAGTGCTATGGAATTTATGGAAAAAGATGCCATCGATTGGAGCATAAAATATTCGGGCGAACTCAGTTTTAAAGTAAAACCCGAATGGCAAGCACTTTTAATTGTAGAGGTTGATGGTAATAATTTAGATGTATTAATGAGCGACTGCGAAATAATAAGCTCAGTAATGCAGCAAAACCAATGCGACGAAATTTTATTTGCCGATAGCGCTGAACAAAAAAATGCCATCTGGAAAATACGCCGTAAAGTTGGCGAAGCTGTTAAAAGTAACAGCGTTTATAAAGAAGAAGATACGGTGGTGCCCCGTGCCGAGTTGCCAATTTTATTAAAAGGTGTTAAAGCCATTGGAAAAAAATACGGGTTTAACTCCGTTTGTTATGGCCATGCTGGCGATGGCAATTTACACGTTAATATTATTAAAGGTGCCTTAAGTGACGATGTATGGAATATAGATTTACCAAAAGCAATTAGCGAAATTTTTGAGCTCTGCAAATCGCTTGGTGGCACTATTAGTGGCGAGCATGGTATTGGCTTGGTTCAAAAAAACTATTTACCCATTGTTTTTAGCCCATACCATTTACAATTAATGAAAGATATTAAAAAAGTATTTGACCCCAATTATATTTTAAACCCTGGTAAAATATTTAATTAAACCTTAGCTATTTATTTTTTTTCAACTCCTCTATCTGCTCTTGCATTAGTTTATTCTCTTGCTTTAGCATTTCTATCATTTGCTGTTGCTCTTGTATTGCTTTTACCATGGGCGACATTAAATCATTATATCGAACACCATACATGCCTTTATCATCTTTAGAAATAATGCCATTATTGCTTGCACCTGAATTATTTAAAGCTTCTTCAATCTCCTGAGCTATAAAACCATACTCTAATTTTTTGCTTTCATCATTATTTCTGAAATATGAAACAGGGCGTAATTTTTTTACAAAATCTAAGCCAAGCTCGCTATTTTTAATATCCGACTTCCAACGTTTATCACTCGTGACAGTCCAGGCTACTTGAACACCAGCATAAGTAACCGATGTATTACCAACACGAACTTGATTATCAGAAGTGGCTGAAGGGACTAATGCACCCCAGCCAATAGCAGTGTTGTTGCTTCCTGAGGTATTGGTAATCAGTGCCTCATAACCAATTGCTGTATTATAATATCCTGTAGTATTGTTTAATAATGCCTGATAACCAGTTGCTGCGTTTCCACGCCCAGTAGTATTATTAAAAAATGCTCTATATCCATTTGCTGTGTTAAAAAATCCTGTAGTATTGTTATACATTGCACGAGCTCCGGTTGCAACATTAGCATAACCTGTGGTATTTGCATACAATGCATAAACTCCGGTTGCATCATTTTCATACCCTGTGGTATTTCCATACAATGCAAAACCTCCGGTTGCAGCATTACTAGATCCAGTGGTATTTAAAAACAATGCATAAGAACCATTTGCTGTGTTATAATTTCCTGAAGTGTTGGAAAACAAGGCCCCATATCCATTAGCTGAATTATTACTTCCTGATGTGTTAAGGTTCAATGCAGCATATCCAGTTGCGTTGTTAAGAGTTCCTGTGGTATTGGAATACAAGGCTCGATATCCATTAGCTGTGTTTCTAACTCCTGATGTATTGCTGTTACCAGCCTCCAAACCAAAAAAGGTGTTAAACAATGTAGGATCTATATTTCCAGCTTTTGAATTATTAACTCTAAAATTTAAAGCTACATTATCAGTAGTACCAATAAAATTAGTGCCATTTACAGTTCCTGAAGTACCCAATAATCCCCATGCGTTAGCTGCACCACTTGCTCCTGTTGCTCCTGTTGCTCCTGTTGCTCCTGTTGCACCATTTGTTCCATTTGTTCCATTAGTTCCATTAGTTCCATTTAATCCATTTGTTCCATTTAATCCTGCCGGACCTGTTAATCCAGTTGGGCCTGCTGGGCCTGTTGCTCCAGTTAAACCTGTTGGACCGGCTGGGCCTGTTGCTCCGGTTAATCCTGTTGGACCTGCTGGGCCTGTTGCTCCGGTTAATCCTGTTGGACCGGCTACTCCTGCCGGACCTGTTGCTCCGGTTAATCCAGTTGGGCCCGCTATTCCTGTTGGGCCTGCTGGACCGGTTGCTCCAGTTAATCCTGCTGGACCGGTTGGGCCAGTTAAACCTGTTGGACCGGCTACTCCTGTTGGGCCTGCTGGACCGGTTAATCCTGCCGGACCAGTTGCACCAGTTAATCCTGTGGGACCTGCTACTCCTGTTGGACCTGCTGGACCTGTTGCTCCTGTTAATCCTGCCG
>Ga0208975_1000790_pt1 | contig 14495 bp, 17 predicted proteins | sample GreLakmeER78MSRF_FD_187700 | JGI IMG/M metagenome (GOLD analysis project Ga0208975, IMG submission 187700) | Freshwater lentic microbial communities from great Laurentian Lakes, MI, USA - Great Lakes metaG ER78MSRF (SPAdes) | ecosystem: Environmental > Aquatic > Freshwater > Lake | place: Great... | reverse complement strand
TGGTTGATTGATAACGGCGTGATACCTGATTACGCATTAGCCATTGACCCGCAAGAGCACAGGATAGCGTTTTACAAACCGCAGCCATCTGTGCATTACATGATTGCAAGCCAATGTCATCCAGCAATGTTTGACAACCTAGATGGGTGTCAGGTCACGTTATGGCATCCATACGTTAAAAAGGGGCAAGACCGCCCTAAAAACTGTATGTTGATAGGTGGGGGTACAACCTCGGGATTAAGGGCAATATCGTTGTTCTACGTCCTTGGCTACCGCCAGTTTGAGCTTTTTGGCTTTGACTCATGCAATGACGGCAAGATGCTGAGAGTTAACGGCGATGGGCTAAAGGATGGCGACAAACTGATTGAGGTAAAGATTGACCCACAGGGCGAGAACTTCTATTGCAATACAGCTATGGCGCTGCAAGCCGAGCATTTCCAAACGTACTACGATTATTTGCCTGATGCTGTATTTAATGGGTATGGGCATGGATTGATCCAAGCCATTATCAAGATGCGCGAACAAAACATGATGGAGCTTGGCAACATCATTAATGTTAAGGCATACCTTAACGACCGCACATCATTCATCCATTTTGGCAACAAGACTGCGGCGAGCTGGCGTTACCGCGCCAAGATACCGGCGGGGGATTGGGCAAGCCAAAACGATTTGACCGCTGATACGTTGATATTTGCCAAGCCGCAAGCCAATGAGCTGATGGTGATGGCAAGGGCTAAAGCCCGAGGCGCTTGGGTGGTGGTGGACTTTTGTGATGACCATTTTGATTGGATGCACTACCAAGAGGCATTACGTTTAGCGGATGCGGTGACCTGTTCAACCACCGAGATGGCTAAAAGAATTAAAGAGCTAGGGCGAGATGCGACTGTCATTCCCGACCCTTATGAGTACCCCGAAATGCCTCCGCATTGCAATGGGGTCAATTTGCTATGGTATGGGCATCATGTCAACCGTGATAGCCTGCAACGCATACTGCCTGACCTTAAGGGTTATCCTTTTGCGGTAGTGTCAAACTTTGATGGGGCAATTCCTTGGTCGCATGAGACCATGCTGGAAGAATTTGCCCGAGCCGATATAGTGGTGATCCCTGCCACAGCTCCTTACAAAAGCGCAAACAGGGCAATTGAGGCGATTCGACAAGGGTGTTTTGTGGTTGCAGAGCCGCATCCAGCCTTAGAGGGTTTTCCCATTTATATCGGCAACATCAAAGAGGGCATCGAATGGACAAAACAGCAGAACATGAACGAACTTATTTTCAAGGCGCAGAGGTTCGTGAGGGAAGAATTCTCGCCTCAAATACTGATCGACAAGTGGAAGACAGCTACGAAACGGCTTACAACCTTGGATGCGGAAAAAAGAAATGGGACGGTTGGATAAACGTAGACCTGCATTCTGACATTTCCGACATTAAATGCGACCTTAGAAAATTAGAGCTTGCAACCGACTCCGCTGATGCGGTAGCGGCAATCCATGTTTTAGAGCACTTTTATGAGTGGGAGGTTTATGACCTACTGACCGAGTGGAAGCGGGTGCTAAAGCCTAACGGCAAAATGATCCTAGAACTTCCCTGCATGGATAAGGTGTTTGCCTACGTTCACAATTGCGTAGTTAAAAAAGAGCCGTTGCAACCCTTTATGACCCTAAATGCGTTGTACGGTGACCCTAAATACAAGTCTGAGGCTATGTGCCACCATTGGGGTTGGTTTCAACGCCCATTGCAAGATATGTTGGAAACCGTGGGAATGCAACAGATTACGTTTTGCGAGCCTCGCTACCATTTCCCATTTCGTGACATGAGGGTCGAATGCTTAAAGGGGTCTTGACTAACGCCGAGCGCCACGAGCAGATGGCAAAGTCAATGCACCTGCCGCTGCTCAAGAAAAAGGGCAAATTTAACGACAGGCGCATGACCATTGCTTGTTATGGCCCAAGCCTTGCAGACACTTGGCGGCAGCTCAAGCACCCAATCATGACGGTCTCGGGGGCGCATGATTACTTGGTGGAAAGAGGGGTTATCCCTGATTTTCACGTTGACTGCGACCCAAGACCGCATAAAGCGCAGATGTTAAGAAAGCCACAGAAAACCACTAAGTATCTGATGGCCTCGGTTTGTCATCCAAACTTTTGGGAGACTCTGAAAGGGAAAAATGTTAAGGTATGGCATTTGGTTAATGGAGATGATTTAGAAACGGTGGCATGGGTTGCCCAGCACCACCCCGAGGGCATGGAAAGCCTGATAGGGGGCGGTTCTAGTGTGGGCATGAGGGCTATGAATGTTTCGGCGGCTTTAGGGTTTCGCCGGTTTGATATTCATGGCATGGATTGTTCATTCACAAATAACCGCCATGCAGGTGCTCATACTGGCAAAGATCAAGTTAAAATCATGGTCAATGTTGGTTTGAGAACTTTCCAAACGACACAGCAGATGCTCCAAGCGGCGATTGAAATGGAGAATTTCATAGACACGCAAGATGCAGAAGTGGTGTTTTACGGCGATGGTCTAATGCAGGAAACTGCTTTCAAACTCAAGGAATTAGCATGAAAAACGAAGTAGCGGGTTGGACAAACGAGAGCTTTATGGAAGATAACCGTGGCAAGATGGCGGTTTTTTTCCATGCGGTGCAGGTGCGTAATAACTTCAAATCTGATGCGGAAAAGCGCCCAATCTTTGAGGAGCGTATCTTTATCAAGAAGTTAGTGCCAGGCGATTCGACCTTGGTTGTTGACCGTCCCATGCGCGAGCAAGACATGGAAGATCACCCAATTGAGTGGGCAAGATACGAGCAGAAGAAAGAACAAAAAGTTGCAGGCACACCTATTGATGCTTGGATGGCGGTTTCTGACACACAAAAAGCAGAGTTTAAATCGCTTAACATTTTTACCATTGACCAGTTTGCCAACCTGCCCGATGTGGCTGGCGACAAGATTATGGGCTTTAACGACTTGAGATCAAAGGCTCGGGCTTTCATCATGGCGGCGCAAGATTCGCAGATGATGGACAAAATCCGCGCTGAGATGGATAAGAAAATGGAAGCTCAAGAGGCTGAATTAGCTGAACTCCGTGCGATGATCAACAAAAGAGCCGGAAGACCTAAAAAAGAAACCGTAGAGGAGTGACATGAGCTACACATTACTGCAACTGGTTGACCAAATGTCCGCAGAGTTGGGCTTGACTCAGCCACCGTCAGTAATTGGCTCATCCAATAACCAAACCATTCAAATTCTTGCCTTGGCTAATCGCTTGGGTAAGGATTTGGTTAGGGATTACGAATGGCAGCGTTTGGTGCAAGCCTATATTTGGCAGACTCAGGTTGCTGTGAGCACTACCGGCACTATTACGGCAGGTTCTAGGGTGATCACGGCAATCCCAAGCACGGTGGCTTTGCAGGTGGGAAATGTGGTCACAGGCACAGGGCAAGCGCCTTATGCTGAGATTTTGACCATTGACAGCGGTACGCAGGTCACGTTAAACACGCCGGTTGCTACGTCCACCGCATCGGTTTCAATGACGTTTGCCAAACAGGACTATGACTTGCCTGATGGCTACGACCGGATGATTTCGGACACCAATTGGGACAGGACAGACCATTGGCGTAACCTTGGGCCAAAGTCATCACAAGATTGGCAGTTCTTGCAAGGCGGCATTATTTCAATTGGCCCACGCGAGCGTTACCGGATATACAACAACAAGTTTAGGATTTTCCAAGCCCTGACCACGGTTTACAACTTTGCTTTTGAGTATGTGTCGAACTATTGGGTATGCGCTACAGGCTCAGATCAAGGCTCAAAATCGGCTTATACAGCGGACACAGATACCTCAATATTCCCTGATGACTTGATGCTGGCTGGTTTAAAGTTTTATTTCTTGAAAGCTAAAAAGCTCGACTACGCCATTGAATTGGGCGAGTTCATGAGGGCGCTTTCTTATTGTAAATCTCAGGATCAACCAGTTTCTGCCATGTCCCTTGCGCCAGTTGGAATGAATCAACTGGTTGGGCCTTGGAGTGTGCAAGATGGCAATTGGCCTAGCGTTTAAGGAGATAACATGAAATTAGATGGTTTGTATGCAAACATTCAGGCAAAGAGGGCAAGGATCGCCGCAGGCTCGGGCGAAAAGATGAGAAAGCCAGGCGAAGAGGGCGCACCATCAGCCAAGGATTTTAAACAAGCTGCTAAGACTGCAAAGCCTGAGAAGAAGAAATGACTGCGGCTTGGCAACGTAAAGAGGGCAAGAATCCCGAGGGCGGTCTAAACGCCAAGGGTAGAGCCTCGGCAAAGGCAGAGGGCATGGATTTAAAGCCGCCTGTGAAGTCAGGTGACAACCCACGCCGAGCATCATTCCTAGCGCGTATGGGCAATATGCCTGGCCCGATGGAAAAGAACGGCGAGCCAACCCGATTGGCGTTGTCACTCAAGGCTTGGGGGGCTAGTTCTAAGGAAGATGCTAGGGCTAAATCAAAAGCTATATCACGCAGAAACAAAGACTAATGCTAAATTCATTTGCCAAGATACCGCGCCAGCAAGCTGCCCAAACGGTGACGGTTGCCGCGCCTATTGGCGGGTGGAATGCTCGGGATGCTTTGGGGGCAATGGATCCTTTGGACGCGGTGACGTTGCAGAACTTTTGGCCTGGCACTAACTCGGTCATCTTGAGGAACGGCTACACCAAACACGCCACAGGCTTACCCGCTGAAGTGCAAACGCTGATGGCGTACAGCTCGGGGACTTCAAACAAATTGTTTGCTGTATCTGATGGCAAAATTTACGATGCCACTAGCTCGGGCGCGGTGGGTGCGGCGGCGGTAAGTGGTCTCACAAACTCAAAATTTCAGTATGTAAACATCACCACACCGGCAGCGTCTTATTTGATGGCGGTCAATGGCGCAGATAAGTTACGCACTTTTGATGGTTCAACTTGGCACACCGATGGCGATGGGTCGCCTTATGACATTACAAACATTGACACGGCAACGGTCTCAAACATTACCCTGTTTAAAAACCGCATTTGGCTTACAACCAATGACACTTTAAAAGTTTGGTATTTGCCTGTTAATTCAATTGGCGGCGCGGCGGTTGCGTTAGACATGACCAGTATTTTCCAGCTTGGTGGCTACATCATGGCGGGAATGACTTGGACGCTAGACGCTGGTTACGGCGTTGATGATTACTTGGTATTTATCACAAGCAATGGAGAGGCGCTTGTTTGGCGCTTAACAGACCCAACAACGCCAACAGGAATTTCACAGATTGGGCTTTATAAACTTGGCGCACCTATTGGTAGGCGTTGCTATACAAAGTTTGGCGGTGACTTACTGGTCATCACTCAAGATGGCGTAGTGCCAATGAGTGGGGCATTGCAGTCATCTAGGCTTGATCCAAGGGTGTCTATCACCAACAAGATCCAGTACGCCATGAGTTCGGCAATATCAACTTATGGGGCTAATTTTGGATGGCAATTGCTGTATTACCCAAAAGAAAATCAATTGATTTTAAATGTGCCAATTAGCGAGGGTACTCAACAGCAGTATGTAATGAACAACATTACAAAGAGCTGGTGTAACTTTACTGGTTGGTCGGCAAACTGTTGGGAATTGCATATAGACGACCCTTACTTTGGTGGGGACGGCTATGTTGCCAAGGCTTGGAATGGCAATACTGACGACACCTCTAATATTGATGGATTTAGTCTACAGAGCTTTCAATCCTATGGCACGGCTTTACAAAAGCAATGCAAGATGATTCGCTATCACCTGCAAACAAATGGATCGCCTGCGGTGTTTGGCAACGTAAACGTGGACTACAACCTTGCCGATGAATCTGCACAGCTTAACTTTTCCACAAGTATTTATGGCTTATGGAACTCGGGGCTTTGGGATTCTGCTATTTGGGGATCGGGCTTAGTGCCAAGCGCTGATTGGCAGGGGGCAACAAATATCGGTTATACGTTTGCTCCGCTGATCAAAACTGCCACGCAAGGCATACAATTGCAATGGGTCGCAACCGATCTAGTGTTTGAGGGTGGCGGTGTTCTTTGAGTTAATTACCGATCATTCAGCAGGTCATTGGACGGCTGGGCAAACAAAAGGTAAATATTTCGAAGCAAACAGCCAATCAATCGGACTGAAAAGAAATGACGAGTTTGTTGCTGGTGTCATTTACGAGAATTGGAATAGGCGAACAATCACTTGCCATATTGCCATTGCTGGTCGAATGACACCAAGATACTTGGCAATAATTTTTGATTATCCATTCAATGTTTGTGATGTCAAAAAGATTATTGTTCCAGTAGATTCAACAAATTCAAAAAGTATTAACTTGGTTGAAAAAATGGGTTTCACAGAAGAGGCTCGAATCAAGGACGGTATGGCTGATGGGGACATGATTTTGTACACGTTGGCAAAGAATGATTGCAAATATTTAGGGGAACGATATGAAAGACTCACCATCACCACCACCAGCACCTGATTACAGGGGCGCGGCAATTGAGCAAGGCGCAGCCAATATAGAGTCGGCAAGGGCTACGGCTAAACTGTCTAACCCTAATATGTACACGCCGTATGGGACTCAATTGGTGAGTTACGATGGGGACGTTCCGACAGTACGCCAAACCCTTACGCCCACCGCACAAAAAACATTAGAGGCGCAACAAGGCGTTCAGCTCTCACTTGCAAACCTTGGTCAACAAGGCGCTACTACTGCTAGTGGAGTGCTTGATAAGCCGTTTGGCTTTGGTGGGCCTGCTGTACAAACATCGTTAGACACAAGCCAAATAGCTAGGATGCCGGTTAATGCAGGCATGACAGGGCAAGAGGCAATCATGTCTCGCCTTAATCCATCATTGGCAAGACAAAGAACAACCACCGAGACTAACTTGATTAATCAAGGGTTGCGACCAGGCACAGAGGCTTATGACAACGCCATTAGAGCGCTTGGTGAGCAAGAGACAGATGCAAGAACGCAAGCGGTTTTACAGGGTCTTAATCTTGATATTGGCGCAAATGCCCAAGGATTTAACCAAGCGGTGCAGTCGGGTCAGTTTGGCAATGTTGCTCAACAGCAAGCGCTTGCACAAGCAATCCAGCAACGTCAGATGCCATTGAATGAGATTACGGCGTTAATGTCAGGCTCACAGATTCAAAACCCACAATTTGCCGCTTACACAGGTTCTAATGTTGCACCGCCACCAATAGCTCAAGCTACTGCACAAAAAGGTATTTTTGACATCAATTCTTACAACCAGCAAGTTGCACAACAAAACGCACAACAAGCTGGTTTGTTTTCCTTGGGTGGTGCGGCTTTGGGCGCACCAGCAGGGACATTCTCAATGTTTGGGTGATGGGAGACTTTGATGCCTGATATTAATTTAAGCCCTATGACCGCCGAACAAACGGCATTAAATCGCCGCCGCAGAATGGCAGAGGCTATGCAACAACAGGCTATTGCGCCAATTGAGATGCCAAACGTAGCAGGTGTAAAGATCAGCCCATACCAAGGTCTTGCCAAGCTATTGCAGGGATACCTTGCGGGTAAAAGTTTAGAAAGAGCCGACACCGAGCAAAAGCAACAAGAATCCGACTATTTGTCTGACCTTGGTTTTCTCATGCGTAATGCAGGTAAAACTACGCCAGCGACTGCGGCAATTCCCGAGCAAGTTGAAACTATTAGAACGCCTAATGTTGCTAATCAAAACTTGCAAGAAGTGGCTAAAAGGCAACGCACAATGCGCGACCCCAATGCCGCCATTAACCCATTTGAAAAACAAATTTTTCAAGGAATGGATTTTGATCAAGTTTCAGAAAAACTAAAAAACTTAGCTGCATTACCTGTTGAAAATATTGAAGAAAGAATCACTCCCGCAGTCCCCGCTATGGCGGCTTCTCCATTGTTGTCCCCTGATCTATTAAGCGGCAACAATGCCAACAACTACATTAAGACAAGCGCAGGCAAGATGGCCTTGGCTCAGTATTTGATGCAACAACAAGCCCAACAGCAAGCAGCGGCTCAAAGATCGCAAGAAATTAAATCGCGCAATCCTGAAGAAGATTTATACAGAATTGTTGATGGAAAAGTTGAAATTTTGTCGGCAGGAAAACCTAAAGCAACATTGCCTAAGTGGGAAAAATCAAGCATTTTTGAAAAGGGTCAAGAGATAACAGGTTGGGTAAATACTAATGCGCCTGACATACCTGGCTCATTTGTAAGAGGCGCAACTAAGCCCGAAATGACAGAGCCTCAACGATTGGAAGCACAATTAAAACAATTTGCAACTGAGGTCGAGGCAGACAAAGCCGCAGATGTAGGTCGCCCAGTTAGAAAATTTCAACCATTGCCTAAAGGTGTGCCACTTAATTCAAAATTAATTGGCAAAACGCCGGATGGCAAAGACGTTTATGAATCAAACGGCAAAAAGTATGTGGGGGAATAATGGCTGAATATACTGGTGAAGTAATTTACGAAAAACCACAAGCTCGCGCTAAACCTGTGGTTAACCCCGCATTGGTTAATGCGTTAGTACCGCCTGTTTCTACCCCTATTGCACCTGCAACGGCAATGCCAAATATACCGTTAGCACCGTCAGATGAAAGATCATTTGCTTTATCACAAAAAAACCGATTGGCTGCGGAAGCTCTAAAAAAACAAGCAGAATTAGAACAAGAAAAAAACCCAACAGGTGCACCAAGTGAGGGTGAGCGAACAGCAGGTACTTTGCTTCAAAGATTGCAATTTTCGCAACAACAGTTAAGAGATGCGTTAACAGAAGATCCTCAAGCTGCAAAGCCAACATTTTTACCTAAATTGATTGGCAATATAAGTGAAGATGCCGAAAATTTAATGCTAACCCCAACGAGGCAAAGAATTGAGGGGGCTCAATTAGATTTATTGGATGCGGCTTTAACGCTAGGCACAGGCGCGGCTTATACAAAAGAGCAATTAAAAGGTTACAGCAAATCATATTTTCCGCAAATTGGAGATAGTCCCGAAGCCATAAAAGACAAACAAGCTCGGCTTGCTAACGTCATACAAGCGGCAGAAGTAAAAGCGGGCAGAGCTGCCAAACTTGTTCCTGAAGTAAAGGCTGGCAATAAACCACCAACAGGCGCACCACCTGAAGCAAAGCAAGCGCCCGATGGCAATTGGTATTCACCTGATCCAAAGCGACCAGGCAAATATTTAATGTGGGGAGGCTGAAATGGCTGGCACACCGGTTGAAAACGACCCATTTGCTAGTCAGCCCAAGGCGGTTGACTATGATCCTTTTGCGCCTAAAAAGAAGTCATGGCAAGAGACAAGCGGAGAGTCTTTACAAAGCCGAGTAAAAAACCGTCAAATTCCACGTTTACAAGATATTTTGCCGCCCGAAGAGGAAAGCTCATTCCCTGGTCTAAAAATGGGTTTTACTGACCCCATGTATGCAGGTACTCGATTGTTAATGGAAACAGGCTTGGGTGACAAATTAGATAAACGTGCAATGGATGCTGTTATTGCTGAACGTGAAGCAAAATACCAAACTGAGCGACAAAACAAAGGGTTTGACGCAAACCGATTGGTTGGCAATATTTTTAGTCCTCCAAATGTGGCATTGACAATGGCTTTACCTCAATCAGCCATTGCAACCGTGCCTAGATTATTGGCAACAGGTAGCGTAATGGGTGCAGGCACAAGTTTGATGAATCCTGTGACTGAGCCAAGCCAGCAACAAGATTATGGCGGTACGTTACAAAAAAACATGGTTATGGGCGGTATTCTTGGGCCAGTATTCCAAGGTGGCGCTAAAGCAATGGGCGCTTTGGGTAGTAATGTTGCTCAAAGGTTTAGCGAAAGCTCTGCGGCTGAAGCGGCAAAGCTAAAACTTGCAGATGTATTGTCAAAAAGCGGCGTAGGCTCATTGTTTGAGCCTGGCGGTGGTGGTAACGCACTAGCTCAAATTGAAGCAAGACTAGCCAAACTTGGGCCTGAGGCTACTTTGGTAGATGCGTCAGGACAACCCACTAAGGTTTTAATTGATACGTTGGCAACCTTGCCAGGGCAGGCTAAAACCCTTGTAGAGCAGCTTATTCGTAACAGGCAAGCTACACGCCCCGCAAGGATAATGACGGCGGCTGATGAGGCTTTGGGTACTGGTGGCGCTGGGTATAAAACAACTATTGATGCATTAATACAAAAAGGAAAAACTGATTCTGACCCATACTATTCACAAATTAATAATTTGTCGGTTCGGGTGGATGACAATTTACATAGTTTGATCCAACGTGCGCCGGACGCATGGAAAGCCGCAAAAGATTTGGCAATTAGAGAGGGCAAAACGCCTTTGGATTTGTCAAAAATTAAAGCTGGCGATGATCTTTCATTTGAGGCGTTAGACACGTTGAAAAAGGCATTATTTACAATAGCCGAAAAAGAAAAAGTAAACTTTAAAGCCACGGCAGAAAGCCGCGCAACCAACAATTTACGCAATGAATTAACAAGAAAACTTGATGATTTGTCGCCTAAAGATAAAGAGGGCAAGTCAATTTATAAGATGGCTCGGGAAGCGTTTGGTGGGCCAGCGGAAATGGAAAGCGCAGTTATAGCGGGACGCACCGCGATGAAGACTGATGAGATTGGCGTAGCAGAGCTGACCAAGGGAATGAGCGCTAGTGAGCTAGAAGCATTCAGGGTTGGCGCTTTACAGTCTTTGCGGGATAAGGTTGGAACTGAGGCAGGCCAAACATCGTTGTTAAAGATGTGGAAAGAACCTGCCACAAGCGGAAAACTTAAAGAAATTTTTGGCAAAGATTACCGTGACTTTGCGGCATTTGTGGCTAAAGAAGCGCGATTAAAAGAAATTGAGCAAACTGGCAGAGGCACAAAAACAGCTCAACGTCTATTGTCAGCAGGCGAATTGGATGCTCAAGATGCAATGCAAGCTGGTCAAGCGGTTGCAAGTGCTAGTCAGGGTAATGTCGGGCCATTGACAAGCACAGTTTTAAATCTTGGCAAAAAGATTTCTACGCCTGAACAAACACGCAATGAAATGGCAAAATTGCTATTACAGAAAGGCCCATTTGCTATGCGTACTTTGAGAGAATTGCCCGAGACTGTAAGGCAATTTAATGAGGCTCAAGCTAAACAAGCGGCTTTGGCAAATGTTTTAGCGCAACAACCTAATAGGTGATTCAATGAGTTACAACGGCAGCGGCACATTCCAAATAAACACCTCGGGTCAGCCTGTAATCGCAGGCACGGTCATCTCCTCAACCGCCTTTAACGCCCTCACAGCGGACTTGGCGACAGGTCTGTCCACGGCTATCACTAAAGACGGTCAGACGGCTACAACGGTTCGCATACCGTTTGCACAAGGTATTACCTCCACCTTGGTCACAGACTCCTCTAGCACCTCTACAGGGTCAATCATTACTGCGGGTGGTGTAGGTATAGCCAAGGCGCTATTTGTTGGCACTACGGCTAACGTGGCTGGCGCTGTGACATTGCAAAGCACACTAGGCGTTACTGGCGTGGCAACATTTAGCGCTGCGCCCATTTACTCTAGCTTGACTGCTTCAAGCGCGGTGGCGACAGATGCGTCTAAGGGGCTTGTAAGCGTCACTAATACAGGCACAGGCAACAACGTATTAGCGACTAGCCCGACCTTGGTAACGCCTATCCTTGGAACGCCGCAAAGCGGCACATTGACTAATTGCACAGGTTTACCAACTACGGCGTTAACTGGAACAATTACCGAGGCTAATGGCGGTACAGGTACAACTACTGGCTACTACGGCTTCAAAAACCGCATTATCAATGGTGCAATGGTTATAAGTCAGAGAAACGGCACAAGTGCAACTACTGTAAACGGCAATGACATTTATACGCTTGATAGATACAAAGGATGGGCAAGTGGCGGTGGAGTTTTTACTGTTACTCAAAGCACAACAGCACCAACTGGATTCAATAACAGCGCATTGATTACAGTTACAACTGCTGATGCCTCTATTGCGGCAGGCGACAATTATCGTTTTGCTCAAGTCATTGAGGGATACAACATTGCCGATTTAGGCTTTGGAACTGCAAGCGCATCGACAGTTACTCTATCTTTTTGGGTAAGGTCAAGCATCACAGGAACATTTGGCGGTTCTTTGTATAGCGTCACTGGCACTAGGGCTTATGTGTTTAACTACACAATAAATGCCGCCAACACATGGGAACAAAAAACAGTAACCATTGCTGGCGATACAAGCGGTACTTGGAATACAACTAACTCACAAGGTATCACTGTTTATTTTGACTTGGGTTCAGGTAGCAACTATGAAAATGCTACTGGCTCTTGGGTTGCCGCTGAGAAATTTAGAACAAGTGGCAATGCAACTTTGATTTCAACATTGAGCAACACATGGTATGTCACAGGCGTACAGCTAGAAAAAGGCTCAACAGCAACCAGCTTTGACTACAGACCTTATGGGACTGAGTTGTTGCTTTGTCAGCGGTATTATGAAACTACTGCATTTCCTGATGTGACATTTACAACTAGCGCAATAAGAGTAGGAGTTTGTTTGGTTGGAGTAACTACAGCCAGTTCCGGCTTTAATTTTTTAGTCCCAAAACGAACAAACTCTCCAACAGTAACTTTATATAGTAGAAACAACAATTCTGGAAAAGTGTCTTTAGTTGCAAGTGGCGCAGATGTTTCCGGAACGTCTACTGCTAGTAGTCTTAATGGAACAGGATTTTCCCGTGTTGATATGGGTGCGGCTCAAACTGGCGGCGCTGGGATTGAAGTTGGCTGGACAGCATCAGCGGAGTTATAAATGTATAAATTAATCAAAGATAAATTTTCAGCATGGGAAGCAATTCTTCGCTTAAGTGATGGTGCTTGCATTCCCAAATCAGAAGACAACACAGACTACCAAGCCTACCTAAAGTGGCTTGCAGAGGGCAATATGCCCGAGCCAGCGGATGAGGTAACTCAATGACACCAATTGAAGCTCGGGTAGATACGCACGAGGCGGTGTGTGAGCTGCGCTACGACAGCATAAACGCACGTTTAAAGCGCATTGAGCAAATATTGATAGGGTCATGTGCCGCAATAATTGGTATGCTGTTGACGCTTGTTTTAAAGGTGCTGTAAATTGATCCTTTTACCGCAGCCCTTGCCGCCATTGGTGCTATCAAGCAGGCCGTATCTTTTTACAAAGACCTTAAAGCAACTTCCAAAGATGTCACCAACATCACAATGGAGATTTCGGGTTACATCGGTAAATTTTTTGATGCCCATGAACAAGTCAAAGCCGTTTCTGCTGAACAAAAGAAAAACCCGCCAAAGGGTAAGTCACTAAAAGCCCAAGCGCTGGACAACATCTTTAAAGAGATGGAGTTAGAGCGCCAAGCCGTAGAGTTAAGGGAATTGTTAATCTACGGCGTTGACCCAGCTCTTGGTGCGGTTTGGTCAAGGTTTCAAGATGAGTTTGAAAGGTTGCAAGAACAAGCTGAAAAAGAAAGGCTGGAGCAGGAAGCAAAAGATAGGGTCGCACAATGGCAACGGCGAAAAATGCTAAACCAACTGCAAGACCGAGCGCTAATAATCGGGGCGGTAATGATAGTTACTATATACCTCCACCTCCTGTTTCTAGCAATACGCCAAATGAGGATTCTCAAGTGGGGTTCTTAATAGCTTTTCTTAGTATGGTAGTAGTGTTTGGGTTGTTGTTGCCGATCCTTGGAATGATGTATTTAGACATTCTTGAGGCAAAGCAAGAGACAAAGCGCCAGCAAGAGGTGGTGCAAAGATTAATTAACAAAGCGGAGGAAAACAAATGATCCCCATAGTCGCATCCCTTTTGGGGACATTGGCTCAAAACGGCCTTGGCCTGCTCAGTAGCGCCATCCAAGCCAAGGGCAAAGAAGTGGTGGAAAACGCCCTTGGTGTAAAAATATCTGACAACCCAACGCCTGAAGATGTATCCAAGTTGCGCCAGCTTCAATTTGAACATGAAGAGCGCTTGCTTGAGTTAGGCATTGAAAAAGCCAAAATGGAATTAGCTGAATTGCAGTTATTTGCTGATGCCGCCAAGAACGAGGATAACAACGTCACAGACCGCTGGAAGTCCGACATGGGGTCAGACTCTTGGCTATCCAAAAACATACGCCCTATGAGCCTTATAGCAATCTTCTTGGGCTATTTCTTGTTTGCCATGATGTCTGCCTATGGTTACAACGCAAACGAAAGCTATGTGCAGCTTCTTGGGCAATGGGGAATGTTGATTATGGGCGCTTACTTTGGTGGACGCACAATTGAAAAACTTGCAGATATGAGGAAAAAATGAAAGCAAAACTAACTTTCCTTGTGACCCTGATGGTCAGCTTTACCCTATGTATTGTTGTCGTTGGCATGGTTGGCGTTCTGATGGCTGGCTTGTTTGATCCCCTTGTTGACAACGCTGAAATCTTTAAACTGATTAGCCCAGCGTTCCAAACTATTGTTGGTGGCTTTATTGGCTTGC
>Ga0208975_1000789_pt1 | contig 14497 bp, 16 predicted proteins | sample GreLakmeER78MSRF_FD_187700 | JGI IMG/M metagenome (GOLD analysis project Ga0208975, IMG submission 187700) | Freshwater lentic microbial communities from great Laurentian Lakes, MI, USA - Great Lakes metaG ER78MSRF (SPAdes) | ecosystem: Environmental > Aquatic > Freshwater > Lake | place: Great... | reverse complement strand
GCGCAACAGCAACTGCGTTTGACTACCGCCCGTATGGGACTGAGTTGGCTTTGTGCCAGCGGTATTATTGGAAAGAGGCAGCTGGCACATGGCACGTTGGTTGTCTTGACGGCTCTACTGGTGATTATGTAGACGCTTGGGTTTCTCACCCAGTAACAATGCGAGCATCACCATCCGGAGTTTTTGAAGGTCTTTCTTCGTTTTACTACAACACTGGGACAGCGCAAACATCTTTTATCCCGGCCGGCGGAGGCACATCATACACAGGAAGCACCACATCAGGGTATTTAACTAAAAGTTCAATATCTAATTCTCCAGGTTCAACACATTGCCAAAAACTAGGTCAATGGTACGTCCAACTTTCATTTAGCGCGGAGTTATAAATGACAACTTACAAATTTACAGTAGATTGGCGAACTGGAGAACCAACAGGCGTTTGCAAAGACAGCTTTCTTGGTATCCCATTCGACCCCGACAACACTGACTACCAAGCCTACTTAAAATGGGTTGCAGAGGGCAACACGCCCCTACCAGCGGACACACAAGGAGCTGCATAAATGGCATCAATAATTAACGCAGCAACATCAGGTGGTTTAATTACCACCGCAGACACTTCAGGTATTTTAAACCTTCAAACTGCTGGAACCACAGCGATCACTGTAGATGCATCACAAAATGTGGGAATTGGGACTACAACACCAGATATTTTTAGCCGTGGTTATGGAAGAACTGTTGGAATCAATGATTCTGGTTCAAGTGGTGCGGTTTTACAAATAAATTCTGCATCTTCATATTCTGCTTTAGAATTAGGTAGAGGCGGTGTAAGAAAAGCATTTTTTACAGCACAATCAACTGTTACGGAATTAGGAAACTTAGAAGCTGTTCCGTTAGCTTTTTATACTAACAGCGCAGAACGTGCCCGTATCGACTCCAGCGGTAACTTGGGATTGGGTGTTACGCCGAGTGCTTGGGACAGCACTTATAAAGCAATTCAAGTCGGCGCTCGTTCAATGTTTTCTGGCATTGGCTCAGAAGCAAATATGATAAACAACGCCTATTACAACTCTGGATACAAGTATGTCGCAACCTCTGCCGCTGGCCTTTACACCATTGATGCCAATGTCCACAAGTGGTACAACGCCCCATCAGGCACAGCAGGAGCAAACGTATCCTTTACCCAAGCAATGACCCTTGATGCAAGCGGTAACTTGCTGTTGGGGCGCACATCAGCAAACGGAACATTTCCTGGCCTTCAAGTTGGCGATATAACTACCGGGAAAAATATTCTCCTTACCTCTTCTTCTGCTGGCAACAACGGGGTAATACAGTTTAGAGATACAGCCGATGGTAATGCGTTTCAGGTTGCAGCTACAACTACAAACATATCGCTGTACGGCTACGGCTCAAGGGCAATGCAGTTTTACACCAATGACGCACAGCGTATGCGTATCGACTCTAGTGGTAATATTTTTACTTCAGGTAATTATAGTGTTCTTTATCCAGGTAGCGGAAACACAACAACTGGTATTTTCTTAGAAAGTGCTGGCCAGTTATCTTGTTCTAGGGACAACACAACTGTTGCACTATTTAACCGAAATAGCACAGACGGAACATTACTTTCTCTTTCAAGGCAGGGGACTGAAATTGGTACTGTTTCAGTATCAAGCGGAACAGTTTCCTACAACGCTTTTGCTGGTTCACACTGGTCACAATTGTCAGATGGAAGCAAACCAAACATTCTGCGTGGCACAGTCTTGGACTCTATTAACGAACTTGTTCAATGGCCCGATGAACCAACAACAGAGCGTCTTTGCAAAGTAAAAGTATCCGATACGGCTGGAAGCAAAAAAGTTTATGGTGTGTTTATGGATTGGGATAACGATTGGACTGCCACAAATGATATGTATGTCACTGCTGTTGGCGCTTTCATTTGTAGAGTTAACGCAAGTGTGACTGTACAAGAGGGTGATTTGCTAGAGTCAAATGGTGACGGCACAGCCAGAGTGCAAGCTGATGACTTGATTCGCTCAAGCACAATTGGAAAAGTTACTTGCACCGAAAAGACACATCAATATGACGATGGTTCATATTGCGTACCAACTGTTTTATATTGTGGTTAATTAAGGAGCATAAACAATGGCAATCACGCTAGACGGTACTACAGGAATAATTACGCCAGGATTGTCCTTGGCTATTGAGAATTTTTCCACAACGGGCAACACTACGCTTGGTGATGCAAGTACCGATACTCTTAATGTGGGTAATGGCGGTTTGGTAAAAGATTCAAGTGGCCGAGTAGGAATTGGGACAGCTTCGCCAACTAGAAAGTTATTTGTACAATCGGATGATAGCTCAACTGGTGGCAATGTAGTTGCTGTAAGAAATGCCAATACTGCGGCAGGGGCATTTATTAATTTTCTTGGCGGCGGATCTAATGCTCCATCAATAGGAGCAAAAAATAATGATGTAGTCTTTACCGCCGATGGATACTCTGGCACGGAATGGATGAGACTTAATTCCAGCGGTAACTTGGGTATTGGAGCAAATATCAGTGGGTCATATAAGCTAGAAGTAAATGGGAACATAGTTGCACGGCGCACTACCGACAATAACCCGCATTTCTTTTCCATGAGTAACTCAAGTTCTGTATGTTTCTTGGAAACTATAAATGGACTTGCCGCAAGCTATCTGCCAATAAATTTTAAGCAAACGCATACAGGCGCTTCGCAAACTTCAATGGTGCTTGATGCAAGCGGTAACTTGGGTATTGGGACGACTTCGCCAAGTACATTTGGCAAAGTAGCTGTTGAAGTAGCGGGAACTACAACTCCAACAAGCCTTGCAAATGTTGGACCAAACAGCATTAACTTATACACCCCGACTGCTGGAGGCTCTACTAACGGCACTACGGGTATTTTTGGGTGGAATAGTACTACTGGTATTGGTTCTGGAATTGGATTTAGCAGAGAAAATAGTGCTGATTGGGGAACCCAGATACGTTTTTACACACACCCCACTAATACTACAAACATTGGGGATATTACAGAACGTGTCCGTATCGACTCCAGCGGTAACTTACTATTAGGGGCAACTACCAGTCTTAATACTACTAATTTTCAATTAAGTAGTGGAAGTGGTGCATCGGCATCTCCATATGCCGCTATTTTTAATACTGCAACCTCACCAACATCTGCCGCATCTACCCGTTTTGACATGGGCTTTTTAAGTGGTGTTGGCAATTATGTTGCAACAGGAACTGTACTTGGACAAATGTATTTTATGGGCCAAGCAAATGACGCTGGCTATGCTGGTGCATTTATTAACGCTACAATTATTTCTGGCGGTAACGTTGCTAGGGCATCTGGTCATAGCGTAGCTTTAGCATTTGGAACTAAGTCTTCTAGTAGCTCAGGTGCAGTGGAGGCAATGCGTATCAACTCTAGCGGTCAATTGCTGGTAGGGACTACAACACCTGAGAGTGCTGTTTCTAATACTAAAAGAATAGTTGGTGGGTCATTTAGTTCGTTTAATGGTGTATTAAATTCAGTAAGCAGTGGTGTCGCATACACATTGTTTACCATGACTGCTGACTTTACATCTTATATGGTTACAGTTTCTGCTTTAGTTTCTACTGCGGCTTATTCAGAAACTGCAATAGTCCATTTAAACAATACCTCAGTAAATGTAATAGTAATTGCTGGGGGGTCTGCTATTGCAATCCAAAATACAGGTATGGCTGTACAAGTTGTGCAAAGTTCAGGTGCAACAGTATCAGAGTTATTATGGTCTGCAATGCGAATAACTTAATTTATGCAAGAACAACAAGCCCTCATCACCCAACTCACCGCCCGTATAACCGCTTTGGAAGGAGCATAAACCATGTCAACAATCACCTGGAACATCAGCGCAATGAACTGTTATCCCCAAGCAGAGGGGCAAACAAATGTCGTATTCACCGTTCACTGGCAATGCTGGGGTACACAAATACAAGATGGTAAGACTTACAGTGGATCTGTCTACAGCACTTGTGGTGTGACTTACGCCGCTGGATCAACATACATACCATATGCTAACTTAACAAAAGAAGATGTTCTTGGTTGGATTTGGGCATCTGGTGTAGATAAGGACGCTACAGAAGCGGCTGTACAGCAACAGATTGACACGGCAATTAATCCACCCGTGATTACTCCAGCATTGCCTTGGGAAAATTAAAATCCCATTTTTTAACAAGACTATATAAAATATGGCATCTAATCAAGACTTCATCGTAAAGAACGGCTTAACAATAGGCAGTTCTCAAGTAATTGCAGCCAATGGTCGTTGGGTTGGAGCCAATACAGGACTTGTCGGTCCTCAAGGCGCTACTGGTCCAGCAGGTTCAAATGGTCCAACAGGTCCACAAGGAGCGGCTGCACCTTGGGTAGTAGTTACTGCAAATACTACTGCAACATCAGGTCAACAATTAATCGCAAATACTTATACTGGTGCATTTACAATAACTTTACCAGCTTCACCTTCAGTTGGCAATGTAGTTGTAATTACAGATGGATATGATTGGACAGTAAATAATTTAACTATTGCTGGCAATGGAAGTACAATTGAAAATTCAGTTAATGATTTGTTAGCTGATGTTAGAGGTACAACTATTGAACTTATTTACGATAGTTACACATGGCAAGTTGTATCAACGATTGGTCCAATGGGTAATACTGGTCCACAAGGTCCCATAGGTACTACAGGACCAACAGGACCTCAAGGCGCACAAGGACCAGGCGGACCAACAGGACCAACAGGACCTCAAGGAGCACAAGGAGATCCGGGTCCTACTGGGCCGCAAGGCGCTCAAGGCGTAATAGGTGTAACAGGACCAACTGGCGCACAAGGACCCACAGGACCACTTGGACCAACAGGACCTCAAGGACCGACTGGCGCTACAGGACCAACAGGACCTCAGGGCGCACAAGGCGCACAGGGCGCTCAAGGGCCTGCTGGTCCAACAGGACCAACAGGACCAACAGGACCTTCTGGAGCAACTGTTGATAATACAAACAGAACACTAAACAGTTTGACGTTCACTGGCCAAAATGGAAATTCAGGTAATGCACCATCAAGTTTTCCTTACTCATTGCATCAAAAAAGCGGTGGTTGGACAGGCCCATATCCAGATTTGTCCATCAATTATCATACTGGTATTTCGTTTGGCGCTAATCCAAGCTATGAAGGATATTCGTTCTGGGACGATTACTCACATAGCACATTAGTTTTTAGAATTAATGGCTCCAGCAATTATTCATACAAATATTATTGGCAATATACAAACACAACTGGTTATTATTCGGACACAAATAGTTGGCACTTGACACCAAATACTGGTAGTTCATATGGTTCAATGCAAGTACAAGGTGCAAGAAGCACCTGGCGTGGCATTCATTTCTATGATGGCGGAAATACTCCTCATTTGATGTTTGATGGTTCCGCAAACGGTGGAATTTATTATGAAGGCACTGGTAGATGGGCATTATATTATAGCCACTCTAATAATAGTTGGGGGTTTGGAACTTCTACAACTTCCTCTGGTGTTGCCGTGTATGCATCTGGAGCTATATACGCAACAGGTAACATTACAGCATATTCTGATGGAAGAAAAAAAGATAATGTAGTTGTTATAAAGAATGCATTAGATGGAGTATTAAAATTAAGAGGTGTAACATACACCTGGAATAACAAAAAAGAATCTGATATTGGTTATGGTAAAACAGAAATTGGTGTTATTGCACAAGAAGTTGAAAAAGTATTTCCAGAAGTTGTTAAATACATGGAAGATGTTGATGAATACTCAGTCTCTTATGGGAACATCACAGCAATATTGATTGAAGCTATAAAAGAACAGCATTCTATTATAACTAGTCAGAATGATAGACTAGAGAAAATAGAAAACTTTATTAATAATTACTTGGAGAAAAAATAATGGCACTAATCAGAGATTATGAATTACCAGGAACTGGTGTAACTGTTGCTAATGCATATCATGTAGTGACTAAGGTTGATGTGGATAAAAGAACACAAGATATTTCTGCACCGCCAGATCCTTCAAGACCAGGTGGCTTTACTGCTGGTCATCAAGAAGTTGGAAAAGAATTATTTTGGAAAGCTGGTTACATTGGAACTATTTCCATCACAATATGGAAAGATGCACAAGCAAGGAATGATGGATTACAGCCTTTAGGATTTTTGGGAATGCATCCATCAGATAATAAGTATGGCGCAAGTCTATCACAAGATTTAAAAAATCATCAACCTAGATTTTTTATTGATGTAGACTCACAAGACAATTATGTAACTCAAGCATATGCTTATTTAAAAACAACAGAGTACTATTCAAACTCAACAGAAGTTTAATTCTTAAATGGCATCTAATCAAGACTTTATTGTAAAAAATGGATTGACTATTGGTTCTAGTCAAGTGATTGCGGCCAATGGTCGTTGGGTCGGCGCTAACACAGGACTTATTGGTCCACAAGGCGTAACTGGTCCACAAGGAACTACAGGACCTCAGGGACCAACTGGTGCTCAAGGACCTGCTGGTCCTACTGGCGCACAAGGTCCAACAGGAGGAACTGGACCAACAGGACCTCAGGGCGCTCAAGGACCAGCAGGCGGTACTGGACCAACGGGACCTCAAGGTGCTCAAGGAGCCCAGGGACCAGCGGGACCGACAGGACCACAGGGCGCACAAGGCGCTCAAGGGCCGACTGGTGCTACAGGACCAACAGGAGCAACAGGACCTTCTGGTGCATCAATTTTAGGATCAGGCAATACTTGGACTGGTGCAAATCTTTTTCAATCAAATTTAGGACCAACTTCCGGAAGTTTGAGTAGTCCAGCTTTACAAGCATATGCAACTAGCACTAACTCTGCGTTTATGTCGTTTCATAGAGGCGGTGTATATGCAGTAAACATGGGACTGGATTCCGATAACGTATTACGTATTGGTGGATGGTCAGCACCTGCTAATCGTTGGCAATTGGATATGGATGGAAACAATACTGTGGCTGCTTCACATAGAGCACCAATCTTCTACGACTCCAATGATGCTGGATATTACCTAGACCCAAATAGTACATCTGATTCTGCTTTACGAATTCGCGGTGGGGCTTTACATGGACCAAATGTAACTTGGGGAACTTATCTTTTAGTTGGTGGTGATGGAAGACAGAATTATACTAATAATGCCACAGTAGCATCTGTCTGTTCAACAGACGGAAACTTGCATATGGATGCAGCCTCCGGCAAGGCTATGTATTTAAATTTTTATGATGGAAGTAGTATTCAGTTTGGTAATGGCGCAAATGGTGTTCACAGCACCTTCTCTAGCGCAGGTAACCTTGCATTGGGCGGGACAGTAACTGCCACAAACCTTATCGGACAGGGACAAACTTGGCAAAATGTGGTAGGCAGCAGGGCAGCGGGCACCTTGTACACTAACAGCACATCACGCCCAATAACCGTAATAATTTGCTGTTCTTATGGGCAAAGTAATATGACTGTGTATGTTGACAGTGTGTCGTTTCTTGTAACAGGTCCATATGGAAACAGCGTACTTTTGTCTGCAACACTAATTGTTCCGCCAGGATCTACATACAAGGCAGATAGTGTAAGTGCATGGATGGAACTTCGCTAAACTGATATGATTAATTGAAAAAGGAAAAAAATAAATGACAATGCCATCCAGTGGCGCATTGAATATGGGCGGCACAAGCAGTCCGGTTAGCGTTGCTAGTGAACTTGGTTTAGGTTTAACATCAACGATTTCTATGAATGACGCGGCGGTTCGCACTCTTGCGGGTGCAGGAGGATCAGGGACTTCATGGAGCATGAGTTCATTGTATGGAAAATCAAATAAACCACCTTCCGTTGAATATCTTGTTGTTGCTGGCGGCGGCGGTGGTGGTTTCAGCAATAACGATTCCCGTGGCGGTGGAGGTGGTGCTGGCGGTATGCGTACTGGTACCGTATCTGTATCAGTAGGTACAACGTATACAGTCACAATTGGCGGTGGTGGTGCGACCTCTTCCGGGCAGTCTTCAAATGGTGGCGATTCTGTATTTTCCTCAATAACATCAACTGGCGGTGGTGCTGGTGGAGGTCCTCCTGGGCAAAACGGATTTTCTGGCGGTTCAGGAGGTGGAGGAGGGCAGAATGGAGCTACCGCTGGCGGAGCGGGTACTGCTGGGCAAGGAAATACCGGCGGAAATGGTGGCTACGATGCAAATGGCGGGCAATGTGGTGGCGGTGGCGGCGGTGCAGGCGGTGGCGGCGCAACTGGAACTCCAAGCGTCTACGGCGTTCCGGGCGGTAATGGTTTAACATCTTCTATCACAGGAACATCAACTTATTATGCTGGTGGGGGCGGTGCCGGTGGTCAAGTTGACGGAGGTGCCGGAGGACTTGGCGGGGGCGGATTTGGCGGGGATGGACGTGGTGATGGAGCAAGACCAGTTGCGGCTGCGGTTGCTGGCACTCCAAACACAGGAGGCGGTGGTGGTGGAGGCGGCAATGGCGCATTCTCGGCAGCTGGCGGTTCTGGAATTGTAATTATTAGATACTCAAATACATATGCTGACGCCTCATCAACGACAGGCAGTCCAACATATACAAACACTGGAGGATACAAGATTTACAAATGGACAGGATCAGGATCAATAACAATTTAAAACTATGGCACATTTTGCACAATTAAACGAACAAAATATAGTCACACAAGTTATTGTTGTGGCTAATGTTGAATTGCTTGAGGACGGAATAGAAAACGAAGCAAAAGGAATTGCTTTTTGTCAGTCTCTGTTTGGCGGTGAATGGAAACAAACAAGTTATAATGGAAGAATTCGCAAAAATTACGCTAGTATTGGATATACTTACGATGCTAGTCGTGATGCGTTTATTTCTCCTCAACCATATCCAAGCTGGACATTGGTAGAAGAAACTTGTAATTGGATTCCTCCCGTTTCTTATCCCACTGACGGCGAGGTATATCAATGGGATGAAGCAACAACGACTTGGATTAAAGTATCTGATTAATCGATAATAAATAAACCGCTGACCCGCCAACATTTTAGGAGAAAATAATGGCTATTACATATACCTGGAAAGTCACCAGTCTAAAAACTAAAAACGAAGGTGACAATCAAAACGCAGTTGTGCAAACATACTGGCAAAAGATTGGCACCGATGAAAATGGTAACGTAGGAACATTTTCTGGTGCAACACCATTCACATCAACAACTATGCCTGAAGGAAATGTTTTTGTTCCATTTGAAGAACTAACCGAAGAAGTTGTTCTTGAATGGATTAAAGATGTTGTTGTTGGAAATTACGAAACGCATGTAAACGGAAAAATTCAAGAACAAATTGACCAACATGTAAATCCTGTTTCTGAATCGCAGATGCCTTGGGCACCGGCATTCAATACTGCACCAGGAATACCCACATAAAAGACGAGATATATATTAGATAGTTTATTAATTCATTATAAGGAGCTTGATATGAATAATGCAATGCAACAACCACAACAAGAAGAACAACAAGTTACACTAACTGTTAAAACAAGTTGGTTAAATGTTCTTATGGCTGGCTTGGAAGAAATTCCACACAAGTTTAGTAGACCAGTTATTGATTCTATTTCTCAACAAGCAAGAGCGCAGTTAGAAAACAAACCTCAGGGACCATTAGCATCTAAAGTAATTAATTAATTATGAACGGCGAATGGGCCTACTTTAAAAGTAGATTTACCAAAGAGCAATGTGATTTCATTTTGGAAGAAGGTCTAAAGTTACCTTCCAAAAAAGCATCTATGGGTGTTTCAGATGAAATTGTGGATGATGATTACCGAAGAAGTGAGATTCGGTTTATTCATCAAGAACCCAAATTCCAATTTCTTTTTGATGAGATTTGGAAAATGGCAATTCAAGCAAATCACGACTTCTTCAATTTTCACATAACTAGATTAAGTTTTGTGCAATTGGCTGAATATTCATCTGAATATCAAGGCGAATATAAAAGACACCACGATGTGTTTTGGATGAATGGTGATCCACACTTCCACAGAAAACTTACCTGTGTAATTCAGTTGACTGATCCGACAACTTATGAAGGCGGTGATTTTGAAATGTATGACTTGTCGCAAAATTCTCCAGATAAGGAAGAAATACGGCAACAAGGTACAGCAATATTTCTTCCATCTTTTATAAGTCACGCAGCCTTGCCAGTGACAGAAGGAACTAGACATTCATTAGCAGTATGGATGGAAGGTCCTAAGTGGAGATAATATGAAAACAAATATGATTGTGGTTGATGAGTTCTATAATAATCCAAATGATGTGAGGGCGTTTGCGTTATCACAAGAGTTTGATGTTACTGGCAATTGGCCAGGCACTAGAACAAAAACTTTTATCAATGAAAGCACAAAAGAAACCATACAAAAAATACTCCAAGATGTATCCGGAAATGTTACAGACTGGCAAGCAAATGATGGATACACTGGAAGTTTTCAACTAACCACATCAATGGATAGAAGTTGGATTCATGCTGATTCATATAACACTTGGGCAGGCGTTTTGTATTTGACTCCTGATGCTCCATTATCTGGCGGCACAGGAATATTCAGATACAAAAAAACTGGTAGTATGATGGAAGATGGCACAGATTTATCTGGCGTTACGCAAGACATGACCAAGTGGGAACTTGTTGATAGAGTCGGAAATGTTTACAACAGATTAGTATTGTATCGCGGAAACAACTATCATATGTCTTTAGATTACTTTGGTAAAGACAAAGAAGATGGTAGATTGTTTCAACTATTTTTCATAACAACAGAATATTGATATGAAAATATGCAGAGTTATCTTTTCCACAAACAGACCTGAATTTTTAATACCAACTTTAGAATCACATCAAAAATATATTGACTTTGGTGACCATGAAGTCTATGGTATATTCATAGACGATTATCCAAAAGATAGAGATGATAAACTTATTGTAGAGTTAGCCAAAAAATATGGATTCAATGAAGCTGTCTTACATCCAGAAAATCTTGGACTAACTCCAACTTGGACCGAGTTGTGGAATTATCTAGCTACGCAAGACTATGACTACATCTGGCACCATGAGGATGATGTAGTCTTTGGTGCACCAATCAAAATACAAACTCTGATAGATTTTCTGGAAGAAAACAAAGAGTTTTGTCAAGTCAATCTAAAGCGAAATCCATGGTACGCTTTTGAATTGAACAAACCAGCAATCACATGGGAAGACAAATTCTTTAGAGAGTACCGATATGATGTTAGGGATGACTATTTCTGGACAATGGCATCATTGTATCCAGCTTGGGTAACAAAAGAGCCAGTAAAAGAAGTTGAAGGTTGCAATTTGGCTGAATATCCAGTAATGAAATACTTCAAAGAGCAACATAAGATGAAGATGGCCATTCTTAAAAATCAAGACGGAAGCAATCTTGTGGAACACATTGGAGTATATTCCCAAGGCAAAAGAGTGCTTGAGGGTGAGCCAGGATGGGAAGGTTTTAAGTGGTTTGATCCTAATAAAAAATATGATTCCAAGACTGGTGCCTTAATAGTATAAATAGATAATAAAACTATTGGGAACTATAAATGGCTAAACCCACAACTAGAGCGACATTCAAAGACTACTGCCTACGCAGATTAGGTCATCCAGTAATCCAAATCAATGTGGATGATGACCAAGTTGAAGACAGAATTGATGATGCATTACAATTCTTTGAAGACTATCATTTTGATGGTTGCGAACAAATGTATATGAAACATCAAATCACTCAAGATGATATTGACCGCAGATGGATTTATTGCCCAGATCCAGTAATTTTTGTTACTGGAATCATACCATTTGACCAGTCATCTTCTTCAGTCAATATGTTTGACTTGCGTTACCAATTGCGTTTGCATGATTTGTATGACTTTACCTCAGTGTCTTATGTGTCATATGAGATTACCATGCAACACATTCGCACATTGAATCTATTGTTCTCTGGTACGCCACTATTCAGATTCAATCGTAAACAAAATAAGATTTTCTTAGATATTGATTGGTCTAGAGACTTACAGGTTGGTCAGTATGTTGTTGTAGAATGCTATCGTGCAATGCGCCCAGATACAGTTACTTTGACTGGTACAATAACCGGCACAACAAGCAACAATACTTTGACTGGAACAGGAACAATATTTGACCAAGAAGTTATTGAAAACGACTTCATCACACTATCTAGTGGTCAAGAAGTTCAAATCCGGACAATCAATTCTCCAACAAGTATTACTATTGCAAGTAGTTTAACAACAAACATTACTGCTAACACAGCAACAAAAGCTGGTGTTTCGGATGTTTGGAATGATAAGTTTTTGAAGAACTACGCTACAGCTAAAATTAAATATCAATGGGGCACAAATCTTTCTAAGTTTGCTGGCATTCAAATGCCTGGTGGTGTAACACTAGATGGTCCAAGAATCATGCAAGAAGCACAAGTGGAGTTGGACAAACTAGAAGAAGAAATGTATACCATTAGCAGTATGCCTAGCGAAATCTTTATGGGCTAAACATGCCAACGAACTTCTACTTTAATAATTTTCCATTGCACCAAATAACCAGTGAGCAATTGCTGGTAGAAGATTTGGTGATTGAAGCTATGCAAATTCATGGCATGGATGTTTATTATCTTCCACAAACGACAAGAGACCAAGTAGATATGCTCTATGGTGAAGATACATTAAAAGAATTTCGTAGTGCTTACGGAATTGAAATGTATTTGGAAAATGTTAGTGGAATGGATGGCGAAGGCGATTTCATCTCCAAATTTGGCTTAGAGATTAGAGATGAAGTAACTTTACTAATGTCACGCAGAAGATTTGCATCTTTAGGCACATCTTTAATTAGACCAAGAGAAGGCGATTTAGTTTATATTCCTCTATTGCAAAATTTCTTTGAGATATCGTTTGTAGAACATGAAAACAATCAAGCAATGTTCTACACATTGGGTCGTGGTCGTGGCGGCAATGTTTATGTGTATGCATTGAAGTTGAAACAGTTCGTCTTTAGTGAAGAAATTATCTCCACTGGCGTTGATGAAATTGATGACCAGATATTTGATAGCTACAAACGTGCATCATTGCCTATTGCGAATACAACAGTATTTCCTGCAGGAACTGGCTCTTTTGTTCCTGGCGAAATCATATATCAAGGTTCTTCATTAGCGACAGCAAATGCACAAGCTATTGTTTATTCTTATGTTGCACATTCATCTGTTAACATCATTCGTGTAAAAGGTTCTTTTGTTACAGGTAATGTTCGCGGTAATACAAGCAATGCATTGAGAAGTGCTATAACATACAATGATGATACACAAGTTGGCAATAGTATATTTGAAGATATCGCAGACAATGTTAGAATAGAAACTGAAGCTGATGGAATATTAGACTTCACGGAAAATAATCCTTTTGGTGAAGCCTGATGTTAAATAATTCACATTTTTATAATAGAACAATTCGTAAAGTAGTAGTTTCTTTTGGCACACTATTCAATGACTTGTTATTGGTAAGATACAATAAAGCTGGAACAATTGAGCATGAGAGAATGCGTGTTCCTCTTTCTTATGGCGCAAAAGAAAAATACATCACACGACTAGCATCTGATCCAACATTAACAAAATCTATTGCAACATCTGTGCCAAGAATTTCTTTTGATTTGGTTGGATTAGAATACGATTCATCCAGAAAATTTAATACTATAAACAGAAACTTCTCAACGAATGCTACGACTGGTGCAGTATCTGGGCAGTATGCGCCAATACCATACAACTTTGAATTTGAGTTGGCTATCTATGTTAGAAACACGGAAGATGGTACACAAATTCTTGAGCAGATATTACCATACTTCACGCCAGACTTTACTGTGACTGTAGATTTAATACCAGCATTAGGTAGAAAATATGATATGCCAGTCATTCTTAATTCTGTGACGCCACAAACAGAGTATGAAGGTGATATGTCTACGACTAGACTTATCATTTGGAACTTATCTTTTACTGTAAAAGGATATATCTTCCCACCAGTAAGCACAGTTGGTTTAATTGAACAAGCAAATACAAATATCTACACAGATTCAAGAAGCACCCTATCACAAAAAGTATACGTTGATTATGCTAATGGTTCTGGTGTTTTAGTTACGGGTGAAGTTGTTAGAAGTTCATCCAAAAACAAAACAGGAACTGTTGTATACTTTGCAAATAATAGCGGTGGCACATTAGTGGTGTCAGACTTAAATGATTTGCTTGAAGAAGATGATGTAATTGTTGGTGATTATTCTAATGCTACATATACAATAAATACCGTAGATTTGAATCCATTAAAAACAGTTGCAATTATAACTGTACCAGATCCAGTATCAGCAAACTCGGATGAAGATTTTGGATTCA
>Ga0208975_1000787_pt1 | contig 14511 bp, 19 predicted proteins | sample GreLakmeER78MSRF_FD_187700 | JGI IMG/M metagenome (GOLD analysis project Ga0208975, IMG submission 187700) | Freshwater lentic microbial communities from great Laurentian Lakes, MI, USA - Great Lakes metaG ER78MSRF (SPAdes) | ecosystem: Environmental > Aquatic > Freshwater > Lake | place: Great... | reverse complement strand
GATTCATATTCAAACGATGATGAATCCCGATCCTGATTTCCTAGATTTAGAACCTCATATATCTTTGCAAGAATTAATTGAATATCATATAGCTTTTAATGTTGATGTCTTTTCTGATTTTTATGATGAGATTGAAGTGCAAAATCAAGTAAAAAATATTTTGTATGATTCACAAGATGATAAGCTAGGCCGCATTAAAGATGTTTATGATGCTGAAATTAAAAGAATAGCAAAATTTATAGCTGAAAACCATGAGAGAGATAGTTTTGCAAGATGGGCATATAATGATACAATCTCGCATGTAATATAACGAAACTTTTTAAGGACAAGATAAGATGAAAACATCCGAAAGCATCAAACAGATTGCTGAAGCTTTAGTATCGGCGCAAAAAGAAATTAGATTTGCCGTTAAAGATTCAACCAATCCTCATTACAAATCCAAGTATGCCAATATCAATTCAGTTATTGATGCCGTTAAAGCGCCACTCAATAATAATGGCATAGCTTTAATTCAATCATTAAGCCCATCAGACGACAATAAACTCCATTTAACAACTCGTTTAATCCATAGTTCGGGGGAGTGGATTGAGGATACTGCCGTCTGCCCTTTACAAAAGCAAGATGCTCAAGGTCTAGGTTCTGCAATTAGTTACATTCGCAGATATTCTATTTCCAGTTTTCTTGCTCTTTATGCAGACGATGATGATGGCCAATCGGCAGTTCTTAATGCGGCAGATTATCTTCAAAGAATTACCCAATCACAATCATTAGAGGAACTCCAGGCTAATTATAATTTTGTAATGGGTGAAGTTAAGAATGATCGCACTTTATCTAAATTAGTTATTGAAGCTAAAGATAAAAGAAAGGCGGAGCTATGATGGAAGGATCAAAAAACAGTAATTTTTACGGGGTCAGGCTATCCTATTCCGCGCAAGAATTAATGGCGTTAGAAGCTCGCAAAACAAGAATAGAAGCTATTAAAAGAGAGCTTGGTGATAAATACTTATTAGCTCCTTTATATGGCAGAATTCAAAGCCCTAAACTATGAATGGCTCTTATTCATATAAAGATAGAAATAATGTCGTTAATATAGCGGAAGTATTATTTGAAAGGTATTGTCAGTCAAAAGGATATTTTTATAGAAGATTAGGTTTTGATGAGAAAAACGATCCAATTCCTAACTTTTACAATCTTAATCCTTTGATTAGAAACCTTCCTGATTTTTATATTAACAATAAAGGTGTGGCTGGATTAGTTATGGTTAAAGGAACGGCTAATATAAAGGCAAGTGAAATTAAACTATTACCGCATTTTTTAGAATGGTTTGATTCAAAAGAATGTCCTTTAATATATGCTTTTTGTTTTAAGGATCAAAAGCCTTTAATGCTTTATCCTGAAAAAGTAGTAGAGCTTTATGAAAATTCAACCGATCAACAATGGCACGATGGCGTAACTTATAGGAACTTAAAATTAAATGGATAGAATAATAAGAGGTATAGAACAGGGAAGCCCCGAATGGATGGCTTTAAGAATAGGCCGCATAGGCGGTAGCCGCATAGCTGATCTTTTAACTAAAGGCAGATCAGGCGGCGAATCTTTAACCCGTAGAAAATATAAGAATGAATTGATCAGGGAAAGGCTAACAGGTAAGAAATTAGAAACTTATAAAACGCCTGCAATGCAACGAGGAATTGATTTAGAACCAATGGCTAGGGCATGGTATGAAGTTAAATATAATACTTTTGTGGATCAAGTGGCCATTGTTAAACATCCTACTATTGAGGGTGGCCAATGTAGCCCAGACGGATTAGTTGATGCTACCAATTCTTTGATCGAGGTCAAAATACCCAATCCCGAGAACCACTTGGACAATATCCTAACAGGCGGTAAACAATTAGATCAATATTATGATCAGGTTATGTGGCAATTAGCTTGCGTGCCTGGCTCTAATGGAAACGAAAAAAGAGAATTTTGCGACCTTGTATCTTATGATCCTGATATGCCTGATCATTTGCAAGGATTCGTAAAGCGTATTTATCGAGATGATGAATATATTAAAACAATGGAAACTGCGGTGATCGCGTTTTTATCTGAAATTGAAACTATCGTAAACAACTTAAAGGAAATACAAAATGGCAATAACCCATGATCTAATCGCTAAAACAGGCGAGTATGTAAACAAAGAAGGCGAAACAAAAGCTCGATGGACTAAAGTCGGCGTGGCTATGCAGAATAAACAAGGTGGCACTTCACTTCTTATTGAATCTATCCCTGTCAATTTTGACGGCTGGGTAACAATGAGAGAACCTCAACCTAAAGAAGGCGGATCAGAAAGCAAAGCTGACCTACCATTTTAATGATTTTACTGATGGCGTGAGCCACAATGTAGCCCATAATGATTGTGCAGTATTTATTAATTAAGGGGAATAATATGTGGACTACACCATCAGCTCAAGAAATGAGATTTGGCTTTGAAGTAACAATGTATGTAATGAATAAATAATATATACATTATATATATAATTAAGGGGCTTAACTGCCCCTTTTTTATTGTGTGTATAGTGTGTATTTAAATGTGTAATATATATCACTTTTTTTGATTTAATTATTAAAGTTTCATGCAAATTGTTTTCATTCTTTTGTATATAAATCAATGATTTGAGTGAAAACGGATGTAAAGCATACTTTACAATCAATGAATAATTATTTCAACACCATGTCTTTGATCCCATCTATCTTGATGCCAAAACCATATCCGTCTGTAAGCTTCTACTCGATCATGCCGTCTTTTGCTTTTGTTTGACACTCTCATTTTTACATAGCGCCTATGCATACGCGCCATAGCCCATTTAGCATTGCATTGATATACAATCATTTATGACACCATAACATATCACTTAATATAGTGATCGCCTGTATTGCTATTAAGGCCAATCATATCAACCTTATCTTGATCCCATGAAGTTGTTTCATCGGAATCATAATAGCGTTCCTCATAAAGCTTATTCTTTTTATTACCCCAAATCTTTTCGTAATTCTCATCATATAAGCTTTTTTGTTTAAGCTTATTAGTTGATCCTTTACCAGCTTCACTATATTTACTCATCAATGACCTTTCTGTAAGTTTTTTTAATCCAATTAGCAAATAATATCAATTCATTGTTATCAGCGCAATGCTTCATTGTATTAGCTTTATGGCTCATAACTTGGACATTGCCTTTAATATAACCTTTAGTGTTATCAATGCGATCTAGTGAAGGTGAGCATCCGCGAGGGCCACCGCTAGAGCTTCCAGCAGAAAGAGGGATTTTTAATACAGGACATACTTTAGGAATAACTACATCGGATAATTCTAAATTAAATTCAATACCTTTTTTCTTGGCTCTATATCTAGCCTGACCTAAAAGGACTAATGCGCGATTATTTTCTCGGTATTTTTGACAATAAGCTTGATGTTTTATCTTATCTTTTGCCATTTATTTTTTAGATTTAATCCACTCATAAATTCTAATGCAATACCAAACTATTGATAAGATTGCCGCAATAGCTGGTAAAAATTTCATAACAGTTCCTAAAACTGTAACTCCCGAAACTGTATCTAATACATGCTTCGTGTGTTCTTGCATATCCATATTATTTCTTTCTACTAATTAATAAGATGCTTTTCAATAGCCAGGTAAAGGCTACCATCATTGTTGCCGCTAGATATATAAGCAACAGAGCCATCAGATAGTAAAATAACCAAATAATTTTTACCATCGTAGTAATCAGTGCCAACATCTTTGATTGTTTTATTTTGTAGAAAATTAAAGTGATCATCAATGGTTTCATGGGAATTTTGCATTCAAACTTTCTATCACTATTTCAGGACTGACAAATTTGTTAGCATCATGTTCCGTTTGTTCCCACCATAAGAATTGGTTTTGAACCAAATTATTTCGATCCTTTAAAAGATTAATATTTTCAGGGTGTCCAAATATCAGAGGATCAGAAACCGACCATAATACTATACCATATTTTTGTTTATCCCAAGAAAAATGTTGAAAAAAAGAATCGCAACTTATCCATGTTTTGCATTGATTAACAAGTTTTCCAAGCTCATCAAGCGATAAGTTTTTTCTAAAGTCATCGACTAATTGTTCTTCACCTTCTATGCCTACTTGAACTATTGGTTCTTTAATTAGTCTAATGAGTTCCTTCCAGTAAGGATAATTTTTTGCATTAGTTTTTCCGCTTCGCAAAGCTTTAGCATAAGGACTAATAATAATCATAGATACATTTTCCTATATGCATTCTCTAAACTATCAGTCCATTTCCATTGCGCCATTTTTCTATAAATATTCCATTGATCTATATCACCAAATAAAGCTTTAGCTTCAGCAATTGATCTGCCTGGCACTATGTCAGGATAACAAGTAAAGACTTCCGCATTTGTAATGTCAGGCATTACATGACTAAATACAATATGATCTCCCATGCCGCAATTAAGCACTACAATCTTTTTGTCTTTATAAGCAATTGTATTTCTAAAAACTAATTCATCTTGCTCATATAGTTTTTGATTTGTTTCTGATCTGATACCGCCATTAGGATTTTTAAGATGCCAACTAACTGCATTAGGCACTGCAAGAATTTTATACCCTTTTAGGTATAGGCCATAAGTAAATAAAGTTTCTTCTCTATGCGCTACCCTTGAAAGGCCTGTATTGTAATCATGCACCCCAGCTCTATAAAGAAAAGAACAATGAAGATGCTCAACTTCTTTGACCTTGTGAATAAATGACCATTGAATGTTAGGCTCTGTATTTATATTTTCTATTTTGCCTGTAGGTTTAAAGTTTTCAAATTGTAATGGCGGAGTTAGTATTGCGCCGCCTACTGCACCTACTTTTTTGCTTGTGTAATTAAATAGAGTTTGTAAGACATTGGGTTCGGGTATTGCATCATCATCAACTCGCCATACCCAATCAAAGCCCATAGTGTTAGCCATTTGATGAATATGATGCTGACCTTTTTTTTGAGCATATAACCATTCCCATTGAATGCCTTTAATATCTAGCATTTGGAAAAAGTAGCTATACACTAATTCATTTCGCATATCTTGTGGCTCATCATTGTCATCAAAAATAATGAGCTTATCAACTTTTTTTGTCTGATTAATTATAGCGTTAAGCGTTAAAGGTAAAGTAGTTTGATAACGACCTCTTGTTGCTACCGAGCAAAGAACCTTATCCACGATCCCACCGCATGATCATAAGATTAAATTTATTAGCATTATTAATTTCAGGTAAAGTTTCTGAAATATAACCATGCTCATTAATATAATTAAATTGGAAGTCAGGAAAGTGTGATTCGTTTAAGCCATGAAGCTTATGATGTTCGCCCCAAAATCCTACAGGCTCATTATGCGGAGTGGTTAAAAGAAGCCTTCTACAATGATTCTTTAGCATTTGAGCTATCTCTAATCCGTTATCAAGATGCTCAATCAATTCAAAAGCAATTATAGTGTCGTATTGAGCTAAAGGATAGGTGTTAATATCAGCGTTAGTAAAAGATGCGTTTAAGCCCCATTCCTGTTCGCGTGCGACCTCTATAATAAGAGGATCGTAATCTAAACCTATATAGTTTGAATTATTAGGAAGGAATTGAGAGCCATAACCTGTAGAGCAACCTATTTCAAGAATATTCTTACCTAATAGATTGCGGTTAGCCCAAAGATAACGAGTGGCTTCTCTAGGATAGACGGGATCGCCTTTGAGAAAAACCGCTCGCTCATAATTATTTGTAAGTAAAAATCTGTAATGATTTGGATCATGCTTCTTAAAGTATGCCAAAGCATCTTGTGTTATCTTGTCCATTATTTTCCTCTATGCAGGATAAATTAAAAATACCCTATCATTTAAAGTTAAGCCTGTAGCAAAAACAACTGAAGTTCCGCTTGTAACTGTTACATCAGTTCCGTTGTCCATAATAACACCATTTACTGATACTTGTATTTTTCCACTTGTATAAGTTGCTGAAGTCGTAAATGTAGTTTGAGAAGCAGTCGCATCAAACTCATCATAAGTTAATGTTCCCCCGCCCGCGCCACTGTATCCTGAAAAACCTGAAAAGCCTGATATACCACTTCCTGAATATCCTGAAAAACCGCTAATGCCCGATCCTGAATAGCCACTATAACCGCTAAATCCTGAAGCGCCATTAGCTCCACTAAATCCACTTATACCTGAAAATCCATTGATACCACTATAACCTGACAAACCTTGAGCGCCACTAAAACCGCTAAAGCCACTTATACCACTAGCACCTTCAGCGCCCGAATAGCCACTAAAGCCTGAAGCACCATTCGTTCCGTTTGTGCCTGAATATCCACTAAAACCACTTGCGCCATCAGCTCCACTCATACCTGAATAGCCACTGAATCCACTTGCACCAACCTCGCCGCTATATCCACTGAAGCCTGATGCACCATTAGCGCCACTAAAACCTGAAGTGCCACTTGCACCATTAATACCTGAATAACCTGAATCACCTTGTAATCCACTGTATCCACTAAAGCCACTGTAACCTGAAAGACCAGGCGTTCCTACTTCACCGCTATATCCTGAAAAGCCTGATTGACCTGTAGCTCCACTGTAACCACTAAAACCTGATATACCACTATAACCACTATAGCCTGAATCACCAACTAAACCTGAATAGCCACTGTATCCTGAATAGCCTGAAAGACCTGGACTTCCTATTTCACCGCTATAGCCTGAAAATCCGCTAGTTCCTTGCGCGCCACTAAAGCCGCTATAACCTGAAAATCCACTGTAGCCACTAAACCCTGATACACCATTAACAAGAGCAAATATTAAATCTTGATTACTAGAAAAACCTGTAGTTCCTGTGCCTGCACTTGAAATTAAAGTAACAGGATATTCCCAATAAGAAGTAGCAGTGCCAGGATTATAATTAATAGGCATTGCATTAATTTCCCAAGTTTGAGAATTAACACTTGAACTTTTATCTTGAATAACAAATTGTTCGGTTACTTTTAATAATGCTAAATAAATATCAATATCATCATTATTTTTATCAAGATGTGAAACATTAACTGCCGTAGAACTTATTTGAGTTACATTATTCCAACCAATAGCACCATCGCCTGGATAGCCTGAAGTTGATCCTGTGTGAGCGTCATATTCAAAAAAGCTTGATGATGCTCCAGGCGTTCCGCTATAGCCTGAATATCCTGATAACCCACTTGCGCCACTAAATCCACTATCACCGCTATATCCACTTATACCACTAAAGCCACTATAACCGCTTATACCGCTTACACCTACTTCACCTGACCATCCACTGAATCCTGAATCACCTGAAGCACCGACCTCACCTGAAAAACCACTATAGCCACTAAAGCCTGAAATGCCACTTGCACCGCTAAAGCCTGATATTCCGCTCCAGCCACTAAAGCCTGATATACCTGAAGCGCCAACCTCGCCTGAATAACCGCTAAAGCCTGAATGGCCTGAAGCACCATCTTGACCTGAATAACCTGATTCACCATTGATGCCGCTAAAACCTGATATGCCTGAATAACCTGATATGCCACTCCAGCCACTAATACCTGAATAGCCACTAAAACCACTGATACCTGAATCACCACTAAATCCGCTTATACCGCTATCACCGCTATATCCGCTAATACCACTGTCGCCACTCCATCCGCTTATGCCTGAATAGCCACTATAGCCTGATTCGCCTGACCAGCCTGATATACCACTGAAGCCATTAATTCCACTGTAGCCACTTAAACCATTGATGCCACTAAAACCTGACCATCCTGATATTCCGCTATCACCGCTCCAACCGCTAATGCCGCTATCGCCACTAAATCCTGAAATACCGCTATCACCCGAATAACCACTTATTCCGCTATAGCCACTAAATCCACTAATACCGCTTGCGCCTGATTCACCGCTATAACCTGATATGCCTGACGCACCTGAATAGCCTGATATGCCGCTAAAGCCTGACCAGCCGCTTACGCCACTTCCGCTATATCCTGAAAATCCTGATATACCGCTATCGCCCGAAAAGCCTGATATTCCTGAATCACCGCTAAAGCCGCTAATGCCGCTATCGCCTGAATAGCCACTATAACCACTAATGCCTGAATCACCTGACCAACCACTAATGCCACTAAATCCACTATAGCCGCTTATACCCGAATCACCTGACCAACCTGATATGCCACTATCACCTGACCAACCGCTGATTCCGCTAAAGCCACTTATACCTGAATCGCCGCTATAACCTGATATACCGCTATAGCCACTAAAACCTGATATACCACTAGCGCCAGGTGGCCCTACAATTTGACCTACATTAACCCAACTTGATCCATCCCATACATATAAATCGCCATCGGATTCTACAATGTATGCATCATTTAAATTTGCGCTTGGTGGTAAAGATGCGGGAGTTAAAACAGTGCCAATAATATTAATTGATGTGCCTTGTTGGCCACTATAACCTGAAAAACCACTATAACCTGAAATGCCACTAAATCCACTTATGCCTGAAAATCCTGATATACCTGAATCGCCACTAAAACCTGATATACCACTCCATCCTGATATACCACTAAAGCCGCTTATGCCACTTGCACCGCTCCAACCTGATATACCTGAATATCCACTTATACCACTATCGCCTGAATAACCACTTATTCCTGAAAAACCTGAATAACCGCTTATGCCGCTAAAACCGCTTGTGCCAATTCCTGAAAAACCTGAATATCCTGAATATCCTGAATAGCCTGATTGACCTGAAGCGCCTGTTACACCGCGATCAACAACAACAGTCGTAGCAGGTGTAGGTGTTACTTCAACATTAAGAGTAGTGCCTTGAGATAAGGTTACATCGGTAGCATTAACCGATACCGATATATCATTAGCGGGTGCGGGTGTAATCGATAATGTAGCCATGATTAATTAATCACGCCATCAGAACGAACCAAGAATAATAAGAAAATAATAGAATCTTGTGCGGGTGTTGAGCCTACCGCTGGAAATGATATTTTAATGCGACCTGAAAATCCTACACAATTTTGAGCATTAATATCTAATTGAGGATCGGAAGCTATAACGCCCCATGAGCCTTCATCAATGACAAGTGTAAATGTGCCTGCGGCATCAACTCTATTTGTAATAGTAAGAGGGACTGCGGAAGGTGCTGGAGTGTAATCAGCTATATCAAAAGTTAAGCCGTAACGACTATCTCTAATATTTGTTACATTCCTACGGATAATAGAAGCTGAAATTGTAGCGCCTGTTAAATCAACAGGAAGATTATTGGAAGCAAATACAAGATTCCAATAAGTTTGTTGGTTATAAACTAACTCGCCAGCAATAATTGGGTTGTCAAAACCACTTACTTGAGCCAGTGTATTTTTGTTAAAGATAGCCATGTTTTCCTCACTAGGTAATTAACGCCCCTATATCCTTACAGAAGGCGAATGGTCTTATCTTATTAGATAGGTTATTCTACCTGTATTTTACTTTGTTGCCAACTATTCCGTTATTTCAGGCAGTTCAGGTTCTATCGGTTCAGGTTCAATTGGTTTTGGCACACATTCTTTTATTTCAGTATTGTAATACCATAAATCTTGAACGCAGGCATCATCACAATCAATCCAAAACAATGCAGGATTGACTTCAAAAGTTTGTGTTGTGACTTCCGCGCAACGATAGCCAGTTGTGCCATCAAAATTTACTACTGGTTCGTTAGAACTAATCAATGCTTTTTTCATATTAATACTCCACAATAACTACGCCAGCCGCGCCAGCACCGCCTGAATTAGCCGTGTTAGACCAAGCACCACTTCCTCCACCACCATATGCGCCACCGCTTAACCCAGCGCCAGTATTAAAACCTCTAGCTGGCGCACCACCACCAAGAATTGATGCACCACCACTTGTTCCACTTTGAGTGCCTCCAGCACCACCACCACCTGTAATATTTAAATTGCCACCAGATCCTGCTCCACCTGCACCACCAGCACCGCCGCCAGTGGTTGTACCACCAACTGTTCCATTGCTACCACCAGTTGCAGAACAATACGCGCCAAAAGATGATGTCCCGCCAGCACCGCCAACAGTTACTGTAACAGTGCTAGCAGGTGTCAGCCCTGAAATAATTTCAATTGCCGCACCACCACCACCACCGCCACCACCACTAAAACCAGTGGCAGATGAAGAACCACCATTACCTCCACCACCAACCACTGTGACTTTAACTTTTGTAATGCCAGCAGGGACAGTAAAAGTGCCGCTTGATGCAAAGACTTGCATATTGCTAAAACCGCCAGCCGCAGGTGTAGCATAAACTAAAGCTGAACCATTTGATTGTAAAATTTGACCATTTGTGCCAACTGATGTTAAACCAGTTCCGCCATTGCCTATAGGCAAAGTGCCTGTAACCGCAGTTGTTAAACTAGCTTGTCCTGAAGTATTTACCTTATTGGCAAATTGACTTAAATTAAATGCTTGTGTCATCTTTTCCCCTTATGCCGCACCTGCGCGAGCGAATGTTTGTTGTTGAATTATAAACGATTCTGTAGGACTATTAGTTAATGTATAGCTATTAGTAGAAGTCGTATAATCCACACCGCCTTCATATAATACACCATTTGCATAAATTCCTAAAGCTCCGCTTGTAAAATTAAATGAATAAAAAATTTGTCCTATATTAGCAAAAGTAATAACATTTTGCGGAGTGCCTGTAGGTGTTGTCGTATTATTTGCGCTAAATTGAATAATAGTTAAAAGCCCATCGGATACGGCTGGGGTAATAGTATAAGTATTGCCTACAATATCAAAATCAGAATCAGGCACTATAGTTCCGTTATAGAAAGGAAGCTCGTAACCTGAATTAAATTTCCAATCAGTAGGTGTATAAGTTGAAGTTGAAGTGAGTGTATCTTCAAATCGACTAAACACAGGATAGCTTGATCCTGAAGCTCTATAAGTATATATAGGATCGCCAGCCGTTAATGATGTAGGTGAAGTAGTAAATGTAATAGTTGCCGTTCCGTAATTAACACTTGATACAGTATATTGAGTTGGCGTGCCAGTATTACTAAAAGTCATAATATCGCCTGCTCTTATTAACTGATAAGGCATTTGAGCAATATTCCAAGTAACATCCGCACCTGATACAGTTGCTACATTAAGATAAGTATTATCATAATAATTGCCACTAGATATAGCTCTCATTGAATAAATAGTTATGACATCATTTAATGTAGCGCCTGTGCTTAAAGTAACTGTGCCTGTAGCGCCACCTGTATCTGTGTATTCTGTTTCAGATAATAAACAACCATTTTGAAATACTAGGCATTGACCTTGAATATAAGTTGCGGCTCTTGTTACTGAAAAAACTGTTTGACCGCTTGTTGCAGTAAAATAAGCAATAGTCATAAAGAAGTCATCAGGTGTAGTAAAGCCTACCACTCGACCATAAATATCGACTGTAATTGTTGCGGCTGATCCTGTAAAAGTAGAAGGCCCACCAAAATCTAGGAATTCATCTAAAGACGCTATTAATTGGCCATCGCCTGTATTAGATACTTTAACTTGACCTGTGCCTGTTGTTGTCGTTCCTGTAGTAATTAATTGACCTGTCTTATTATCAAGATCAATAATATTAGTGCCATTAGGTAAAGCTGACCATAATCTAGGATCAAAGTCTGCAAAAGTAGTTGGCACAAATTGACCTGTGCCTGAAGCAAAATCAGCAAAGTCTGTATCAAAGCTAAACTTGCGACCTGTTCTATTAATAAAGCATAAGAATTTATTAGTACCAAAAGCAGGATCAGCTAGATACCATTTATAGTCGGCAGGGTTAGTTGAAGGGCTTGTAGAGCTATTATTATAAAGACCATAATAAAGCCTATTTGTAGGGCTTAAATTAAAATTAGTTAATCCATCAATGCTATCTGCATAAGCTACAGAAACAAATTTTTCTGTATATTGGAATGTTGTAGGTCGCCAAGTAAGTTTTGTTGATGCTAGTGAATAGTTACTATTAGCTAAATTATTAACCATGCGAGTAAAGAAATACCAATCGCCTGCGGGTATATTAAACAATTGAACATCAGGCATAAAACTATTAACAATATAAGGACTTCCGCCTGGTTGCACTTCAGTCGTTCCTGCAAATATAAGTTGATCGTCTGTAGGATATTGATAAGCTGAATAGTAAATTTCTGCATATTCAGAAATACCCGCACTTGAAGTTTGTATTCTTAATGTAAATGCAGGATTAGTAATAGATGGAAATTGAGCGGTTATAGTAGGTGGATAAACTGTGCCAAAAGTTGTAGGGCTAGAAAGTCCTGTATTGGGAGCAGGTGTAAATTGAGTAACATTATAATCATCATAAACCGCAGGATTATATTCGGATAAATTTAATGAAGCCGTTACAGCTCCGTTATCACCAAATTTTTCAACTACTTTTAATATTCTAAATAGTTTAGCTGACCAACCATAGTTAGTATTAGTTACAGTAACAATATCGCCTGCTTCTAATTCAAGCCCAATATAATTAATTTCGCATTGAATTTGTAAATCTTCCCTTGCCGCTTCTAGCATACGATTGGCAATGTATTGAGCCGTTATAGAATTGTTAGTTAAATAAAGGCTAACTGATTGTTTATTAATAGGCTCATTAGGAAACATTAAAGATGGATTAAGCACTGCTAAATCAAAAGTTGCGGCATTAAATGAATCTTGTTGATCGCCATCAGGAAATTTTGTTTCAATAATATTAAATGAGTTTGAAATATCAATAGGACTAACTGTAATAGCGCCAATTATATTGCTATCATTAATATCCATAGCTACAGTATAAGTTGGGCTTTGAACAATCACACCCCAAAGACCTGTGATTTCATTGTATTTAACCAAACAATCGCAACAATCAGCCATTGATTGAATATTTTTCATTATTTTTTGCGCTGTATCTAATTGGCCATTAAATGCAAATCTTGATATAGTTGATGATCCACCTGTGTAAGTTGTAAAGCCGATGGGAGCATTAGAGTAAGAATTTAAAGCAGTTAAACTTGCAGTATCAATACTAGCTAAAGGAATTGATGCACCATAACGAGTAGAAGTTAAATAATCTAAAAAGCAATCGCCTGGAGCTGATCTAGCATTAGTTACTTCAAAATTAGTAGCAGATAAACCTACAAGATTTCTTGATTGTGAATATTTAAGTTTAATAATTGCAAAAGCGCAATTAGTCATTAATTTATTATTATCCCATTTATAAATAAGATTAGGATCATTCATAATTGTTATAGCTGATTGTGTGCTATTTGCAGGTTGGTTTGATCCATTTTTATAAAAATAAATATTCATATATCCTGAAATATCTTGATCTTGACCTGTGCTAGGATCGCGTAACTTAACGACTTTAGTTAAATCTGTTACATCAAATATACATTCTTTTCCGCCCCAATATACATCGCCAAAAGTTATATCGTCAGCACCGCCAACACTTGATGATTCTGTATTAGTCACTTCAGATAAAGCAAATACATAATAAAGTGTTTGATTATCACTTGTAATAGAAAGGTCTGTAATAATACCGCCTACCCAAGCATGGCCATAGATTACAGGAAGTTTATTATTTCCAGCAGGCGGAGTTTGTGCGCGAGAACCAGGATTAGGTTCAGGTTGTTGTTGATTAGATAAGCTTGGTGGGCTAGGTGCAAATACTTTTGACAGCACTGTAGATACAATCATTGAAATTGCAAAACTAATTGGATCAAACCCACCTGCAAAAGATTTTACAACTGCTGAAACTACTTTACTCATTAATTAATTTCCCAATGATATTCTATTAATTTCATTCCATATCTTTCAAATTTTAAATCACCATAAGATGATATTGTAGCTTGATTGATTTCCCTTTTTCTTAATAATTCTTTTGCTATTTTGGTATATTCTTTAATTAATTTAGTAATAACAAATTTGTTATATCCATGCAACATAACTTCTTGTAATTGAATACTTTTATCATTCCAAAAACAATGGCTTTTATATGCTACAAGAATTCCTGTTTGTTTATCATCAATTAATACAAATCCTTGCCCTGCTATTATATCTGTAATTAGTTGCGTTACATAAGTTTTAGACCAGTCTAATGGGCTTCCCTTTAATTGAGTATCTGTCTTTATAGCAAAGTCTTTTAAAAGTTCTACTATCTTATCTATATCGTATTTATTAGCTTGTCTTATCAAGTTCTATACACAGTTGGATCTTTGTCTTTGCCAAAGAAGTAATTAATATTTTGAATAACAGCAACTCTATCCATTGAAGTATCGCCAGCCGCAAAAAATTGCCATGAATTGTTATTGGTATATCTTCCTGAAGTTCCGTTTTGTAAAATAATTTGTATGCTTGATGCAGTTACATTAATAATACCAAAATACATTTTACCTTCTTCAAACCA
>Ga0208975_1000786_pt1 | contig 14538 bp, 29 predicted proteins | sample GreLakmeER78MSRF_FD_187700 | JGI IMG/M metagenome (GOLD analysis project Ga0208975, IMG submission 187700) | Freshwater lentic microbial communities from great Laurentian Lakes, MI, USA - Great Lakes metaG ER78MSRF (SPAdes) | ecosystem: Environmental > Aquatic > Freshwater > Lake | place: Great... | reverse complement strand
AATTACGTTTTTGCCCATGCAAACCCAAGAAATTATTTGTATGGCAATCCTTGCATAAAGGAATACATAAGTATTGGTTATGCTGAACAATATGGTGTGCATCGCTTGGCCCAGAAGCATTACAGACCCCACAAGGCATTTCTTTAATCTTTGCCAAGTGGAGTCGTTCCCTGTTATTGGGTCTGTTGTTCATGCCAACCCATCAACTTAGGAAATTCATCAAGCCTATTTTGTTTCCTTAATGCTTGTTTTAAATGGCTGCCACAGTAATGAACCCCATCCAACTCATACCTGCCCTCTATGTTGCATTGTCGAATCTTTCCAGACCATGTTGGACTTCTATACGCTTGACAAGCAAACTTATCTTTTTGAACTCCAACACCATCGCAACAAGGACAAAGGAACTCTTTTCTAAGTTGATTCATTTTTCATATCCCTTACAAAAGTAGCAAAACTTTGAGATGTATTCCCAAAGGCTTTCATCTTGTCAAACTCTTTGGCTACTTCCTCAAGAGTATCATTCCTGATTTTTTTAGTTATTTCGTTTCTAACAACTTGAGTTGTGACCATCTGACGCTTGCGCCATCCCATTGCTTTCTCAAAAATGTTTAAATCAGTCATACCAAAACCTTAGTAAAACAAGGACTGCTGCCCAGATGGCAGTCAGCCCTACAAGAATTAACTTCCAAGCCTTACTCATGTTCGTAAGCAATAATCTTGGCATGGTCAGCTTCAGCAAGTAAATGGCTAGACAGGCGCATTGTGCCTTCCATCTCTAATTCTTTAAACTGAACGTCAGTAAAGATACCCATGACGTTACGTCCTTCAAACCAAACTTCATCAATGTTCTCGTTGTAAGTACCTTCTTCGTCTGTCTCGTATGTCATAACAACAGTAACGATTACAGAGCCTTCACCAATTGTTGTGTCAAATTCGTATTGCATTTTGTATTCCTTAAAAGTACCCTTGCGAATTGCTTGGGCTGATGTAAGTATAGCAAACTAAACACAATATCTACTAGGTGTTTATACCTAGAGATAAATTCCATTATTTGCTGACCAAGAGTAGAGCCACTCCACAAACTCGCTTGCTTGCTCTTTAGTGAACTTTCTCGTCTGAAAACCTAACTGGACAATCCCTGTGCCATCAAGGTTAGGAATAATCTTTGATTGAACTTCGCCTACTTCACGCAAATATTGGTCAACCAGTAAACGCTTCCAATCCTCGGAAGACCACTTAGCACCTAAGTGCTGTGCTTGCTTGGCAATGTCGTTAATCATTGCGTGATACTTTTCCTCTTGCTCACGAGTTTTGCTTGCCAGCTTTATCTCCATTACAAGATTGTTACCAGCATCTAACGCTTTTGTAATCTTGTCCCAATTGTGGCGAATACTGGTTTTCGCCTGTTCTGTGCTTGTCAGATAGATAATCATTCTTCCCTCACCAAAACTTCTACTTTGCCAACTTCTGCATAAACTTTAGTTACATTAAGATTTATTATCTGAGAATCATCTTTAAAGATAATCCCATTCATGCCATCAATAATGGCTTTAGCAACATTATCTAAATCTGGTTTTTTAGTGTGTTTTGTCTCACCTGACAAACAAGCCTCACGTTTGCGTTTTGAGTAAGACTGAGGCACGGAAAAAGATATATAAATAAAAACGCTTACAGAGCCTTCTAGTGTGCTTCCTGAGCCTTTTGCTTTTGTAGCAAAGAGGCGCACTTCATCTTCGTAGCTTTTTGTTTTGACAGGAGTGTAAGTTTGAACGTAGTTTCCTCGCTTGGCAAATCTTGGTCTTCCCTTGGCTACTGGCTCACCATAAACTGTAAACATTATCTGCATCATAAAAGCGTCCCATCTTTAATTTTATTCATATATTCTCTTATTCTGTCTCTTGCGCCAGTACCATATATTCGTTCTGCTCTTTCTAATCTTGCTCTAATCAGGTTTGAGTTTTTACTTGATTCCCAAGAACGATATAGTTCACGAGCCTCTGCTTGCTCTAGGATTACTCTATCGCTTGGGTTTTCAATCGTCTTGCGTGAGTAAGTCACCAGTTAACTCCAATGCTTTGTTTATCAGGTGAAGCGGGTAAGGGACACCTTCACGCACCTTGTCCAGTAGCTTCATAGCTTCATGGTGAGACATCTTGTTCTTTTGCTTCTTTTATTAACCTTTTTTCATGGTTAAAGATTGTTTCAAATTGATGAACAGATAAATGAACAAATGTTTCATTGCCATCATTGTTTTTTTGTCCAATGACAATAAAGCCATCGCCAGTTCCAAAAACCTCAGTTTCCATTTCTTTTGGCAAAAATATTGGCATTTTTATTTCCTTAGTTCTGCAAGTTTGGCTCGGATGTGTTCGGGCATAGGTGCGGCTTTTTTACTATCAGCATCAATCTTTGCCAACGCAGGGTCTATTGTTGGTTTAATCTCAGGAATCTCAGCACCATCCCATCGTTGCTGGTTTAGGTAGACCAAAGGAGCAGGAATCCATGAGCCACCATCTTTTAACCATTGTGCTGTTGTCGCCATCCATTGCAGATGCTTAACAATGATTTCCTTTTGCATGAAATAGTAAGAATCAGCCCACTTTTTCTTACAAGTAGCCTTCTCACCTTTTCTAAAACATTTAGGGTACGCATCCCAGAATTCATCAAAGCCTTCATGCGTCTTCTTTCTTTCTTCAGGTATCTCGTTACCAAACAAGTCCATCATTCCATCTTCTCCTTATGTTTAACCTTCTTCATAATTCCCCTTTGGTGATTGTTTGAGCAAAGCAAAGCCTTACCGAGTCAAAACCCAGTTTTCGCCCTGCTTGTGGATAACTTCCCCTTCGGAGCCATGTCATCGCATCGCATTGAACAGACTTCTTAGACTTGCGTCCAAACCACTCGGCTCTATTCTTCGCCCACCGCCCCTGCTTTAGTTCGCTCGTGTAACAGGGTATCCCTAAATGCAACCACCGACGTACCGCATTGCATAGCCACCAAACGCAAAAAACCCCATAAATCACTCTGTGGTCTTGGCTCTTGGCGAGAGCAACAACGGACGATTGAAAACGATCAAAAGTTCGCCTGTTGTCAGGCAAGACCACACAGAAATCTATGGGGTTTCGTATCGTTTTTCATCGCCTGATGCCACTCAGACGATTTAATTATACACATATTTTTACCTTGTCAACACTTTTTTTAAATAAATTGATTGTTAGTTATTTCATTTGCAACTGGTCTGCCAAGCAATCTACGGGCTTGCGAGTTCATAACCGCATATTCAGACTTGGTAAAGATGCCCTGTGCATTACGAATGTCAAAGGGGTTTAGCTTGTTGTAAGGCTCATCATTAGCGGCTTTGGTAGCCTCAATCATGTGGGGTTCTAGGGTGTATTTTTGTACCCAAGACCTGCCTATCTTAATCTTTTCAGCCGTAAGTTGCTTTTTACGAATTAGTTTCTTGCAAGCAGCGACAAGGGAAGTTCTTGGGATGCCAGTTAAGTTTTCCATGTCGTAAGACGTTAAAGAGCCATTCTGGAGGGTTCTGATGATAGCTTCTTGGGTCATAGAATCATTAAGGTGTGGAGTGTTTCTCTGTCATTGTGAGACATAGAAAAGTATTGTGCTTGTGCGTTTTCTTTGTAAAAGTGGTAGTTTAGCAATTGATAAATTGAGTCTTCCAGAGATTGATTCTCTGTAGCAAATGCTAAAGCCATCATCATGCAAGACTTGTTATAGAGATATTTGTTCATTTGAACCACTCTGGTCTGAGTTCTTTTAGTTGATAAATGCGTAGTTTAGGGATTGTCTTCCAATGAAAGACAGCAGCCCTAGTTATGCCGAGGATACGAGCAAGCTCACTCTGTGAGCCAGCAAGTGTGGTAGCGGTTTGTTTGTCCATTCCTTAGTATAGCAAAGTCAACAAAATGTTGACTTAGGGAAATCACCTAGAAAATAGTTGTTGACGTATCTGTTTAGTTTGCTATACTTCACTCAACCCGCAACAATTCGTAAGCGGGCAATTAAGGAAGTCAAAATGACAAATTCAAACTGGATGGTAACTTTAGCAATTGCTCAACGTAAGGCTTTAATTAACATTGGCTACCCTGTTCAGCAGGTAAGCAACATGAGCCTTGCTGATACAACTAAAGAGTTGAAAAGCATTGGCTATGACTTTAAAGCCAATTCACCACTAAAAAACAAATAAATCAACAGGGGGCTTAGTCCCCCATTTAAGGAGAACCAAATGAAAAGCAAGATTATTCAGACGCTAGTTGAGTATGTGTTAGCCATCGTTATCTTTGGCGGCATTGGTATTCTCTTAGCTTGGCGGGGGTGAGATGAACACACACTACCTAACCCATGTCCGTAAGATATTCAGCACCTACGATGCCCCTCCAGAGGTCATTAGAAGCTATCAAAAGCAATGGGTCAAGTCAGTACGCCAGTTGGGTGACAAGTGGCTTGTAGCAAAGCCTATCGAAAGAATCCAATGATTACAAGACAAGATGCAATCAAGGATTTATCGCATGGTGACTACTGCTGTTACTGTACTGAGCCTAAAACAACTGGCTCATGCTGTGGAGAAAACCACTTCGTACCTTTCGGGGATTTATACGATGAAGACAAAGAAGCAATGATTGAAGAATATTTAAGTGAAGGAAATTAAAATGGTACACAAGAAGTTAATGGCAGCACGAATCATGTTGCAAAACGCACCCCTCAAGAAGTCTGGTCACAATAAGTTTGCTGGCTACTCATACTTTGAACTAGGTGACTTTATCCCCACGATTAACCAAATCTTTAATGAAGTTGGTTTGTGTGGTGTAGTGTCCTACGATACAGAGATAGCAAGCCTGACCATCACAGACACAGACGATGGCACTAGCCTTGTCATCACTTCACCAATGGCAGAAGCTAACCTAAAAGGTTGCCATCCCATCCAGAACCTTGGTGCAGTCGAGACATACACCAGACGTTACCTGTGGGTTACAGCAATGGAAATCGTTGAGCATGATGCTCTGGATTCCTCTGCACCCATTAAGGAAGAAAAGATTATCATTACACCTACTCAGGGTGCAATGGACAACATCCCACTAGAGGATTTAAAGTATCTTGAAGAACTTGCAATGGATTTAATAGCCACTTGCGAGCAAGGTGACCCCAAGGCAGCTTGGGTTAAGTTAGAGAAAGAGAACCTAGATGCAGAACAAAAGATTGCATTGTGGACACTCCTTCCTAGTAAAGTAAGGTCAGCGTTAAAGAACGCTAAAGGATAAATATGGAATACGACAACACAAACAGAGGTTCACTCTTTAAGAATGACCGCAAAGACGATGCTAAGTTTCCAGACTACAAAGGGTCTGTAAACGTAGAGGGGGTAGAGTATTGGCTATCTGCTTGGATTAAACTAAGCAAGGACGGACAGAAGTTTATGTCTTTGTCTATCAAGAATAAGAACGCTGATGCTTCACTAAACAAGCCTAAAAAGGCTAAAGAGCAATTTGACGATTTAGACCTGCCATTTTAAGTTAACGGGGGGAACGCTACGCAATTTTTGCTTGCAGACGAGTGGTTAGTACCCCCACCTCAAGGAGAAGATAATGAGAGACCTTTTTGACAATATGAAAGATTCGATGGACAGATTCTTCGGTACTGAACCATTTAAGCTACATCGTAAAGATAGCCCAGAAACCTCAAAAGAAGCAGCGCAGACAGTTGATAGCACCAAGCTAGAACAAATCGTTTACGAGGCTATTAGAGGCTTTCCTGATGGGTGTATCTCAGATGAAGTGCTAGAGGCATTGCCAGAGCATCGTTACTCATCAGTAACACCACGCTATCGTGCTTTGCTAGACAAGGGCTTTATTGAGATTACTGGAACTAGGGTAGGACGCTCTGGCAAACAACAACGAGTTATGAAGTCTAAGCAATAATGTCCAAGGCATGATTGATGTGTTTGATTCTGTCATCCAGACCAATCGTGCCTCCATTTATCTTTTTAGTCATCATTAAGAAGTCACGGCTATCAGCATACTGGTTTAGCTTGTGTGTCTGCCAGAACCAACCTGCTGTCATAGCAGCGTATTTAGGTGTTCTGACTAACTCTGGTTGCATTACAAAGTCTTCACCCAAGGCTTGCCCTGCATGGAAGAAGTTGCTATGACCAGTTAGCTGTAAAAATCCAGACCCACGGAAACGAAACCCATCCCCAGACGCTTCATCCCTGTTACCCATACGATTACCATAGATTCTGTTAGCAATGCGTTGTGGTTGTTTCTCGTAGGCAGCAGCTTCCTCTGGCGTAAAACCCCATGCTCTTTTTGGTGTTCTAGGAAATAACTTTAAAAGCGTAGCAGCACGATAGTTTAAGTTTTCTTCCATGATGCGAAAGTTTCCACACTCATGCCCACATTGACCAATCCAACTTGCTTGCTGAACAGGTGTGCTAATTCCGAATCTATCAAATGTCTCATTAAACGCATCTGCTAAAGATGGGTCTATGTGCATCTTTTTAAGTTGGTCAGGGCTTACCATTTAAGAGATTCCTTACTTCGTTGTATGAGTCCACACAAGCATTGAGTGCAATAGTATTTCTATCACCCTGTGCAACTATTTCGGCAATGGCTTCGATGGTTGCTCTTTCGGCATCAGAAGCTGTGTCAGTCGGTCTGTCAGGTTCACTGGTTGCTTTTGTATCTGCGCTGGCAACGGGGGTACTTGTGGGGGCTTGTACGTTACTGGAGGGGCAGAGGCGCAACTTGCCAGCACGATTAGCAATGGATAAAGCAGTAGTTTTTTTGTTGATAGCATCATTGGCTTCCTGTAGTTTTAGAGATTGTTGATTAAGTTTCTCACCCATGTTTTGCTCTATCTGACGAGCCTCCTCGTTCTTTTTGGCAATGGCAATTTTCATATCACCATCACGCTCTAACCATCCATAGTGGTGACCAACTCGGTATGTACCAAAGAGAGATACCAGAACACCAACGATTAACCAAGGTATAGGTAACATCAGTCAGCCTCTTTTCTTGCTTGTGCTATTTCTTCACGCTCTTGGTCATCTTCAAGATGCTCTGGAGGAGTAGTCGGAGGAGGAGGGGGAGTCCACGATTCATCTAGTTCTGGATTCTTCCAAACAGGCATAGCCCCGAATGGTTGGCTTGGAAGACCGCCATAAGCACCTTGAGGGTTATAGGTTGGAGGAGTTGATTGATAACCGCCCTGAGAGCCTCCATAACCGCCACACATAGGCTGTGTAGGTGTAGTAGGCATCATTCGATTTGCGATGGCTCTAGACCCCTTGTTGAGTGCATACATTCCAATCAGAGTCGTGATACTGCCAACCAACAAAAGAACAATGTCATTTAACATTTTAAGTACCGCAGCATCTAGAGGCGCAAGAGATTTGATTGGTTGCGTCACAAAAATTATTGAATACAAAAAAGCTATAACTATTGTTCCAAACACCAACATGACAACAACAACCGCAAAAAGCCAACCGCAAACTTTTAGAAGTTCTATGAGTTCCTCAGTGCTTTTAACTTCGGCAACTTTCATTTTTTTGCTTCCTCTGGTTGTACGTTTTCAATTTGCTTTGTCAAAATAGGTGCAACTAAGTATTCTGGACAAGTCTGCGTAAATAGGCAGCGAGGCTTTTGACATTGTTCAGCAACAAAATTATCTGGGTTCTGGCAAAAATATCTGTATCTGTCTTCACAACCAACAAGCAGTAACAAGAGCAGTAGATATTTCATTTACCAAGTCCAACCTTTCCAAGTAGGAGATTAACTATCTTGTCTGACAAATCGTCAGGTAAGAACTTTAGAAAACCTAAGAAATACAAAGCCACACATCCATAAACGAATATCTTGAGGGCTAGGTCAAAGGTCTTTTGGTATTCGTTCACGATGTTCTCTCACCGCCCACACCTTTTAGTGGTTTCGCAGAAGTCCATCAGTTCATAGATACCAATAAACACCAATAAACATACAAAAGCAACGCCACCAATGATGATGGCTAACTGTTGCATTTCTTCTTCTTCTTCTTTGGCCTTTTTCTCTGCCTTCGCTAAAGACCTTAGTTCTCTTGCATCGTCTATGTCCATCTGGTCTTGACGAGCCTTAATTTTATTCCATACGTCAATCTTGCCTGTTGTCATAAACAACATCTTTAGTTCTTCTTCAAAGGCTCTGGCTTGCTCTAGTGCCATCTCAATCTGGAGAGCAGTCCCCATGTTTGAGCCTTTGTTTTTCTTAGCATCAATCAATGCTTTAGTAGCGGTACTCTTGGCATCAAACATCTTGCCAATCATCGGGGCAAGAGAGCCTAAGTCATTGGCTACCTTGCTGGCCTTCTTGACCATGCTGATAGCGTTTTGTATCCCTGCTAGGGCGGTCATTGGGTCGATGGGAATCATCTCTTATCTACCTTTTGCCACTCAAGGCATACTACTTTGCGGTTATACACATCTCCTGTCCATGCCCACCGCACACAACGATATTCAATCTTCTCTTTACTAGATGCCACCAATGTAAACAACAATGATGACATCAGAAGCCATTTCACGGCATCGCCCAAAGAATGACATGACCACAAAACATGACAAAGCAAAACAAAAAGGCTAGAGCAATAATAGCTTCTAGCCAATCCATTACTTTTTAATCCATGTCTGCCAGATAGCACCCGCAGCAATGACTAACCCACCTATCCATAAAACAGGTTGGGCAATAGATGCAATCCAGTTAAGAACCTTTACAGCACCATTAGCAGCCTTTATAGCCTCTACAAGACCACTTGTGTTCTTGTCGATGGTATCTACCTTAGTCTCAACCGCAAGCAGTCTTTCGTAGATTTGTTCGTGAGTTACTTCTGTCATTTAGACACCCATTTGTTTTCGTATCTTTGTTGCTGAAATAGCGTGAGTAGCATCGTCAAAAGATTCCTGTTCAATCTTATAACCTACATCTCTCCCATAGGTGATATTAACAATATTTGGTACAAGTTGTATTTCATATTGCCCTTGATATAAAGGGTCTAAGTCACGCTTGATAAAGTCTTTGACCTGATTAGCCGCAAACGGGTTTGAGCCATTCCAACCTTGACAGTCTCTAATCTGGATAACCACTTGACCAGTTTTAGCCAATGCTCTTTCAAACAACTTACGATGGCCTTCATGCCAAGGTTGCCATCTGCCAAGCATTTGGACAGTCTCTTTTTGCCAATCAAAGACAGGACGCTGGCGGTCATCCAGAATGTGTGCGGCAATGAACTCGCCCCACTTCTCAGCCTTCTGCTCAGTAATCCTAAAGTCATACTGCTCTGGCGCAACAAATATCTTATTTGTGTCTTCAAATCTACCTTTATCAATGGTATCAACCCAAACTGTCCAATCAGCTTTAAAGTTATTACGCATCTCAACCAAAGGTGCAACAAAGTCACAAATAACATAGTCCACATCGTAGCTGTCAGCTAACTCACGCATCCGTAAACTCTGACGAATACGTCCTTCATGGGAAAAGTCCCAATCATTAAATTGCTTACGCACATCATCAGCGTTAAGCCACATGACAGTCTTGCGGTTGTTTTGCAAGTGTTCAAGAACGTGCTGTGCTAGATAAGTTTTACCAGCATTAGGCAAACCCATAATTAGAATTCTTTTCATCCCTTGACCTTATACAGTTGTTTCATTGCAAACTCTGGTGCGGGTGTGCGCCAGAACTCTTTGCCAGAATACTTCTCCCATACAGACTTAGGAAGAATAGATGGACGTTCTTGCCATGTAACTTCTTTTCGTACTGTATGAAGGCTTTTCATATTCAAGGCTTTGTCAAACACTTCATTCTCATACTCGACATTTTTATAGTCGTGCTGGTAATAAGGTTTGCCAATGAAATTGTATATCTCACGCATCACACTCTCAGGCTTTTTGCACAGAGATTCGTACTCCACCAACATAATCATGTCGGGGTTTAACAACAGACCTTCTTCTAGGAAATAGTAAGGCTTGACCACTTGGCCTTCTTTTTTAACATCCATTAAAGCATCGCATCTTGTAGTGACTGTTTGCCTAGCTTCATCGTCTGTTAGTGCCGCACCATATAAGGAGTTTTTGGCAGAAATACGCTCAAAACTATCAAGTATCCAAGGCAAGTCACGCACACAGCAAATAATCTTTGTCTGTGGGTACAGGTCTTTCAATAAAGAAGTCTTAGAAGTCCATCCCCTGCTAGTGTCAAAAACTGTGCTTGGGGTGACTGATTCATAAAACGAATTGAATATTGACTTGAGGATGTGCCTACGTCTATCTTCATCTATTGTGTGGTTGCTCTCACTTCCCGTAATAACATTGATGGTTGATGTAACCAAGCCTTGTACGGGTGAAGATATATCTGCATAAAACTCAGGGTTTTGACGCAGAATAGCCGAAAGCAGGGTTGAGCCTGACCTTGGCAAACCTGAGATAAAGTAAAACTCTTTCATGCTTGTGCAGTCTGAGCAATCCAATTAAGGGTAGCTTCATCCCATTGATAACGAACATTGCCGCCATTCATCACCGCATCTACAGGACGTGCTACAGGAGCAGACCAACTCATTGTGTCCAAGTAACCAATCCAAGATGGATAAGGCTTAGTGGCTTCATGCTCTGTAACTCTAAGTGCGTTGTATTCTGTTTCAGTCAAGACTTGCAAGACACCAGCGATAGTAGTATCGGCATCGTCATCGCAAGTGCCATAGTATTTAGGCGCACGCAAATATGTGCCATCTGAGGCTAGTTCAACAGGCCATGTTGACTTGTCTTGCCATACTACTTTTAAGCCCTTTATGGCGGGCATAGATGGCCCTGTGCGCTGTGGTTCAACAGTGCAAGGGATACGGGTGTTGTGGTCAACTTCTGTTACACAAATAAACATTGTTATGCTCCTTATAAAAAATTAAACTGCAATTCTGCGGATGGCTCTTACAAGATTTGCACTACTTTTGCTACCATAATTTTTCTGATAGCCATTACCAAAATATTGCCTCCACGCAACTGTGGAAGAAAACTCACTACTAGACCAATAATTATCAATTGCAAAAGGTTGCGCTGCATCAACTTTAAACAACACTGCTGAAGTTTGTGCAGGGTTGCCAGTTGTGTAATTGCTGGCTCTGGCTGGTACTGCGTTAGCGTTAGTTCCAGAATTTGTAACATTGCTAGTTGTATCTGGCTTTAGATTGAAATAGCAAACTTCCAGTTCATTTTTAGCTGGCATATACCAATCAGAAAAACCACCAATTACCGCATCATTACAAAAGTAAGCAGCGGGATAAACAGTAGAACTTCCATCAGCTACCATGTCAGCAGTATTCTGTGGCCCATCAATAACGCTATCAGCACCAGTAGTAGCTGTGTTTGCGTTTTTCCAAGCTAAGTTACTTTGCCCTGATGATAAAGGAGCAACAATTAAATAATGTGTTGCTACGCTAGAGATACCAATTTGACCTGCGTAATATCCACCACCATAAGCCTCACCAATTACTGTTGGGGGTGCAGTATTTCCAGCAGTAGGCCATAGCCCTTGTTTCTTAAATTGCATAGCTTGGTCAAGTGTCCACACGCCTTTTGCAACGCTTGTTTCATAAGGGCCTGCTGGTGCTACAGGACTCTTTGTAATAAACCCGCCTGGATATTTTTGGCTCATGGTTGTCCTTTAAACTGCAACTCTGCGAATGGCTCGGACACGACGTAAATTAGTTTTAGTGGTGTAGTATTGATAGCCGTTATCAAAATACTGCGCCCATGCGGGTGTACTAGAATACTCCGTACTAGACCAATAAGTGTTATTGATAAACGCCTCTGACCCACTTGTTTGAAATGCTGTTGCTGAAGTTTGTGCTGGTGTGCCACTTGTGTAATTACTTCCTCTACTTGGCACAGCGTTGGTGTTAATGCCCGAAGATGTGTTGTTGCTTGATGTAGTAGGTCTTAAATTAAAATAACAAACTTCCAATTCATTTTTAGCAGGCATATACCAATCCGTATATCCACCCGCTGTAACCGCTTCACAAAATTGAGCCGCTGGATGGGTTGCATTGTTCATTGCGGAACTATTAGATGGGCCGTCAATGACAGATGATGTTCCCGCTGTGCTAGTGTTACTTGTTTTCCATTGCACACTTGTATTTTGTGCAGACGCTACAGGGCCAACAACTAAGTTGTAATCTGCAATTCCATTCCCTGCTGTTGAAATTTGCCCTGCATAAAACCCACCCTCATAAGCCGCACCAATTGCTGGTGGAAAAGGCGGCCAATTGCTTGCCGCCTTAGCTTGCATCTGCGCTTGTAAAGTAAAAACACCTGAGTAACTTGGCATATGTTTCCTTAGACTGCAACTCTGCGGATGGCTCGGACAAAAAGCGAATTAGTCTTTCCATAGTTGGCCTGAAGTCCGTCACTAAAATCTTGGCAAAATGCTGCCGTACTAGAACCTTCAGTACTAGACCAGTAAAAACCATTTAAAAAATCTTCTGCACCTGTATCTTGAAAATCTGTAGCTGAAGTTTGAGCAGGTGTTCCTGTCGTGTAATTACTAGCTCTTGCTGGAACTGCATTTGCATTTATTCCAGATGATGTGTTATTGCTAGTTGTCATTGGTTTTAAATTGTAATAACAAACTTCCAACTCGTTTTTAGCTGGCATATACCAGTCTGTAAAACCGCCAGCAGTAACCGCTTCACAGAATAGTGCCGCTGGATGAGTTACATCATTCATTGCTGTGCTATTGGCTGGCCCGTTAATTACCGATGTAGTTCCAGCAGTTGTTGTGTTTACTATTTTCCATTGTTTGCTTGTACTTTGTGCTGAAGAAACAGGGCCAACTACTAGGTTGTAATCAGCCACACCATTACCAGCAGTCGAGATTTGACCCGCAAAGTATCCACCACCTAATGCAGAGCCAATAGCTGGCAGGGGTGTTACAGAATTACTAGCAGCACTTGATGCGCTTGGCCCATAAGAATTTACCGCAACCACTGTAGCTGTAAACGCAACCGCTGTTAGACCCGTAACAGTAATCGGTGACGATGCACCCGATGCAGTAAACAAAACACCATCAGAGGTTCTTTTAGCTATAGCTATATAACTTGTTATTGCACTACCGCCCACATTACTTGGAGCAGTAAACGCAACTGTTATCCCACTAAAAGTAGCCGTAGCCGTACCAATGGTAGGAGCGTTAGGATTCTTTAGCGGATTGTAAAATGCGGAGATAAACCCCGCTGCATATCGCATGGACATGGTGAGTCCTTATGTGATTTCTTCAAAGCTAATCGTAGCAACTAAGTCACCAGCCGCACTAGCAAGCGCACCGACAGACTGATTCTCTAGCAAATAAAATGCTGTAGTTTTGTCAGTCACAATCAATGACGCATCAGCAGGTACAGAGATAGTTGACGCAATTGCCAATCCTGTTCCACCTAAAGCAGCCGCAGAGTAGATGTTTACAGTCACATCAGCCGCTGCTGTGCCATCAATGTTAGCAATCAAGATTGAGTTAATCTTAAAGACTTTGCCACTTGATGCAGCGTTTGAAGCAAGTTGAGTTGCACTCGTACCAACAGCAACAGATAAAGAGTTACCAATAATACTTGTGACGTTTACGATATTTGGATTTGCCATAATATTTCCTTAGAAGCCAAAGAGCATTGCCAATGCAATAGATTTACCTGTTGAAACACCAGCAGTACCCCAAGTAGGTGCTGCCCCAGAACCACCAGAAAGAAGTGCTTGACCGCTTGTGCCAGCAGACCCTGAGATTAACAATCCAGTAGTGATGTTTGGAGTAGTCAATACTGGTGCAGTCAGAGTTTTGTTTGTCAGAGTCTCAGTACCTGTCAAAGTAGCAAATGAACCTGCTGTAAACGCTGCATTAGTCCATGTTGAACCTGTCCACACAAATAAGTTATTAGTCGATGTGTTCCAGTACAAAGCACCTGTGAGCAAAGCGTTACCATCGTTGTCTACAGATGGTGCAGATGCTTTAGAACCTAAATATCGGTCATCAAAGTCATCATAAGTGTTAGAAGCACTGGTAGCACTAGCAGCAGCGTTTGTTGCGCTTGTAGAGGCATTTCCTGCGCTTGTAGATGCGTTAGAAGCACTGGTAGAAGCGTTAGATGCAGAAGTCGCAGCAGCAGCAGCACTTGTAGCAGCAGATGTTGCACTACCTAAGATGCCATCAACATAAGTCTTAGTGGCAGCGTCTTGGTTATTGGTAGGGTCACCCAATCCAGTAATCTTAGACGTACCCATCGCAATAGCACCACTCATTGTGCCACCAGTAGTCGATAACTTACCACTCAGAGAAGTATCAACTTCAGTCTTTGTGTAAGCATCTGTAATACCATAACCAGAGATGGTAGTAGGATTCGTACCTGCTGTGATACGTCCGAATGTGTCAACAGTTACAGACTTGTATGTACTAGCAGTAACACCAGTTGTAGCCAAGTCAATCTCATCTGCCCCTACAACAATCCGTGAGGATGATGCAGTATTCA
>Ga0208975_1000785_pt1 | contig 14540 bp, 11 predicted proteins | sample GreLakmeER78MSRF_FD_187700 | JGI IMG/M metagenome (GOLD analysis project Ga0208975, IMG submission 187700) | Freshwater lentic microbial communities from great Laurentian Lakes, MI, USA - Great Lakes metaG ER78MSRF (SPAdes) | ecosystem: Environmental > Aquatic > Freshwater > Lake | place: Great... | reverse complement strand
CTGTTATTGTTTTTTTTGCGTTTTTCCTAGTTCAACAATTTGGTTCTAAAAGAGACCGAAGTAATACAACTTTTGCTGTTTTATTGGGTTATGGATTATCTTTAAGCGTTATTTTAACTGTTCATTTTGGTTTTTCCAGTTTAGCGCCTCATCAAAAAGAACGCATTGAGTTTTTCCTTGGCACGCGTGAGGATCCTGATGGTGAAGACTATAACCGAAATAGAGCAATGGCCGCTGTTGGTTCGGGAGGGTTTTCCGGGAAAGGGTATCAAAATGCTTCCGTTTCGAGTGTGCGCTCGAATCACGTTCCCGAAAGTGAAACAGACTTTATCTTTTGTCCTTTTGCAGAGGAATGGGGGTTTGTTGGCTCGTTGGTGTTAATCACTCTATATATAACCATTTTAATCAGAATTATTTTTATTGCCGAACGTCAGCGCTCTATCTTTAATCGAGTATACGCCTACTGTGTGGCAATGATTATGTTTTATCATATAGGCATAAATATTGGGATGAATATTGGTTTTGCGCCAGTAATTGGTATTCCCCTTCCCTTTTTTAGCTACGGTGGCTCATCTACTCTATCTTTCACCATTATGATGTTCATATTGTTAAAATTAGATAGTCAACGTATGGATGTTTTACGTTAAATTTGAAATTATATTTTATAACTGAACCAGTTCATGGAAAAAAATAAAGAACAAAAAATAAAAGTAAAAAACAATAAAGTTGTTTGGGTGTTTTGGAGTATTGCCTTAATTCCCTTTTTACTCATCGTTAGTTTAATTGTTTTCCAACCTGAAGACTCCATGCCACCCGTTTCCATGTTGGATAGTCCACCGGAATTACAAGCTTCTTTGGTGCTTGCAGAAAATGGAGATACTATTGGTCGGTATTTTAAAGTAAACAGAACAAGTACAACCTATGATAATATTTCTCCTTACATTCTTGATGCATTAATATCAACTGAAGACGAACGATTTTTTGAGCATTCGGGTGTGGATTTTAAAGCCTTAGGTAGGGCTGTAGCAAAAGCAGGGAAGGCGGGAGGCGCATCAACCATTACTCAGCAATTATCTAAATTAATTTTTACCCTTCAACGCCGAGAAAGAGAAGAAATGGCTAAAACGACGGGGAAAACTGAAGAATTAGATGAATCAGATAATATTTTCAAGCGAATCGGGGAAAAAGCAAGAGAAAACATTATTGCGACTCGCCTTGAAAAACGATTCACAAAAGAAGAAATTATTACCATGTATTTAAATCAATTCGATTTTTTATACAACGCCGTTGGTATTGAAAACGCTGCCAAAATTTATTTTAATAAAACAGCCAGAACCGTAACAAAAGAAGAGGCTGCAGTGCTTATTGGTATGTGTAAAAACCCTTCTCTTTATAACCCTTACACCCCGAAAATAAAAAATTATGAACGAATTATAGCGGGAGAAAAGGGAGTAGATGCAAGTAAAGTTGGACGTGAAGAAATTGCTGAAAGAAGAGCAAAAGATTCATTACGGGCTGTTGAACGGAGAAATCAGGTATTAATGCAATGGTTGAAAAACGCGGATAAAAACAATCCCGCTATTAAAAATAAAATAACCCGTGCAGAATATGATGATTTAAAATCCAAACCAATTATACTTGATTACCAACGTGTTGACCACAAAGACGGCGTCGCTCCTTATTTTAGAGAAGCCCTTAGAAAAGAACTTACTCAGTTGTTTGGTAAAAAAAATCCCGACGGTTCTTTAATTTATAAGCGAGAAGACGGCCTACAGTACAACATTTATCAAGATGGATTAAAAATCTATACTACGCTTGACTTAAAAATGCAAAAACACGCAGAATATGCAGTAGATAGACATTTAAGAACTGAACTACAAGGAATGTTTAACACCAGCTTCAAAACGCTACGTAATCCTCCATTTTCTAATTCTTTATCCCAGGCTAATATTGATCAAATCATGCAAAATGCACGTAAATCAACCGATCGATATCGTCAACTTAAAAAAGACGGTGCCTCGGATGATGAAATAAAAACAAATTTCAAAAAACCAGCACAAATGCGGGTATTCTCCTACCGGGGTGAAATTGACACTGTTATGGCTCCAGACGATTCAATTCGCTATTACAAAGGATACATTCATGCTGGATTAATCTCTATTGAGCCGCAAACAGGGTTTGTTAAAGCATGGGTTGGTGGTGTAGACATAAAACATTTTGCCTATGACCATGTTCGGACGGGTAAAAGGCAAGTTGGTTCAACGATAAAGCCTTTTGTTTACTGTACAGCCATGAACATGGGGGTCGCAAAACCATGCTCTCCAGTGAGTGGAGCTTCTTGTGTAGATATTTACGACACAGAGGGTAATGATACGGGTAGAAAATGGTGTCCAAAAGGGGGCGGGACCGGAACTGTTGGTCAGGGATTAGTTAGCTCTTCGAATCCAACAACAGCATATATAATGGGGTTAATGGGCGGGTTTGCTGGACCTAAAACACTAGCTAAATTCTTAGAGTCTATGGATATTCATTTACCGAAAGAATTAATCACTCCTGCCATGTGTTTGGGTTCTGTTGATATTTCTTTGTTTGATTTAGTGGGTGCTCAGTGTGTTTTTGTCAATCACGGTATTTTCTTAAAACCACAAACCATTTTGCGCATTGAAGATCGAAATGGAAAAGTAATATATAGCGCTGACGGCAACCCCAAGGAGGTTTTTGATGAAAGCGCAGCATACGAAACGTTGAAACTTATGAAAGGGGTAATTGAAAGGGGAACCGGAACACGATTGAGAAGTGGTATGCCTTATGGTGGAATAAAATATCCAATCGCTGGAAAAACAGGAACGACACAAAATAACTCAGACGGTTGGTTTATTGGCTTAACCCCTGAACTTGTAACAGGTGTTTGGGTTGGTGCAGAAGACCGTGGCGTACGTATTGAATATACAGGATTAGCCCAAGGAGCAACGCTCGCTTTGCCAATATGGGGCTACTATATGAATAAAGTATATGCGGATCCTAAAATTGGAATCTCCACAGACGAATTTCCTGAACCACCAAATTATGATAAAAATAAATATGCTTGTAAAGGAGAAGAAAAAGGTGGAAGAGAGTTTAAAAACGAGAACCCTTTTGGTATTTAGTATATGAATAAAGTCGTTAATAATGTAGAAATAGCATTAGAAGGCATTCAAGATGGAATGACGCTAATGGTTGGTGGTTTTGGCTTATGCGGAATTCCAGAGAATTCTATTGCAGAATTAGTTAAGTTGGGCACAAAAAACCTAACCTGTATTTCCAATAACGCGGGCGTAGACGATTTTGGTCTCGGTCTTTTGTTGAAAAACAAACAAGTTAAAAAAATGATTAGCTCCTATGTTGGAGAAAACGATGAATTTGAACGACAAATGCTTTCCGGAGAATTAGAGGTAGATTTGATTCCCCAAGGTTCACTTGCAGAAAGATGTCGCGCTGGTGGAGCTGGAATACCTGCTTTTTATACGCCGGCTGGGTTTGGCACTGAAGTGGCCGAAGGAAAAGAAGTAAGAATATACAATGGTAAGCCACACATTTTAGAAACAGCATTGTCGGCAGACTTTGCCCTAGTTAAAGCCTGGAAAGGAGACACAGAAGGTAATTTAATTTTTAAAGCAACGGCCCGAAACTTTAACCCCATGATGGCAATGGCCGGGAAAATTACCGTGGCAGAGGTAGAAGAATTGGTTCCTGCTGGCGAATTAGATCCAAATTCAATTCATACACCTGGTATTTTTATTCAACGCATTTTTAAAGGAGAGAAATTTGAAAAGCGAATTGAACAACGAACTACCCGTAAAAAGGAAAATTAATTCGAAATTCGTTTATTTATTTCGTCCCAAATAATGTTTTCTTCTTGTAAATTCATACATGAAAAATGTCCTTTCGGGCAGGATTGATAGCCAATTTTTGAGCAGGGACGGCAAGTTAATCCATTAACTTCTATTACTACGGATTGATTTTTTCTCGTTGGGGTATATGGGGACATTCCAAGTTCTGGTGTTGTATTTCCCCAAACAGAGATAATCGGTGTTTCAAAACAAGCAGCGATATGCATTAACCCGGTATCGTGGGTCAACAAAACAGCCGACTGTTCAATAAGAGAGGCCGACTGAAGTAAATTTAACTTACCACAAAAAGACTGTACTGATTGCTCCTTTAATGAATTAATTAGTTGTTGAGCTTCTATGTCATCTTGTTGATTACCAAGTAAGACGATCGGTTTGGTGCAGTTTTGTAAAATAGATATCATTTTATCAACGGGTAATTTCTTCGTATTAAACTGAGCACCAATGGCAACCGCTAGATATTCTTTCTTACTTAACCCGATGCTTTTTAAGTCTATTTCATTGTTGGTATTTATATAAAATCGATTCGGCTGATAATCGTTACTGACATTTAAATTAGAAACCGCTGAAAAATACCGGTCTACAACGTGTTCGTTTTTAGGAAGTACATTGCGTTTAAATCGGGTATAAATGTATTTTTCTATGTTCCTTTTTGGAAAAGAATAACTCTTCGTTTGTAGCGCCCACTTCAGTCTACTTGTGCGTAAATTATTATGTAAATCAATAATACAATCAAATTTTTCTAGCCTAAGAGCTTTAATGAGCGAAGTCCAATCATTCATTAACACGTGAACTTTACTCACGTTTGGATTATATTTAACTAAATCTAGAAAATTTTCTTTGGTCAAATAATGAATTTCAACATTTGGTAATTGTTCTTTAATACATCGAACAACAGACTCTGTTAAGACGATATCGCCAATAGAACTAAAACGTACAACTAAAACTTTCACAATTTATTGATAACAAGAAAAGAAAAAGCCCCAACAAAGAGCAGGACATTTCAATCAATTACTTATTTTTAGCACTTTCTTTTAACCCCAGTTTCATCATGGCAGCAGTTAATTCGCACCCCTTTTGTTCTTCGAATGCTTTTAACATTTTATCTTGTACATCCTTGTCTTTGTCTAATGTTTGCAAATTCTTGTATTTACCTTCTAAATCTTTCGTACATTTTTGAAGCGTCGTAGCATAGCTCATAAGTCCTTCTGTGTCCTTCATAGCCATCATTGGGTCTGCTTCTGCCCTCTTTTTCATAACCCCTTCAATATCTCCTCCCGTTTTAGACATGTCTACAATTGCCTTATTCATTTCAGGAGAAACCGCGGAGGATGACTTCGAGGTACAATCACACAGATCTTTAGCCACATTTTTATACTCTTCTTCTCCAGCTAAATTACACGCAGAAAATAGCACAAGTCCTGCAGCAAAATAAAATACTTTATTCATGTTTATTAATTAAGGGTTATTTTTTCAATTCTCTTTTGATGTCTACCACCTTCAAAATCAGTGTTTATAAAAGTAGAAATTATTTCAATTGCTTTTTCGGCAGATAAAAACCTGGCCGGAATTGCTACAATATTCGCGTTGTTATGTTGACGAGCAAGAGCAGCAATTTCTGGTTCCCAACACAGCGCTCCTCTAATTCCAGTGTGTTTATTGACGGACATGTTAATTCCGTTTCCACTGCCACAAATAACAATTCCCAAATCAGAAGACCCTGACTCCACTTCTTTTGCCACAGCATGTCCAAAATCCGGGTAATCAACGCTTTCCATAGAAAAGCAGCCTTTATCAATGGGGTCAAAATTATTTTCTTTCAGCCAATTAATTATCACTTCTTTTAATTCAAAACCTGCATGGTCACTTCCAACCGGAATAGTCTTTTTCATTTTTTTATTTTAGACAAATCTAATTAGTTATTCATAGTTAACGAAAGTTACTCACAATTTTGTTTTTTACGCTACTTAAAAGCCTTATTGTTACTAGAAATTAAAATCACGTTATGAACCTCTATTTTAAATAAGTATTAATTTAATGTTAATAACAACTAACAAATAAACCTTGCTTTATTATAAAACCTGTATATACTTTAATGTTAAGGAAATATACAAGAAAGTTAGCCGTTATTTTTCGGCTGTTTATCAGCATGCTATCCACTATTTTAATTATGAACAAGTCATTTTCTTATAAACAAACCTTACGCAAATATAAAATCATTTTTTTATATTTTATTATTAATCAACCTGTTACAAAATAAAAAATTGTTAATAAAGTTATATTATTATGTAAAACTCATTTAATAAAAAACACATAATTTAGTTTTACACATATTAACAGCCTTAATAGTAGTAATAAAAAGAGTTTTTTAAAATATTAAAATCAATTAATTATAATTAATTAATGTTTTTGCTTTTTAAGAAAAAAAGGAACCTTAATTTTTTAGTAAAAGAGTAACTTAGTACTTCGAAAATATCAACTTCTGATTATGAACGCTTTTCAAATTTTAGTTTCTCAAATTGATTCATTCATCCGGAAGTTCTACAAAAATCAAATTATTAAGGGCGTTCTTTTATTTCTGGCAATTTTTTTATTTTCTTTTTTAGTAACGGTTGTAGGAGAATATTTTGGTCATTTTGGTCCAAAGGTGCGCGCCTTCTTCTTTTTTAGTTTTATAATTATAAATGGATTAATACTGCTAAATTACTTAGTTATTCCGATATTAAAATTGATTTCATTTGGAAAAAGAATTAATCGTTACCAAGCGGCTGAAATAATTGGCTCTTTTTTTCCTGAAGTTTCTGATAGATTAAAAAACACCCTGCAATTACAAGATTCTTTAGATTCTAATAATGGAAATATTGAATTACTTCGTGCAAGTGTATCTCAAAGAGCAGATTCATTGAATTTAGTTTCATTTAGTCAAGCTGTAGATTTTAAGGAAAATAAAAAATACCTAAAATATGTTGTTCCTGTATTTTTGTTGTTTATAACTATTTATTTATTTGCCCCTTCATGGGTTTTAGTGGGATCTGAAAGAGTTTTAAATTATACTTCAGAATATAAACCACAAGCCCCTTTTACTTTTCACTTACAGTCTTCAAATCTTCAAATTGAAGAGGGACAAGATTTTAAAGTAGTCATTCAATTGAAAGGGTCGGAATTTCCAAATCAATTATACCTCATTAATGAAAGCGGTAAATTTTTAATGGAAAAAACAGCCAAGAATCAATTTATTGGTTGGATGCGTAAAGTTAAAAACAGTAGCAATTTTTATATTCAGGGAAATGAATTTTCTAGTTCTAAATATGCGCTAAAAGTAATTGGGAAAGCTGTAATAGGTAAAATGGAAGCACAATTAATTTATCCAAAATACCTAGGTAAAACCAATGAACGGATAAAAAACGCAGGAGATTTAATCGTTCCAGAGGGTACAACAATTGAATGGTTGATTGAAACTAAAAACACGCAATACATTGATTTTATATTTAATGGTGCCCAAAAACGATTTTTGAGTCAAAAAATTATAGTTCAAAAACCAATTAAAGATTCTTCAAAAGGAAAAATTCAGTATAAGAATGCCATAACCAATAAAATAGATTCAACCACATTTGTTGTTTCAGTAATAAAAGACGCTTTCCCATCTGTTCAAGTGGAGGAATTTACCGATTCTATAAAGGAAGGAATTCGTTATTTTTCTGGTCAAGTTGCTGATGATTATGGGTTGAATTCATTGAAGTTTGTTTATACAGTAATTTCTGCCAATGGAAAAACCAAATCAAATACACTACAAGTAAAGCAGATGAATGGAACGCAATCTAATTTTGATTTTGCAGTTGATTTTAGAAGGGAGAGTGTTCAATTAAAAGACCGAATTGAATATTATTTCATTGTTGGGGATAATGACGGAGTCAATGGAAGTAAATTCACGAAATCCCAGACTTATACCTATGAATTACCCACACTAGAAGAATTAAATGATAATAGAGAAGAAGACCAGGCTGAAATGCAAAAAAAAATGTCCGATATTATTAAACAGACTCAAGATTTTCAAAATAAAGTAGAGAAATTAAAAAAGGAAATAATGAATTCTAAGTCAACCGATTGGGATAAACTCAATAAGGTTGAAGATTTAAAGAAAGAACAACAACAACTTCAAGAATCTTTGGAACAGTTGAAAGAAAAAATGGATCAAAGTATCCAAGAAAAAAATCAGTTGTCTGAAATGGATAAAGAACTGCTGGAAAAACAAGAAATGATAGAGAAATTACTGGAAGATTTGATGGATGATGAGTTAAAAAAACTTTTAGATGATCTCATGAAAATGTTGGAGCAAAATAATAAGCAAGAAATTAAAAAAGAGATGGATAAAATTGATCAATCTGCAGAAGACATGAAAAAGCAGTTAGATCGAAGCTTAGAAATGTTAAAAAAGCTTCAGGTCAATGAAAAAATAGACGACATAGAGAAAGAGTTAAAAGAATTAGCAAAAGAGCAGGAACAGCTTAAAAAAGACATAGAAGGCGATAAATTAACGAAAGAGGAACAAATAAATAAACAAGAGGAATTAAACAAGAAATTTGAAGAACTTAAAAAAGAGTTGGATGAGTTAAAAAAATTGAATGAAAAGCTGGAAAAACCTATGGAATTGGGTGACACAGAGAAATCTGAAGAGAAGATATCCGAGGAAATGAAAGAATCTAAAGATGGCTTAGAAAAGGGCAAAGAAAAAAAGGCCGGAGAAAATCAAAAATCGGCAGCGGATGAAATGAAAAAATTGGCCGAGCAATTAGATAAACAACAACAAGAATCAAACAAACAACAACAGGAAGAGGATATTGATTTATTACGAAATATTTTAGAAAGTTTAATTACCCTAAGTTTTAATCAAGAAGAAACGATGAGTAAGTTTACTAAAGTAAGTGATACAGATCCGGCATATAAAAAATACGGTAGGCAACAACGTACTATTATTGATGATACAAAAATAATAAAAGATAGTTTGTTGGCTTTAGCAAAACGACAACCTAAAATTGCTACGTTTATTGATGCCGAGTTAGCAGCAATCGATAAAAATCATGAGTTAGCAGTGGATGATATAGATGAACATCGCAGAAGAGAACTGAATCAACATCAACAATTAGTAATGACCTCCTACAATAATCTCGCGTTGTTACTTAATGAAAGTCTTCAGGCTATGCAAAAAGAAATGCAAAGCATGATGGATGGTTCGGGTCAATGCAATAATCCGGGTAAAAAAGGCAGGCCAAAATCGGGTCAAAACATGTCCTCGCAAGATATGAAGCAAATGCTAAAAAAGCAATTGGAACAAATGCAAAAAGGACAGAATGAGGGAGGGAAAAAAACAGGCGATAAAGGAAAAGGTGGTTCCGATGGAAAACAAGGAGAGGGGGAGTTAAATGGACTAGGTAATAAAGAAATTTCAAAAATGGCCGCTGAACAAAATGCCATCCGCCAGCGATTGGAACAATTAAAAAAACAAATGAACAAGGAAGGGAAAGGAGAAGGGAATCAACTTGATCCTTTAATTAAGGAGTTAGAGAAACAAGAGAAGGAATTAGTTAATAAACGATTTAGTCCTGACTTAATTAATAGGCAAAAACAAATATTAACCCGTCTTCTGGAAAGCGAAAAAGCGTTGATGGATAGAGGTTTTGAAGAAAAAAGAGAATCAAAAAGCGGAAAAGATGATTTTTCTGGTAACAAAATCAGATTTGATGAGTATAACAAGGAAAAATTGAAACAAACGGAAATACTTCGCTCTGCAGACCCTTTATATAGAAAGTATTATAAAGACAAAGCAAATCAGTATTTCAATATAAAATAATTTATTTTTATATATGAAAGAAGGATATAAAATTATTGATTCCCTCCAAATCCCCTCTGATTTTTCTGCTATGGTAGACGTAGAGAATTTAGTAGATCGGGTTTGTGAAAACCTTGGCGTTCAGGAAGATGCGTATGGCAATGTTTTAATTGCTGTAACAGAAGCCGTGAATAATGCTATTCAGCACGGTAATGACTTCAAAACAGAGCTAACAGTGGATGTTTCTGTTGGTGATCAGCCTAAAGAATTTTGTTTTAATGTAAAAGACTATGGTAAAGGGTTTGATTTTTCTAACCTGCCAGACCCAACAGCCCCAGAAAACTTATTAAAAGAAAATGGTAGGGGCATTTTTTTAATGAAGAGCTTATCGGACGATGTTGAATTTGATGAGGCGGGCTCGAGCGTTAGTCTATATTTCGTTAAATGATTGAATTTGAATTAGTTAATGTAGAGATTCCGGTGTTTGAGCCGGAATTTTTTATTATATCTCTAACGAAAGTTATTCAAGAAGAAGGTTTCGATTTGGGTGACGTTACAGTGGTTTTGGTTACAGATGGATATTTATTAGAATTGAATCAAAAACATTTGGAACACGATTTCTATACTGATATTATTACATTTGATTACTGTGAATCAAAGATGATTGCTGGTGATTTGTTTATTTCTATTGATCGTGTAAGAGAAAACGCCGACACTTACCAAACTGATTTTATGGTTGAACTAAATCGAGTGATGATTCATGGTGTTCTTCATTTGTGTGGATATAAGGATAAAACGGAAGACGAAGAGCGTTTAATGCGATCGTTAGAAAACAAATATTTAATTTAATTGTTCCACGTGAAACAAGGAGTATGCTAGAGCTTTATGATGTAATTGTCGTTGGTGCTGGCCACGCTGGCTGCGAGGCTGCTAATGCTGCTGCAAAAATGGGAAGTAAGGTTTTATTGGTCACAATGAACATGAATACCATTGCACAAATGAGTTGTAATCCCGCTATGGGCGGAGTTGCAAAAGGGCAAATTGTTCGAGAAATTGATGCGCTTGGGGGCGGTTCAGGCATTGTTAGTGATAAAAGCGCTATTCAGTTTAGAATGCTGAATCGCTCAAAAGGCCCAGCTATGTGGTCTCCGAGAACACAAAATGATCGAATGAAATTTGCTGAAGAGTGGAGACTTTTACTTGAACAAAATAAGAACGTTGACTTTTGGCAAGACACCTGTAATGGTATAATCGTTGAAAATGGTTCAATAAAAGGCGTTAAAACAGCACTGGGTATAAACATTTATGCGAAAGCGGTCGTTCTAACAAATGGCACATTTTTAAATGGTTTAATACACTTAGGCGAAAAACAGTTTGGTGGAGGCAGGGTAGCCGAAAAAGCTTCTACGGGCATAACCGAAGAGTTATTAAAACATGGTTTTTCTTCTGGTAGAATGAAAACAGGCACTCCACCCCGTGTTGATGGTCGTTCTTTGAATTATGCTTTAATGGAGGAGCAATTAGGCGATGTAAACCCCTCAAAGTTTAGTTTTTCAAACACTGAGGCACTTAAAAAGCAAAGGAGTTGTCATATAACCTATACTAGTGACCATACACACGAAATATTGCGCACTGGTTTTGATAGATCGCCAATGTTTAATGGATCTATACAAAGTATCGGTCCCAGATATTGTCCTAGTATTGAAGACAAGATAAATAGATTTGCGGACCGGGATAGACATCAAATTTTTGTGGAACCAGAAGGATGGAATACTGTAGAAATTTATGTTAATGGTTTTAGTACATCTTTACCGGAAGAAGTACAGTTAAACGCTATGAGAACGATTCCTGGTTTTGAAGAAGCTAAAATGTTTAGACCAGGATACGCTATAGAATATGATTACTTCCCCCCTACTCAGTTGAAACACACCCTAGAAACTAAGCTTATTTCAAATCTATATTTTGCAGGGCAAATAAATGGAACAACGGGATATGAGGAAGCTGCTTGTCAGGGATTAATGTCAGGGATTAATGCACACTTAAAAATAAATGAATCATCACCATTTATTTTAAAAAGAAGCGAGGCTTATATTGGTGTATTAATTGATGATTTAATTACAAAAGGAACAGATGAACCATACCGTATGTTTACGAGTAGAGCCGAATATAGAATCCTATTGCGTCAAGATAATGCGGATGTACGTTTAACTGAGTTGGGATTAGGTTTGGGTTTAAATAGTGTTAATGAACTCGATCGTGTTCAGAAAAAAGTAAGTGAAACAAGTTTATTGCTAAACATACTTAAGAAAACTGGCGTAACACCAAATGAAATTAATTCTTTACTCTTAGATAAGGATAGTGCGCCAATTATTCAACAAGTTAAATTGGCCTCCATTCTAGCTCGCCCACACATTGTAATGGATGATTTAATTTCGGTCTCTCCAGGGTTAAAAGAGTTCACAGATTGTTGTTTGACTGAGAGCATTGAACAGGCTGAAATTCAAATAAAGTATACAGGATACATTGAGAGAGAGCAGGAGCAAGCGCTTAAGCTTGATCGGCTGGAGTCTTTATTAATTCCGGAATCTATAGACTACTCAAAAATTAAAAGCATAAGTATAGAAGCCAGGCAAAAGCTAATTGCAATTATGCCGTCGACTATCGGTCATGCTGCTCGTATTTCAGGTGTTTCACCAAGTGACATTTCTGTTTTATTAATTCATATAGGGCGTTAATGTTTCACGTGAAACAAATTATAATCATTTTGAATAAAAGTTAATTGACTTTATAAAAGCCCAATCAAGAATTTCGCTTTATATATTTTCTTTCTTACAAAAGTCGAGCAATGAAATTGAATTAATACTAAGAACGATTTTTTTCAGCTTTTAGAAAAAATAAGAAATCTTCCATGGTATTAAAATGAAAGTCTGCAACGGCAAGTTTTAGGTTTGGATGATGTGATTTTTCAGGAATACAAATTACAGTCATGTTCGCCGCTTTACCTGCGATTACTCCATTTAGGGAGTCTTCAATAACTAAACATGTAGAAGGATTACTACCCAGATTGTCTGCGGCTGTCAAATACACCCCCGGGTGAGGTTTGCCATGAGTTTCGTTTTCAGCAGAAAAAACCCCGTCGAATAATGATTCTATCTCTGTTTTCTTTAATACTGCGTCAATTAGTGCTCTAGGTGAAGAACTAGCCAAACCAATTTTTTTGTTTTCTTTTACAAAAAGCAATGTTTCTTTAACTCCAGGTAATAATTTTCCTTCGGAATTAATTAGACTAATCATTTGATTAATGATTTGATTTTCAATTATATAAGATGCCTTTTTCCAGTTTTCTTTCTCTTTCCAATAGTTTATAACTTGGTCTATTCTCATACCAACAGTTAATTGAAAATCGGATTTTGATAAGTTTGAACCAAGTGAACTAAAGACTTCGTGCATTGCCGTTTTCCAAAGGGGTTCTGAGTCAACAAGTACTCCGTCCATATCGAAAAGTATTGTATCGTATGCTATAATGTCAAGTTTATTCATATTTATACCTTCTTAATCGTTGTTTTCCTAGAAACCAATGTCCTTCATTTGCTATAAACATCATTCCTGTTGAAGTAACAGTGATGCATTCACGTTGTTTATAGCTTTTAAAACGTCTTGTTTTTCGTGCTTTAAGTCGCCCACTGGTTATTGAGTATGATATTAAGCGGTTATATGTTAAACACAGAATTTGATCTTTGTATATTGTTGCCGAAGTAAAAGAGTCCGTTTTCCAACTTTTAACACCGGGTATTATTTCTTGTGTTTTTTTCCAATTTCCGGTGTTTAGATTTTGTGTGTTTATGGCATAAATAAAGCTTTTTCCATCAAAGGGTGATGTTCTGCACTTGGTTAATATCCATAAGCTATCGTGGTAAAATAGAATGCTCTCAGCATCAAAAGAACGGTTTTCTGGTAGTGCGGGGAATTCTGTCTGTTCTGGATATGAAAAAGGATAAATTTCTGCTGAAACTGAATCTTTCGTTAGTATTTCGTGTATGGATAATTTTAAAACGCGAAGTTTTTTTCTTTTGTTCTCATTGTTGCCTATATCTGCAATATAAAGATTCCCTAAATTGTCTTTCGTTAAATCTTCCCAATCTGTGTTTTTCGCATTGAACACGCGACATTCTTTTAAAATAGCGCCAAAAAGATTCAACACATAAATTGTCGGTTCGTTTCCCCCGTCGTTGTGTGCTAAAAGCAAGCTATCGCCAATACATTCAAGACCTGAAATTTCTTGTAATTTATGGCTTAATTGAAAAGACTTCCTGTATTGTGCCAGAGCGCTATGATTGAAAATGAATGCTAAAAGAAAACAGAGGATGAGTCTTTGTTTCATGGATTGATTTTTATGCGCACAAGTTCGATTTTTCTATCGCTTACCTTTTCTACATAAATCACTTTGTTTTTAATTTGAATTTTTTCCCCTTCTTCAGGAATAGTTTCTAATTCTTGAATAATCAGCCCTCCAAGTGTTTCGTATGCTTCTGATTCTGGAAAACCTAGATCAAATGTTTTGTTTAAATAATCAATCTCTACCCTTGCTGAAAATAGATATTCCGTATCACTTATTTTTTGTTCTAACCAGTCGTCTTTGTCGTGTTCGTCTTCTATGTCCCCAAAAATTTCCTCGATTACATCCTCGATAGTTATTAGACCCGCAGTCCCACCATATTCGTCCACAACAACCGCGATATTCCCTGCTTGTTTCGTGAATTGTTCAAGAATTTCACTTCCTGGAACTGCTTCAGGCACAAAGGATATCGGCATTAATATTTGCTTAA
>Ga0208975_1000783_pt1 | contig 14571 bp, 21 predicted proteins | sample GreLakmeER78MSRF_FD_187700 | JGI IMG/M metagenome (GOLD analysis project Ga0208975, IMG submission 187700) | Freshwater lentic microbial communities from great Laurentian Lakes, MI, USA - Great Lakes metaG ER78MSRF (SPAdes) | ecosystem: Environmental > Aquatic > Freshwater > Lake | place: Great... | reverse complement strand
GAAATAGCCATGATTTAGCTCCTTTTACAGACCAACAGCGTTGCTGTAAGAGTGGTATCCGGGGTTGAACTTCACCAGAATATCAGTATATGCGTCACCTACTGTGGAGAAGCCAACCATGTTAGGGAAACCAACGACGCGGAAAGCGGCGGTAGTCGTAACAGCGGAAGAGCCAGCCACAACAGAAGCGGTAGAGTTACCTGTAGATGTACTACCGGTAGACACTGCACCTGTGGAGAAGAACACGTTTGAACCCAGAGCAGCGATGGTAACAGTACCAGCAGACTGAACTTGGAACACAGTACGGTCATCATCAATCACAAAAGCAACCGCATTCAGCGCACTGGCTGGGTAGTATTGTGAAAAAATGGTTTGACCTTGTGCGTTAACGTAAGAGCAACCAACGAAAACACCAACAGCGCCGGTGTTAGCAGTGCCAACAGGGAAGCCGTTTGTAGTTGCGTCAGCGCCAGTAGCGGTAACAATTTCAATGTAGCCTGTAGATTTGACGTATACCAAACTTCCGTTATAGACGTTTGTGCCATATCCAGCAGGATCGAATAGGAACGAGCGAGTGCTACCTGCGTAAGGTAGGCCACCCAACTCATTCACGGCTTTTAAGCCGTAGGGAGAAGCTGTAGATGCCATTTAAGGACTCCTATTATTTAAGACCTGAACCAAACCCACCACGCGTTATCGAGGACTTGCGTTCTGAAAACAACGGCATACGTGGGTCATTTTGACGTAAAAACGTGTTATCCACCGACTCCATCTGAGTTCTTGCTTGGTCGTTGTAATAGTCTGACATAGCTTCGACGCGATCGGACGACATTTTGCAAAGCATCAGCCCACCAATTTCGACGTTACCTGTCTTCTCATTACCTACCAGCATTAGCTCTGGATGGTCATCTGCTTTCACCGGTACCCAACCATCGCGCAACTTACGAGACACGTTAGTAGGGTCACTCTGGCCTAATACATGCGTCGCAATCCAGCGATACGTGTATCCGGGTTCGGGTGTTGGATCGGGCAAAGTGCTCGAGGGGACATACACAGCGCGCACATTTTTGTCGCGGGAAGAAAGATCACGAGATTCACGGGTTGCCATATTAAGACTCCAATTTTGCTACTTGAGCAGCATACTGCTGCGGGGTTAATCCAAATTTCTTAGCCAGCGCTGCCGCTGTATTCGTAATTTGAACCTTCTTTGCTCCTGACGAACGAGTCGCCGGAGCGACCACAGATGCAGGACGCTTGGTGCCTTCGGTTTGGCTTCTCCCAAAAACTTCAGGGAACTTACCTCTTACGCGAGCATCAATCTGCTCGAAATATTCATCACTACGCGGGTTCATACCCGAATTCACTAGCTTCTGGTGCAGCCCTAGTGAGTAGCTGGTTAGTTCTTCAAATCCCGGAGTCCCGAACCACTGGTTTTTTGCCTGCCAGCGCAGTGTCTTTTCGTCGGGTTGCACCACTTCTGGTGCCGGTTGTTGCGTTTGTACACTATCGCTGTAAGTTTGTAAAGGGGCTGGGCGAAAATTCTTTGCAGCCTCTAAACGGAACTTTGCGTCTGTCATCGCTTCTTGGGCTGCAATGATAGCATCGGTGTCAAAAGCCTCTTGCGCTTCCTTGAATTGACGGCGGGCTGCGGCCATTTCCGCTTCCGCACTTGTCAATGAGCTAGCTGCAATGTGCTTAGTGCCGTCTTCCACGAACCCTTTTAGGCGTTTGTTTTCGTGGAGCAAGTTCTGGGTGAACCGTTCTAGCTCTTCTTTTTCCCGAAGTGTTGCTTCTTTGACACGGCGCTCGTCGTGTCGGGCATGGGTCAGTTCCGTAATCCGCTTCTTAACCTTGTCCGAATAGGACTCGATTTCTTCGTCGGTCGGGTCAGCTACTTCACGGTCAAGTGGCTTACGCCCTTGGTCGCGCTGGGGGGTGTCATCAACAATTTCAACTTCGATTTCGGTATCTTTACCGCTAATCTCAATTTCAATGTTGTCGTCTTCTAGCTCATCTGGAAATTTAAAATCAGACATGTGTGATTCCTCTCGGGTCTTGGACTACGCCTTCGATCTGGTCGTCATTGATGAACCGCATTTCTTTGCCGTACATCTTGAAGCGGGTCCCTGTGTATGTACGCGTCATTACAAAATCTCCCGCCTTGCACCAAGGCCCGTTGGGAAATTTCTCTTTGTCGTTGTACGCATCTGGGCCAACTTTGACTACAAACAGCACGGATGTTGTCTGTTCTTCACGACGCATGATGTCGGAAGCCTTCACGAGGTTAGTACCCTCGATCGTCTCGGATACGTCAGGAACCACGCACAACAGCTTGTAACCCGCAGGTTCCGGTAGCTGGCTTGCTTTTTCCTCGTTTGTCGCATCTTCAGCAGGCATTTCTGCCGGTTGAATAGTTTGCGGGAGTGTTATTCCCGGGGGCAAGATAAGGTCACTCATCTGTTTCGACTTTCTTTAGCAGGGTCAGCAGGTAGGACTCTGCGGTGGCTAGACCCTGAATAACACCGCAAAGTTTTTGATACTCTTCATAGTTACGACAAGCCCCACCAGCTATATCGTCCGCATAATTGTTCATGTCCGTGCGTATTTGTTCGCGCAATACGCTTGCGAATTTTTGGAGCATTTTTAGTCCGTTGGTTTAGGTTGTTGAAGCGACTGCACAGCAGTCAGGGCTTGATCGCGCTTATCTCGCGCAATCTCTGCACCGAGTTTGATCCCGGCGTGTTCTTGCTCGAAGGTCTGCTTTTGGTTGCTTTCCTTGATTTGGGCACCAATCTGCGTACCTTTTAATTGCATATCGGCCTCAAGCTGATCTTGTTTAAGTTGGTTTGCATCGGCTTTTGCCGCGGCATCTGTAACAAAACGCTTTTCTTCCAGTTGAAGTTTGGCTTGTTCAATCTGGTACTTCTGGTTAACTTCTTGAGATTTAAGCTGTAACTCGCCCTGTTTAAGCTGGAGTTCCTGCTGCTGCATGATGACCAGTGGGTCTTGCGCTTGCTGCTGAGCTTGTTGCTGAGCCGCTTGCTGTTGGTTCATCTGCAGTGCCTGTTGCGCTGCCTGTGCAAGCATTCCTGATAGCGCGTTCTCGATTTCTGGGGTCAATTCTGCGTCTTCGGCGGGTAGGGGCATACCCATCTGCTCTTCGATCTGTTTGCGGTACATATAGCCCGTATGCTCGGCAACGTGGGCCATCAAAGCAGCCGAAATGACCGGAGCCTTGGGGTTTTGCCCGATATTGGCCGCAATCGTGGGGTCCTGCATCATCGACATGTGCACTGCAATGTGCGCTCTATGGTCTTGGTTCAGGAACGCTTTGACAGGCTCGCCCTTCAAAATCGCCATATTCTCAGACACGGGGTCTTTAGGTTTCTGGTCTTCTGGCAGGGGTACGAGCTTGTCGGCGTTCTTAATCCCCAAAATCTCCAGCATGTTGCGGTGTAGCTTGGGCATGTTGTAGATGTCTGGAGCCGACTGCGCCATCTGCATAACCGCTTGGTACTGGACCACGCGCTGGCTCATGGTGGCCGCATTAGGGTCGCTGACGGGGATTACGTCCACATGGTCGTAGTCAGACTTCTTGACGCTTGGAACGCCTGTATCGGGTTCGTAGTCGTAGTCATCATCGGTGTAGTCCCGAATAATGACGGCCAGAAGGCGCAACTCTTGTTTGAAGCTGTAGTGCAGGCGGGCTTGTACGGCCGACATCACCTTTAACTGGCGCTCCAACAGGGCCAAAGTGGTGCCCACAGGGGCTTGGCCGGACATGTCGCTGATCTTCATATCCGCCGTAGAAGCAAACCGACGGCCCTCTTCTACGATGTTGCCAAGCAGCGTGTATAACACTTGACTTGGTTCTTTGTACGGCAGTGGCAGGATGTTGTCCCGCAGTGCGCCAGAGCCAATATCTACATCGCGGAATTCGCCGGGTGCAATCGGTGTATCGTCACCTTTAATGCGGAGCCCCCTTGATTTAAGCCCGCCCGGTAGGTTTGAGAGAGTTCCTGCATCGACAAGCTGGCGCATGATGCTGGTTGCGGACTTAGCGAAGCCACCAATAAGGTGAAACAAGCCGAAGCCATACGCTCCGAATCCGGGGATGTATTGGTAATGGACAAAATGCTGCCTTTTCAGTTTAAGTTTGTCGTCTTCCAACCAATTCCGGCGGATTGCCAAGATGTCGTTGGAACCCTTAATCATCGTCACTACGTACGGCAGCGCGATGCCTGTTGCTTCCCCTTCGTCATCCTCGGAGTCGCCCAGCCCTTCGATGTCCAAGTCTACGTGGCACTCGTAGATTGTGAACCGATCGTCATTCATATCGCTAAAGCCGGTCTCTTTGTCCTTGGCTTTTTGGATGTCAGTGGACTCTTTGTTGGTATCAGGCAGGTCAATGTCTAAGTAGAACCCCGCCTTTTGTAGTTTTACAATCTCGTTCTTGGTCTTGCGCATGACGTGTGTGATGCGGTAGCAAGTGTCCAAGTCGGTCGTACCGTAGGGGAGAATGATGTCTTCTGCTGGGATGAACATCGAAACTTGGCGGTCTAAGCTCGGGTCGAAGTACACCTTCTTGAACGCGGAGCCCGTGGCCGGTAGGCTCCACAGCATGCGTTCTTGCTCAGGGCGGAACTCACGCATGACTTCTGTCAACTCATAGTTCATGTCGGCTTCGACACGCACCGCTGCCTCTGTCTTCGCTGGAGTTTCTTTGCCGATAATCTTTGTACGTACAGGGCCCTGTGCAGGAAACATCTCAGTGATTGTTTCTGACTGGAATCTTACAACTGCCTCGGTAATCATGGGGTGGAACACGCCCGATGCGCCTGACCAAGGCTCTGTGCGCTCTTCGTACTGGAGTCCGAGCAGCTTCAAACCTTCGGTGTACGCCTTCTCCCAGTCTTTACGGGAGCTTTTGTCGTTGTCAATGTCGCCTGACAGGTCGCCTGCAAGTGACTGCAGCGCACCCTCTTCAATTTCCTCGGCCAAGTTACTACTAAAATCTTCGGTGCCTTCACCCGGCTCAATCGAGATGTCTAAGCCATCCATGTGGATGTTGACCGCCTCGGGGTCAACGATCTCAATCTCTATTGCGCTTTCGTCCTGCGCTAGTTCTTCGATTCCCTTGGGGGCTTGGTACAAGCCTTTGTCGATATTTGTTGCCATTTTTGTCCTTAGTAGTAAGCGTTTTGATACCGCCGGAAGATTCTAGGCTCGTCTTTTTCATCGGAGTCTAACGAAATAAACCCGCCTTGGCGATAGCGCAGGAGTGCCTGTGTTGTCGTATCCACATAGTCATCGTTCTCGCCCACTGGAAAAGCTGCGATCTCTTCAATGACTTCTCGCGCCCAGCGTGTGTCAGGTGCCCATATTTTGCCCGAAGTGAACAAATCAGCTACAGCGTTAAGCCGGACCATTTTATCGTTGCCTCGAGACGGGCTAAATTCTTGTACGGGGATGCCCATGTTGCGCAGTTCTTGGATTAGTGGAGCGCCCGCGGCCTTCTTCTCCACAATGAACGCATCAGGCTCCCACTCTTTCCAGTGCTTGAGCGCAACCTGTTTCAACTCGGGGAACGCCATCCGGTCTTTAAACGCATCGAGCAGGATCACCTGCGGGCTGTTGCCCTCGTCTTCGTTGTAGAACACACCCCATGTTGTACAGGCTGAATAGTCGGCCGTGGTCTTTGTCTCAAACGCCGTATCCCAACTCTGCAGTATGTAGTCGCACTTGGGTGGCTCATCATGTTCCCAAACTCGCCAGTGCTTGCGTGACACCAGCGCTGAGTTCTCGGCCGTAGGCTGCTGCATGTACTGCGCGTTCCAATACCGTGGCTCGATACTAGCCTTGGTCGCCTTCAATGTCTCCAGCGGCCACTGCTCCGGCCAGAGCGACTTCTCGTCGTCTTCGTCCTCGTTCAAGATGGCCGGTAACTCTACAATCTCCCACGGCAACGACTCGGGATTTTTCATCTGGTACGTTAGTAAGCGCCCCGTCAGGTCCAAGAGCGACCACCGCGTCATCACGATGATGATCGCCCCACCCGGCATCAAGCGCTGCAAGGGTCCGGTCTGGAACCAAGACCACGCGGTGTCAAACGCAAGACGGCTGTTGATCTTTACGTCCTGCTCGGAGTGTGGGTCATCAATAACGAACAGATCAGCACCACGACCGGCAAGGGCACCGCCCACACCAGCCGCGTAATACTGGCCCCCAGCAGAAGTAGACCACTTGCCTGCAGCCTTTTGGTCAGATGCCACGTTTGTTTGGGGAAAAATTTCATGGTACTCCTCCGTATCAAGCAAATTTCGCACTCGGCGACCGAAATCCTCGGACAAACCCGCAGTGTGGGTGCCCATGATGATCTTTTTCTCGGGGTACTTGCCTAAAAAATAGGCAGGGAATAGGTATGAACTGAATTCGGACTTACCCATACGGGGTGCAATGTTGATGATGACGCGGTTCTTGCGTCCCTCAATCACGTCCGTAAAAATCTTGGCTAGCTTCCTGTGCTGGGGCCCAATCTTGAACCCGGGGTACACGGCGTTGGCAAAACCCAACATGTTTCCCTGCGCGGCCGTCAGGCTGGCTCGGCGTTCTCGAATGTCCAAATCATCCATAAGCTCCATTTTGTCCTTTATGGACATTGTGGGCAGGGCCCGCATAAGCGCTTCTAGCTCAGGCTTACTTAGGGTGGTGAGTTTGTCAATGTTCATCGGATGCTGGGGCTGGTGGGGCTTCTGTCCCCTTATCACTTATGTCTACCACGTCAACAATGTGCATGAACCGGTTAAGTTTTTCCTTGATCCGCTGCTCGAGTTCGGTGTCGGACATCTCTTCCTTCTTGACCTCAATCTTGTCGGTGAACAGACCAACCTCGGTGACCTTGCCTAGCAACCCAAGTGCCTTTAGGCGGATGTTGGCGTTGGGGCTTTGTGTTTCTTCGACCAGTTTTGCTACTGCATACCCGCGAAGCTCCTTGGCTTGGTGCACAAACTCCCAGTCGTAGGCGGTCAGCATCCCAACAAGATGTTGTACGGCCGCAGGTGTCTTTACATGGGCCAGCGCGGTGTGGGTAATTTCTTCGGGGGAGGCGGAAACGATGTTGGCAAACGCTTCACGGGCTGATTTGGTGTCGATCTCGCTGACAAGAGCATCTGAGTCAACGGCTCCTAGCGCCTGCATCCAGTCTTTCGTTTGGATTTTTGCGTCGAGCACGCCGACGGAGGACACCTTTGCAGGGTCCTGCACATTTTTGGACGTGTACTCAAACACCTCCGGTTCAAAATCAATTAAGTGGTCTAGCATGCGTAAGCCATTGAAGCCTCGTTAAGTGTAGTGTACACTGCGTTTCGGTGATTGTGCAACTTCGTTGGTTGATGTTGTTCATTTGCTTCTCCTCGATCAACTCCGTTCTCAACTACGTTGGTCTTTAAACCCTCGGTAACCCCGGGGGTTTTTTTTATTTTTCGTAGAAATTTTTTTGAGGTGCCTCTTTTTTAAGCATGGGGGGCTTCTGTGGTTTAGTTGTCTAAGGTTATACAAAGTGTGCTGTGCGGCTACGAAACAGTGTTTATACCAGCAGTGCGACGCGACCCTAAAAAGGGGTTGTACCCCCACCGTGGGGTCGTCAATATACCCCCATTTTGTATAGTTTAGTTGTCGATGCAGCAAGGATTCGCTTTGTTGCAGTCCGACGTATTTCTATTGGAGAAACTTCCTATGTCAAACGCAATCAACATCAATGCAATCGCTCAAGCCTATGCCGACTATGTGGACGCTGGTGCAACCTACGGTGCAGCCATGCGTGAAGCCGCTAAAGCCCTCGGTGGGTCACCATGTCCCACGCTTCTCGAAGCCCTCGCCAAAGTACACGCTGCCAAGTACGGCTGCAACTACACATGGAACGCCATTGGCAGCGCCGTCTTCTACGAGGGCGCAGAGAGTACCCGTGAGAGCCGCAACGAGGGCGCACGGAAATCATGGGCTAGAAACGTGATGGCGCACTTTGAGACAGCGAGCGCCAAGAGCAACAAGAAAACCCCCGTGAAGGTCAGCAAAGGGGTCATAGAGGCGATTCAGGCGGCTATGGCAGGGCTGACCAAGGCTGAGTGCGCTGCGGCCTGCAAAGCGGCTTTGGAAGGTTTGTCGTTCGAGTAATCGGTGGGACAGGTGTCCCACGAGTTTTTCCGTGTGAGACTCCGAGGGCGGGGCTTGCACGGTGTTTCGTTTCATGTCAAGCCGCAACGCGGCGCATTTATTGGAGAATCAAAATGGCAAAGTTAGTTTATTGGTACGCTGAGTGTCTCGACGACGCTGATGCGTACTCGGTTATTGCAAAGACTAAGAAGGCTGCGCTCGCTGAGTTAGCCAACCGCAACGCAGAACGCTTCGGAGAAGTGGAGAAGCGAACCATCACATACCGTGATGCCTTTGACCTGTTCGACTGGTGCACCAGTGAAGGCGGCGGTCGTGGATGTGGGGCAGCATCATGAAACTCTATCACCTCTACTGCCTCAAAGCCCCTGTATTCCTTCTCACCTATGCGCTAGGGTCAGGCGACTACGCCTTCCTGTTCGCTGGCGTTCTATCTGCGGTGGCTGCGGTCGCCCTAGTATGGGCTAATGAATGAGCCGTGGGACACCTGTCCCACCATGTTGGCTGCAAAGTGGTTAAAAAACAGCGCTTGGCAAGGCTGGCAGAGCGTTATTCACTCGTCCCAAATTTCTGCCAAGCGCTAACCCGCGCCAATACTGGCGACGGGACACTTAGTAACCAACATATCTATCTATATATATATAACTTAAGAAAGGATATATATTATCTTTAGTCTGCATAAGTACCACTCAAACTACACTTACACACCACACACACACACATACTAGGGTTTAATAGTACCTCCAAAACTGCTTGATACATAGGACAGCAAGTGCCCAACCCCACGTATCTATTGGGCGCACCGGCTGGCAGAAATTCTGCCCGTGCAAATAAGACCTTGCCAATTTGGTTTATTTTGGCATACTCATACACTTCAACACACATAATCATTACTGCTAGTGCATGAGGGAAAACTCCTAGTGCATGAGGAAAAACGTCGTGGGACACCGTGTCCCACCAAACAAACTTATGCACTAGCAGCACAACTAGCACACATTACCCCACCAAAACCCTTGACAGCCTACTGCAAGTGGTTAAAATAATGCGTGTTGCGCCGTGCAACTTAACTGCAAGTACATAAAGGATTTAACGCTATGGCATACACTTCCATCGAGAAACTTATACAGATGAAGCCGAATGCGCGGCATAACTTACTCACCAAGGAGCATAAAAACCCCGAGGAACGAGCAAGGATGGCTGCGCTGGCGGTGGCTGCACACGAGGCTAAACGTGTGGCGGCAATTAAGAAAGCGCAGCAGCAGAGGTTATGGGCTGCGCTGATACACCAGTTAGTGCGACACAGGCCAACCGCCGTAGCAAGGCTAAAGCGTAGGAAAGCGGAGTTAGACGCAGCCCCTGAAGAACTGAAAGATTGGGCGTTCGTGAATACCTATACGCAGTACGTTGCCCTACTGGACAAACTCAGGAACAAACTGTACCAGTACAAAGACACAAGCGGGATGACACCCGCCGAGGTAGCCAACGAGAAGGGCATACCCAACAACGGTAGGTACTGGGTGGACTGGATACCCCACCAAATCCGCGTGCAGTTCACGAACCGCATAGAGGACATATACGCCAGCCGCATAGAAGAGCCGATGGAGTTGTTCGCTCGGGCAGCGTACACACCCCCGAAGAAACGCCCATCACAGGCGAAACCCATCACCAAGCTGGTAAGGGACAAGACACCCATCGAGCGGCTGCGGGACAAACTAACCCTTGCAGACACCGAGGTGCTGCGAGCCACGCATGAGTATGAGTACGGCGACCTAGCCGAGCTAACGGCGCAGCGTGATGCCCTCATAGAGGCACTAGCCGAGGCTAAGCGGGAGAAGAACCGTGCGAACTCGCTCAAGTATTACCACCAACGCCAAGCGGAGATGCGGGCATGGCGTGAGGAGCAGAAAGCCTTGGGAAACTTGTAAGGAACGGTCACAAATCTCGTGGGACAGGTGTCCCACGGAACGGTTAGCAGCTTGCCGTCTCAAGCTGCACTAGCAAACTAGGAGAAAGTAAATGATTAGACACACAACCATCAAAGCCACAGAGTTGGCGAAGTTGAGAGCGTACAGGGACGAGTACGCCAAGCGAGCGGAGTCATCCGAGCGCAAGCGCAAAGCCTTGGAGAGCGCCGAGCGTTACATGGGCTCATGGGAAGCCGAGAAACTACGGACACAACCACTAAGGAGAATGAAATGAAAATAGCGACGATTAAGCAAAGGTTCAACAACCTAATGTTTGCGCTAGGGGCGAGCGTACCAACAGAGCCACCGCCCATGCCTGAACCCATGCCTGAACCCATGCCTGAACCTACCGAGCCTGAGTACACACGAAAACAGTACATGAACAAGGAGTGCACACACGACCAGTACTGGGGGCAGTTCGTAACCAACAGCATGAGGATGTTGGTGCTGGCGCGAATAGGTGAAGGGCGCATCCTGCGCTCGACGGACAAGTACTTCAACGACATACCGCTTGTTGAATGGGACAGGATGAAAGACCTTGCGCGTCAGTGCATAGACACCAAGAAGTTCATGCGCCTGACATGGCCTGACTACGAAGGTAGGGGCGTAGTGTGTTGGAGTACGAGCGATGCCGTGTGCATAACCAAGCAAGTAGCACGCATGGTGCGTGAAGAAAACCAAGGAGAAACGAAATGATATTGACAACACCTGAACAGATAAGCGCATACCGACTAGCGACGCTGCGCACCGCTCTCAAACTGGAGATGCTTGGCATGAAGCGTCACGGTAAGACCGCCCTGTCCATCCTGCGTGGGATGGGGTACTCGGGCAACCGAGCCAAGGTACTAGCGCAAGTGACAGCCGATGTAGAAACCAAAATAGGAGAACTTAAATGAACGACGAACAGTTACACGCAGCAGCGAAGCACCTGCACATGGAGGGTAGTTTCGCTAGCGCCATAGCGGACGCTTACTTTGTAGCGGATGGTACGAACCGCCGCATCCTTACCGATGCGTTCGGGTTCTTGTTCGAGCGAGCCTACGCCAAGTGGGTACAAGAAGGAGAGACAACATGAAGAAGCACCAATGGAACACCAAGCGCCTGTATGAGCAGGACGGACAACGCATAGTGGCTGAGGTATGCGAGGACAAGATTAAGTTCTCGGACTTGGCACGGTACATCAACGGGTCGATACCACTAGGCAGTTACCTGCAAGGCAGGCTTGACCTAGATAAATACGCCATCGAGACGCTAGTCATGACCAACTATGACTTCGGCAACTACTCAGGCGGTAACGACACGCTTACATGGGAATAGTGTTGCACTGTGCAACACAAACGGTTAGTGGTGTGCCGTCTCACACCACACTAGTAAATTAGGAGAAACGAAATGAACGATAAAAGTCACGATACCCGTGTATGGATGGCACTCATGAAGGATGTGCTGTGGCGCTCAAGAGATTGGCATCGGCGTGAGCAGAGCCAAGCGTATATGCACAATGCGATATACCAAGCCGTTGACCTAGCCCAACCCGCTGACTTGCAGCAGTTGGTGTTGGAGTGGCCGCACCCTTCTACTGGTGACATCACCAAGATTGCCTATACCCGAGACGATGCGAATGGTGTCGCCGACAGGCAGGCTACGGTGTCCGTTGGTAAGTACTTGACACGCCACTTCCCTACGCTACGGGACAACATCATCCGAGACATTGCTGCCCGCTATGTCATGGGCACATTCAAGTTCGTGCATACGATGCGTGAGATGCTCGAGGTGATTGAGAGAGGGCCCAACTCGTGCATGGGCAAGACCGCAGACAACTTCAGGTGCAGTGGGCATCACCCCTACGAAGCGTACGACCCCGAGCATGGCTGGCACATGGCTGTGTATGTCGAGGCTGATGGTCGCTACACAGGGCGGGCGTTGTGCAATGCCGATACGTTTGTGCGCACATACAGGGCAAGCGACAGCACCTACTCAAGCGAGGACGACCGTATGCGTGTGTGGCTCGAGGAGCAGGGGTATCAGAAGGTGAACAGTTGGGAAGGTCAGCGCCTCAAGTACATACCGATTAGCAACGACTGCGGCTTCCTTGCCCCGTACCTAGACGGTGCGCATCAGGGTGTAATTGTCAGTAGTGGTTCGTTGCTCATCTGCGATGAAGACGACGGTGATGCTGAGTACGAGTGCAACTCTCAGAACGGTGATGCTTCCGAGGTCAACAGTCGTACGTGTGAGGACTGCGGCGACCGCATCCCAACGGATGACGGGTACTGGGTGGGGCGTGGTGACGAGTCGTTGGTGTGCCAGCATTGCTGCGACGACCACTATGTCCATGCGTACGGCAGAAATAGTGAACAGTACTACATACACAACAACGATGCGGTTGAGTGCGACGGCGAGTACTACCATTGCAGCTACACAAGCGACAACGGTATCGTTTGCTTAGAGGATGGTGAGTATTGCAGCGATGACAATGCCATCTACATCGAGAGCAACGGCGAGTACTACCACTGCGATGACGAGCGCATCTGCTACACCGTGGATGGTGAGCACGAGTTGAAGGATAACTGTGTGCTGCTAGAGAACGACGAGTACTGTCTCACGGATGATGCGTGGCAGTGCGAGCACAGCGGTGACTGGTATGCCAACAGCGACTGCGACCCTGTGCCTACGGCGTGTGGCAAGAGTATCCATGAGGACTACGCCGATGAGTACGAGACACAAGCAGAACTGTTTGTGGAACCGACAACAACGAAAGAAGGTGAATAACATGGCTAAGACTATTAGAAATATCTCGATGCTCGACAAGACATTGGCTCGGGCGTTATCGCTCATGCGACCGCACGGTACACAGGCGACTGCGTACTTCACGGACTGGCTGTTCGATAACCTGCCCAAGCAAGTACAGGGCACAGCGTGGCTGGACTCATGCAACAACCTGCACGTTGACAACAGGCTTGACGAGACTAACCGTACGTTATTCGTGGCACACGTTGACACCGTGCACCGTGAGGTCAAGCCCAACAAGATACGCAAGACCAAGACGATGTGGTTCGCTGACGGTGCTGCGCTCGGTGCGGATGATGGCGTGGGATGTGCGCTGCTGATGCACCTGCTGCACGCAGATGTCAAGGGCTACTACATATTCACGCAGGGTGAGGAGTGTGGTGGTATCGGTGCTAAGCACTTGGCTAAGGAGTATCCCGAGTTGCTGTCTGAGTTCAGCCGTGCCATTGCGTTCGACAGGCGTGGTGTGGATAGTGTCATCACGCACCAAGGGTGGGGTCGTTGCTGTTCGGATGCGTTCGGTGATGCGTTGTCCGCTGCGCTCAACCAGTATGACGACACGCTGATGTATTCGCCCGACAGCACAGGGGTGTACACAGACACAGCCGAGTTCGTTGGCATCATCTCCGAGTGCACCAACATCAGTTGCGGGTATCAGTTCGAGCATGGTGACCGTGAGCAGTTGGACATGGTGCACTTCGCTGCGCTTGCCAAGGCTGTGCTGCGTGTTGACTGGGATGCGCTGCCCATTGAGCGTGACCCACTGGTCAAGGACTACGACGACGTGTTCGCATGGGACAAACCATACAAGGGCATCGGTATGAGCGCTACGAACGATGCCTTCGGGGTGTGGCCTGTGGGCGATGGCATGTACGACATGAATGAAGACGAGTATTTGTTCGAGTGCATATTGGATGCAGAGCAAGGGTTCACCAAGGGGCTCATCGACCTCATGGCTGAGAGTGTGTATCCCGAAGACCCTGCGTTGGCTGTTAAGTTTATCAACCGTAACAAGTTGACAGACGATGCGCTGACTATGGCGAAGGGGATGGTTGGGTACAACGACGTTGACACGGTTCTGTGCACGTTGTTCGATGTGGCATATGCCGAATAACTTTAAGGAGAACTAAATGGACGCAAGATACCTAACTTTTATGGCGGCACAAGCGACCCTCGTGCTCGTCCTTGCATGGGACATGGATGGGTATATATCCAAACTAATGCTCATGTATGGGGCAATGATATTGGGGCATGTGCTGACCGAACTATTTAACCAAGGAGAAACAGCATGAAGGTACTTATATTGTTTGGGGTCATCGAGTTCATTGATGACGAGGCTATCGTGCATAGCGTAAGTGACGCACGGTTTATGGATATGGATGCAGCAGAAGCGTACGCCGAAGAGACAAACCTCGACTGGATTGCGCCGCACTACTGCAAGCACAGGGTTACTTTTTACCAACACCAAAAGGAGACATCATGGACAGCTCAATAACAGAAAACAAACTTAGCAAAGCCGAGCGCTTTGCCTTGGACGAATGGTTGACGTACTACCCCGACGACCTTACCTACGATGAGATTATGGAGATGATGGAGGTCGAGGAGTGGATGGTGGACAACATCACCGTATGGAACGTGGTGGAGAACTGCA
>Ga0208975_1000782_pt1 | contig 14578 bp, 16 predicted proteins | sample GreLakmeER78MSRF_FD_187700 | JGI IMG/M metagenome (GOLD analysis project Ga0208975, IMG submission 187700) | Freshwater lentic microbial communities from great Laurentian Lakes, MI, USA - Great Lakes metaG ER78MSRF (SPAdes) | ecosystem: Environmental > Aquatic > Freshwater > Lake | place: Great... | reverse complement strand
AGTTTCCGTCTTTGCGCAGTAACGTGACGGGGTCAATGACTACAAACAATAAGTACCTACAGTGCCCCACGGACTTTTTGGCGGTGTATTCATTGGCTGTTATTAACGCCAGTGGCGAGTACGAGTATTTGTTAAACAAAGATGTTAACTTCATCCGGCAGGCGTACCCACAGCCCACAGACACAGGGCTTCCTAGGTACTATGCTTTGTTTGGCCCACGTTCAGACAATCCGGCTGAGCTAACTTTTATTCTTGGCCCAACACCAGACGCCGCATACGGGGCGGAGTTGCACTATTTCTTTTACCCCCCTTCAATTGTTCAAAGCCCTGTGGCTACATTAGGGGCTATTACGGGCGGTAGCGCATACACAGCGGGTACATACTTTGATGTGCCTTTGACGGGCGGTTCTGGAAGCGGGGCACTAGCCACAATAACTGTTGCTGGCGGTGCAGTAACAGCCGTAACTATTACAGATGGGGGCTTGCAGTATGGAGTCGCAAATACGCTGTCTGCCGCAGCAGCCAATATTGGTGGGACAGGTTCTGGTTTTTCCGTTCCTGTTGCTTCGGTAACTAACTCAGGCGGTACGTCTTGGCTAGGCGATAACTTTGATCCCGTGCTTTTGTACGCATCTTTGGTTGAGGCTTACACCTACATGAAGGGTGAGACGGACATGATGGCGCTATACAACCAGAAATTCATGGAAGCTCTTGCGTTGGCCAAGCGTTTGGGTGATGGTATGGAGCGTCAAGACGCTTACCGTTCTGGTCAGTTCCGTCAGAAGGTAACTTGATATGTCAATTATCCAGACCCAGACCACGAGCTTCAAAGCGCAGTTGTACCAAGGCATACATGACCTGACGACTGACGTTATCAAGATTGCTCTGTACACGGCTGACGCTAATCTGAATGAAGACACAACTGCTTATTCAGTTGGTCTGGCTGGACAAGTACCTAACACAGGCACTTACGTCGCTGGTGGGGCACAGTTAACACCCATCACGGTATCGTCTTCTGGGTACACAGCTTTTGTAGGCTTCCCAAACATCTCATGGACTGGGGCAATCACCGCAAGATGTGCGTTGATTTACAACTCTACCCAAGGTAACAAGTCCATAGCTGTGTTGGACTTCGGTTCTGACAAAACATCCGTTGGTACGTTTACAATTACCATGCCAGCAAACACCGCTACGGCGGCTCTTATTCGTAGTTCTAACTAAGGAGTCATCATGACTATTGAGAAAACCAAAGCCACCGACGTAGTCTCTAGTGGCCTGACTTGTAACACTAAAGCCGGTGAGGACGCAAAGGCGACCGGCGTATTTGAAATCAAATGCCATGACAAAGACGGCAATTTAAAGTGGGAAGCTAAGTCTAAAAACTTGGTAGTTAACGTGGGTCTGGCTTACATGGCGGGCAGTGCTTTGACGGGGGCGGCCCCAGTAGTTCAGATCACCGCTTGGTATCTTGGTCTGTACGGTGCGGCGGCGTCTAACACACCTGCGGCGGGCGACACAATGGCCTCCCACGCTGGTTGGACAGAAGTTGTGGCGTACAGCAATGCAACCCGTGTGGCTGCTACGTTTGCAACTGCCACAACTGCCGACCCTTCTGTGGTGACTAACTCAGCTTCACCAGCCGTGTTTAACATCAACGGCACAACAACTGTGGGCGGTGCGTTCTTGACAAGCGGTAGTGCTAAGAGCGGTACAACAGGCACATTGTTTTCTGCTGCCGACTTTGGCTCACCCGGTGACCGTTCTGTGGTGAACAGCGATACTTTATCTGTAACTTACACATTCAGCTTGGCGGCTTAATATGGCTGGGTGGGGTGACGGCTTATGGGGCGAACAAGGGTGGGGTGGTTTTACCGCCTTCACTAGCTCCGTAGACGAAACCTCTACCGGCACAGACGCGGTTGTTTCTGCATTAAATGTAGCTCCCTCGGTCAGTGAAACGGCTACAGGATCGGATGCCGTTGATTCATTACTTACATTAAGTTCTCCGGTTACTGAAAGTGCAACGGGAACAGACGCTATAACGGGGTCAAATGGTGTTGGAGTTTCTGTCAGCGAGACAGCTACAGGTACAGATGCGATTAGTTCTGTACCCACTTATGTAGCATCTGTTTCAGAGTTATCTACAGGAATAGACGTTATAACGGGGTCAAACGGTGTTGGAGTTTCTGTCAGCGAGACAGCTACTGGATCGGATGAAATTGCAGCAGGAAAAGTATTTACCTCAACGATAACGGAAACGTCAACAGGAACAGACGCTATCGAAGCGGGGCCGTTGTATGTTACAACAGTAACAGAGGCAAGCACAGGGACAGACGCAATTTCTTCGGTTATAGCTGTAGATGCGGTAATTACCGAGACTGCTATGGGCACAGATGCAGCAGTAGGCGGGGAAGTTTATTCAGCGACAATTGCTGGAACGGCTTGGGGACAAAACGGTTGGGGTAGTAATTCGTGGGGTGGAGAGGGTGAGTTAGCCACCGCTACTGATGCGGTGGATTCTACTTTAACGCTTAATCCAACAGTCAGCGAAACGGCAACGGGCACAGATGTTGTAACAGCGGGTATAGCGTTTGTTTCTGCAATAATAGAAACAGCTACGGGCACAGATTCTGTAACTGCTACACGGGTTTTAAGTCCCGCAGCAAGTGAAACTGCAACGGGCGCAGATGTTATTTTGGCTAACGCAGGGTTTGCAAGTGCGGTGGCCGAGACAGCAACCGGAACAGATAACATAATCGGAAATCTTGTATATTTTGGAGATATACAAGAAACGGCGACAGGCACAGATGCAGTAACGGCGATAGTTGTAATTAATGCAGCAATTACAGAAACCGCTACGGGGTCAGATGTAATTACGGCACAAGTAGGATTTAAAGGCACAATTACTGAAAATGCAGTAAGTGCAGATACATTGGTGGCAGCGGCGGCGTTTATTGCGTCTATTAACGAGTTGGCTACGGGCACAGACACAGTAAGCGGACAACCTTTCTGGGAAATAATTGATGACACACAGACCGCAAACTGGCAAAATATCGGTAACACGCAAACGGCTGGCTGGACTGCCGTTGCAACGACTTAGGAGCATTTAAATGGCATCGTCATACAGTACAAATTTGGCTTTAACTTTACCCGTTCAAGGTGAGTTATCGGGTACGTGGGGAACAGCGGTTAATACCGGCATCACCAACATGGTGGACGAAGCCTTGGGGTATCAGGCATATTCCGCCACGGGAGGCTCCGACACGCTAACCATTCCTGATGGCACAACCGGAGTAGCCCGTAGTATCTATATCCAACTTAATGGAACAGGCGGGGGCACAGTCAACGTCCCTACAACTAAAACAAAGATGTACTTTGTTTTTAACAACACCGCGTCTGCCATTACGTTTAGAGTCACAGGCCAGACCGGAGTATCAATCCCAGCCGCAGCAAAGATGGCCTTAGTTAGCAATGGTACAGACATCATCGTTGCCCAAAACTACTTCGCCGCTTTAACCCTTGGCGCGGCACTTCCTATTGCTTCTGGCGGTACAGGCTCAACTTCAACTACGTTTGTAAATGCGGCAACAAACGTAACAGGTATTCTTCCCGTAGCCAACGGCGGTACGGCGACTGCTACCCCTGCACTTGTTCAAGGTACTGGCGTAACTATTACAGGTACTTGGCCTAATCAAACAATTAACGCTACAGGCACGGGTGGCACAGTTACAAGCGTAGACGTATCCGGGGGAACTACAGGTTTGACCACGTCTGGTGGCCCAATTTCCACGTCTGGAACAATCACATTGGCGGGTACTTTGGCTGTTGCCAACGGCGGCACAGGTATAACATCTCTCGGCGCAGGTGTTGCTACATTCCTTGGCACGCCTTCTTCTGCAAACTTAGCCTCCGCAGTTACAGGTGAAACGGGCACGGGGGCTTTGGTATTTGCAACCTCTCCAACGCTTACCACACCTTTACTTGGGACGCCAACAAGCGGTACTTTAAGCAACTGCACAGTTGATGGAACAGACGCAGTAGGATTTAGAAATATTCCAATTAACAGCCAGTCGGCGGCGTATACATTGGTTTTGGCAGATTCAGGCAAAGCCATATTTCACCCCTCTAGTGATGCCAACGTAAGGACATACACGATCCCTGCAAACAGTTCTGTAGCTTACCCAATTGGCACAGCAATCAGTTTTATTAACATGACCTCCCAAGTCGTGACAATTGCAATCACTACTGACACAATGTACTTATCAAGTGCTGGTACAACTGGCTCTCGTTCTTTGGCTCAATACGGCACAGCAACAGCCGTAAAAATGACTTCAACAACTTGGATTATTTCAGGGAGTGGACTGACATGAGCGGAATACAAGGTGTTTTTGGTTTTATGCGTAGCAGTGAGATTGCTGGGTACGCCTATGTAGGGATGACAAGTAATAATAGGAATGCCGTAACACAGGCCGCTTCCTTTGGCACTGCCCCTCCCGGGCCTTTTTTACCTCTTGCTACGCAACCTAGTTCTGGGACTTTAAACGGCGTTATTGGTATTGTTGCTGACGGTGGGTTTATTTGTACCACAGGAAATTATTCACTAGATAACGGCGTTACTTGGGCTCAACTAACAGGTAGTGGAACACAAAAGTATTTCCCCCCGGGCGTAAACGGCTGTATTGCATACAGCACTACATCAAAAAGAGCGTTTACTATTGCTTTAGGCCCTTTTGGTAAAACTAGTGATATTGGATGCGCGCCTATTACTATTACAAAGACAGGTAATATTATAGGTTCAACTTCTTTTGTAATTGGGGCATCCGCACAGACTATTTCAAACGTCACTTATTCTCCAGCATTTAACTATTTTTATGTCAATGCGTTTACTAACAGTGCAAACACATACCGCTACATTGACGCGGCAAGCCCAGCTACAGGCACTAACGTAACTCTTGGCACACCGAGTCATTACAGGCCGGGTATTTCTGATGACGGCTACCCACTAATACCAATTAACACTGGCGGCTCAAATTTTGACCTTAGAAAATACACTTCCTCCGACCTATCCACTTACACCAGCTATGGCACTGTTTCCGATGCCTATTTTGGACAATCCACCAAGTCTCCGTGGCTTTGGTTCCCCATAAACAATAAGTACATTATTGCCGCTGTTCTATCTAACAATGTAAATATCCTAACTGCCACAAGTGGTTCCCCGCAGTCTTTAAGCTTTATAGGTAGCTTTAACAACGGGCAGGCTTCCAGTGTTTTCTGTGTAAGTGTGTCAGAAGATGCCACGGGCAAACTTATATGCTCGGGGATAGCTCAGTATGCTGAACCTAAAGGCGGATTTTCTATTGCAAATTTCTGTTTTTTTAGTTCTGACGGTGGCGTGGGTTGGACAAATTATTTGCAAACAGTGCTCGGCGCTAGTAAAAATTTCAAATAAGGAAATAATATGAAACTGTATATTCAACAAGTTGATGGTGTTTGGTGTAACACGGGACACCGTGACGACTTTCTAAGTGTGCCTAAAGCCGAATACAACGCACAAGGTTGGTACGATTTAGAACCTACGCCACAGCCAGCAATAGATATCAATGCTTACGCGAGACATGAGGTGTACCTTGATCCTGAAAATATTGCTCGGTATCGTTGGACTGTGACTTTAAAAACAGGCAATGATTTGGCACAAGCTACTAGGGATAAGTGGCAAATGGTTCGTATAGATAGAACATCCATGTTAATTAACTCAGATTTTACTCAGGTGGCAGACGCTCCCATAACGGCTGAAAAACGTGTTGAGTGGGCAGCGTATCGCCAAGCACTTCGGGACATCACTACGCAACCTGACCCATTCAATATCACTTGGCCTGTATCACCAGATGGTCGTGTAACGGAAATCGGAGTTATCCGTGCTTAACATTGTTGAAAAAGCCCCCCGTGAAATGACTGGTGACATACGTTTTGTTGACAATGTGTTTGTCAAAATGATCCCACTTTCTAAAGTGGGCGATAAAGTACAAGGTCATGCCCATGTGTTTGACCACATTACACTGCTATCTGTTGGCAGTGTTTTAATGAAGCATGACAATGGTGAAGCTACGCATACAGCGCCTTGCCTTATTGTTACGCCCAAAGGGATCACACATGAGTTTACCAGCCTGACAGACTTTAGTTTGTTGTGTTGCATCCATGCTGTTCGTGATGGTGATGGCGTAGATGATGTAGCCCCTCAAGAGATTACAGAAGCTAAAGCAAGAGAACTTTTTTATGGAAACCCAGTAACAGTTGAAGGCATACAATTGCTTAAAGACAGAGGTTTTTAATGAGCCAGACGGTGTTGCGCAAAAAACAATTTATAACACAGGCGCAATGCGATGAATTGAATGCGTGGGTAGAAAAAGCTGTTGAACGTAAATGGTTGGATTTTGGAATATCTAGAGGTTCTGGCTGGTGCTATAAAGATCGACTGACCACTAGGGCTTATGGTGGTCGGTTTGAATACCCTCAAATTGTCCACGATGTATTTGGACAGATAACAGAATCTCTAGACCTGCATGATTTGAAAAAAAGTGAAATTGGCGGGGGGCGAGATGGTGTGGTCGTTTCCTGTACCTTTCCCGAAGGCGATGTTTACGAACACCGTGACCCAATGGAAGGCTCAAAACACGTTCTGCGGTGCAATATCATGACACAGAGAGCCGATGGCGGGGCTAGACTTTACATTGACGAAGAATACACAGACATTGAAGTTGGTGAGTTGCACTGTTATTTACCCTCCAACGTGCTGCATTACGTTACCAAAGTTGAAGGTCAGACGCCCCGTATTTTGTGGATGTTTGGTTATAAGTGCGACAAAGAACGCTTTGACCAACTGTTGGCGGTAGAGGCATAATCATGCGGGACTGGGCTGAAGCAATTATTGCGGCGGCCTGTATAGTGGCCTTCGTCATCTTTGGCACGTACATGATTGCATGGAGTTTGGTGTGATAAATGCGTTGGCTCATACTGTTACTGTTATTGGGGCTAGTTGGAGCCACAGCCAAGAACGGATGCCATGTGCGCGAGTTTTGGTCAATTGCTTGGACAGTCCACAATCCCTCAGAACGTCATCAACAAATGTCAATGTGGCTAACAAACAATGCAAAGTTTTGCCGAAGTCAAGATTTCACCGTTATTTGGAACAACCTGTCCGAGTGGGCGGGTACAGCAGATTCAGCAGAACTCAGAACTAAAGTTATTCATGGATACAAAGATGCGCTTGAGCGAGAGAAGAAATGAAGATCAGCTACGACAAGTGGTATCCGGTAGTGCAGCCAAACCCGCCAATGCAGTCAGAGGTGTTTGCCAAACGGGTAGAACGCTTAGACGCTGAGAGGGCTGTGCAGGTACAGATTGACCAGCAGGTGAAGAAGTTTCACCAGTATGAATATGAGATTTATGAATATAGGATGCGGCAGATAACGGTAAACATTGACATCACAAACCTTAAACGCGAGATTGACAAACTTGTATGACCAGAAAACCACCACCCAGACCGGTCAAGAAGCCATCACCGGACACAAGGGACAAGCTGACGCTGTACGTCACGCTCATGGTAAGCACAACCCTATGTATTTCCGTATTGGCAATGGTAATCAGCTTTATGTTGGGTCTGTGGGCCAAGGAAGTGGACAACGCAGAGATTTTCAAAATGATTTCACCCGCTTTTTCTACTCTTATAGGCGGCATGATTGGATTCCTGTCTGGTATCAAACTCATGCAAAATGATGACTCTAAAAAGGACAGTAAATGCTAACTCTTCTCTCAACCTTGATTTCATTCCTAATGGGCGGCTTGCCCAAGCTGTTGGACTTCTTCCAAGACAAAGCTGACAAACTGCATGAATTGGCACTGGCTCGGCTACAGATTGAGCGTGAGTTAGAACTACGTAAAGCAGGGTTTGAAGCGCAGGAGCGCATTGAGAATATCCGGTCAGAGCAGTTGGCAACCGAAAGCGCAGCTAACACTGAGCAAGTTTTAATTGGCGCACAGCAAGCCGAATTGCGGGCAATCTATGCCCACGACACAAGTTTAAACGAGGGTACAAGCCCTTGGATGAAGAACCTGAGAGCCAGCGTTCGCCCAGTCATCACCTATGGTTTCTTCTTCCTGCTCCTGTTTGTTGATGTTGGCCTGTTTGCCTACGGCTGGCACAGTGGTGCTACGTTCGTAGAGTTAGCCGAGATGTTGTGGGACTCTGACACCCAAGCCCTGTTTGCTTCTATCATTGCTTTCCACTTTGGTGGTCGGGCGTTTGGTAAATGAACATCTCTGACAAGTGCCTGCACATGATCCGCCACCATGAGGGGGTCAGGCAAAATCCGTATAAATGTCCAGCAAAGTTGTGGACAGTGGGCGTTGGGCATCTTATGTTTCCAGAGCAGGGCAATCTCAAAATAGACCAGCGGGATGCCTTTGTGCCACCGCCAGAGGCTATGCGTAAATACAGTATGGAGGAAGTCGATGGAATTCTTAGAGCCGATTTGCAGCGCTTCGAGCGTGGGGTGCACACTTACTGTCCTGTCTATCTTACACAAGGTATGTTTGATGGCCTTGTTAGTTTTTCTTTTAATGTCGGGCTTGGAACTCTCCAACGTTCAACGCTTCGTCAAAAGCTGTTACGGGGCGATAAAGAGGGCGCTGCTGAAGAACTCTTGAAGTATTGCATGGGCGGGGGTAAAATTCTCAAAGGGCTGCAAAAGCGTCGCATCGACGAGCGTGCCTTGTTTCTATCCTAGGACTGCCGATGCCATTACAAAAAATACTGTTCAAGCCGGGCGTCAATAAAGAGAACACCCGCTACACCACCGAGGGTGGTTGGTACGAGGCCGACAAAATTCGTTTCCGTCAGGGTAATCCAGAAGTTATTGGTGGCTGGCAACCACTGTCTGCGGCTATGTTCCAAGGCGTATGCCGGTCATTATGGAATTGGGTAACGCTTAATGGCGATAATCTGATTGGTGTTGGCACAAACCTCAAGTTTTATATCAACCAAGGCGGTGCGTACAACGACATTACGCCTCTTCGTGAAACTGTCTCACTCAATAACCCCTTTAATACAACAATAAACTCAACAACAATTTTAGTTACAGATGCCTCGCACGGGTGTTTAACAGGGGACTTTGTAACATTTACTGGTGCGTCTGCCGTTGGCGGTTTAACACTAAACGGTGAGTTCCAAGTTACTGTTTTGACCGCAAACACGTACAACATTACGGCCACCTCGCAGGCAACGTCTACAGCGGGGCCCGGTGGCGGCACAGTTGCCGCTGCATACCAGATCGGTGTTGGCCCGGCCCTTCCTGTTCCGCTTGTGGGCTGGGGTGCTGGTGCTTGGGGCAGTCCTCCTGCCGAGGCACCTCCTTCAACGGTAGGTACATGGGGTTATGGCCGTGAGTCAACGTCAGCTTTACGGTTGTGGAACCAAGATAATTACGGCCAAGATTTAGTGTATGGCCCCCGCACAGGCGCTATTTACTACTGGGAAGCAAACGACACCGTAAATACCCGTGGCGTGTTGCTTAATTCCTTGGGCGGCAATGTAACGTTTACAAACGCTTCGCCGACTGTGGTGACTTCAACATCAAACATTCTCTTTACAGAAGGCGCGGCCCTTCAGTTTGCGGCTACTTCATCCCTACCCACCGGCATAGCTGCGGCAACTACGTACTATGTGTTTGAAGTAAACGGGTTGACGTTTAAATTACTTGACGGCGCAGGCGCGGCGGTCAACACTGCCTCCACAGGCACAGGGGTGTTTGTGTCTTTGATCGTGGACGTGCCGACAGTGCAGAACAACATAGTTGTTTCTGACACATCACGTTTTGTAATTACGTTTGGTGCTAACGACTATGGTTCGGCCACACTTGACCCCATGTTGATTCGCTGGTCATCGCAAGACGATATTTTTAATTGGACGCCCGATCCTACAAACCAAGCAGGGTTTATACGTATATCTCACGGCTCAGAGATCATCACAACTGTTCAAACTCGTCAAGAAATTGTTGTGTTTACCGACTCGGCTGTGTATTCTTTGCAATACCTTGGGCCCCCTTTCGTATGGGCACCACAACTGCTTGGTGACAACGTCTCAATTATGAGTCCTAACTCGGCTGTAGTCGCTTCAGGTATTGTGTATTGGATGGGCGTAGATAAGTTCTACTCCTACGATGGCCGTGTGCAAACGCTTAACTGTGACCTGCGCCGTTTTGTGTTTAGTGACCTTAACCAAGAGCAATCACTGCAAGTGTTCTCTGGCACGAACGAAGGCTTCAACGAAGTGTGGTGGTTCTACTGCTCAACTAACAGCACGGCCATCGACAAGTACGTTATCTACAACTACGTTGAGAAAATCTGGTATTACGGCACTATGTCTCGCACGGCTTGGTTAGATTCGGGCTTACAGTCTTATCCAATTGCAGCCAACTATTTCCCTAATACGCTGACAGGTAATCTGATTAACCATGAGACGGGGCTGAACGATGATACGACCGGCACCGCTGTTGCAATTGATGCTTACATTAGCTCGTCTGAGTTTGATATTGGTGACGGCCATAACTTTGGTTTTGTATGGCGTGTCTTACCAGACTTGACTTTTGAGAACGCTGAGAACACCCCTGCTGGCGCATTACCCGCAGTGGCTATGACTTTACAGGGGTTGGCTAACTCAGGCTCTGGCGTAACAAGCTTGGCTTCACAGCCCGTGTCTAAAAGTAGTACGTACGTCATTACAGAGCAGTTCACAGGCCAGATATTTACCCGTATGCGCGGTCGCCAGATGATCTTTAAGATTAGCTCAAACCAAATTAACACTTGCTGGCAACTGGGCGCACCCCGTATTGACATCAGAGCTGATGGTAGACGCTAATGGCTGAACTAAACGCAATCCCACCAAGCCTGCCGCTGGCCCCAGCGGAGTACGAGAGCCGTTACTTCAGCCAATTAAACAACGTCTTGCGCTTGTACTTTAATCAGTTAAACAACCCCGGCGATATGGGCGGCTCTACGCTGAACCTAAACCTTGAAACACTGCCAACCGAAGCTGACTTTGCTAGCTTGCGGCTGGGTGATGTTTACAGAGATACACAAGACGGTGTACAAGATGGTAGCCAAATGCTTCGCATAAAGACGTCAACATGATATTATCGACCAACCCCCATTTTGAGAGGCAACCATGAGCCTTCACGTACTAGCCAATCACATGGCATCCAAGGGTCGCGACGGCGATTCAATGCTTGTTCACATGACGCCCGGCGAAGTGCACGGGTTGCAGGCTTTGGCCATGAAACATGGCGGGTCACTGACCATTAACCCAGATACGGGTTTACCCGAAGCTAACTTCTTAAAGTCTTTGTTGCCAGTGTTGGCAGGTTTTGCGCTTGGCCCAGCAGGTTTTGGCCTTGTTAGTTCTGCTATGGGCGCTAGTGCTATTGTGGGCGGTATCACTGGTATTGCTACTGGTAGCTTGTCAAAGGGCCTCATGGCCGGGCTGGGTGCGTATGGTGGCTTTGGTATTGGTGAGAGTTTAATGGGTGCTGGGGCAGACGCTATGACGCGTACTGCGCTTTCAGCTGAAGGTGCTCTTCCGTCTGTAGAAAACATAGCTCAAGTTACTGGCGAAGGCTATGGCGGAAGTGCGGCCAACTACAGCGATCAAGTTAACACTGCTGTCAAAGCTGCACGAGATACTTCTGCCGCAATGCCTACGTCTGATCTAATGTCCGCTGGCGCTAAGTCTGCTATGGCAGATCCTTTGGGTTTTGCTAAACAAAATTGGAAACCTATTGCCGCTGCCGCACTACCGATATTGAGCGATATTGGCACAACAACCCCCAGTCAAGCACCTACAATGGCTCCCGGCAGAATCCGTGAGAAGCGTTGGGATGGCCGTCAGTTTGTAGATGTTGCTAGTACAGATGCGGGTGTGTACAACACCAGTGGACGCAACTTCTCTGATCTGTATCGTGGCTACAACAGTGGCGGTATTGTGGCTTTGGCTGATGGCGGTAAACCATCAGCGGGTATGCAGTACGCTGCGGCAAACAACATTGATGTGGGTGCACAGATTGACAAGTTTATCCAAGACAAGCCTTTTGCAACAGCAGCGGACATTACCGACGCTCTTAAAGCTTCTGGTTTAACACAAGCAGACGTAAACCCTTTCTTGACCGCTAACACAAAGATTTCCGATGCAACACGGTACGCCTTGTCGCACGCAAGTGAAATGCCCGGGGCTGGTGGGCTAGCTGGAATGCAGCAAAACATATTAACTGCGTTAGCACGTAACCCCAATATGACGCAATCCGAGATTGATGCTGCTCAAGCACAGTACAAATTGAGCGATTACGACATTCAAAGTCCGCTTATCCATGGATATCAAGTAGCCAACGACCAAACCGCCGCTGCCCAAAAATACATTCAAGACAATCCTGATGTAGCACGCTGGATAAGTTCTGACGAAGGCAAGGCGTACCTTAAGGCAAATCCTCAATTTGACGTTAATGATATTGCATACACGCACTTTGAACGTTACGGTGAAGACGAAGGCCGTAAGTGGGGAGGAACTAATGCCACACAAACTACTACTGGTACTGTAACTACGCCAACTAATATTGATACAGCTACTAGTTCAGTGCTTCCTGTTGGCGTAAGTGGTGCAGGTATAACCACAATCAACCCTAACGGCACGGTTACAACTCGTCCTAATATTCCCGGTATCCCAGAAGGTGGCTTTACGGGTATGAAAAACTTGCGTGATGTGTACACCGCAGGGGGTGGTAGTTTAGGTTACACCTCTCCCGTACCTACATCACTCGATGCCTTTAATAAAACGTATGCTACAGACCGCATGAGTGGCGATTCTTTGGCGGCGTACAACTATCTTGCAGGTAAAGGCGGTGCTACATACCCAACCAAATCCGGTTTTGCTGGTCAACTCTCTCAGGACTATGCTACAGCGGTGCTGGGCTACCCCGCAAGGGGTAACTTGCCGTACATCTATAACAAAGCCACAGGTAGGATGGATCCCAACCCGGACTACGTAGCCCCCGGACGCGATGCCGCAGGCAATGTCACATATAGCATGTCGTTAAACGATGTTAAGAAAGCATTGACGGATACCCCAATGTCTGGCCAAGCTTTGTATGACTGGGCAATGAGCAACAACCTTTCTGCACAGCAGATTGCTGACGCTACAGGAAGAAGCTTGTCAAGCGTGTACTCTGACTTCCGCGCAGGTTCTAAAGCTGCGGCTAAGAAAAAGGCGGACGACATGGCGGCTGGTATATTCACTGACAATAGCGGTGCTGGCAGTAGCGATAGCGGTGGGGGTGGTGGGGGTGGTGGAGGTGTCGGCGGTGCCGGGGGCCCCGGGTCTACGACAGCGGCAAACCCGGCGGATATGGGCGCAGTCGGTGACGATGGCGATAGTGATGCTAAAGGCGGTTATTACTCTCGTGGCAAACTAAACTACCGCGCTAAAAATATGGCGATGGGCGGAGCTACAGGCTACGCTATCGGTGGCGGTCTCGGCTCACTGGGTTCTTACTCAGATGGTGGCCGCTTACTCAAAGGCCCCGGTGATGGTGTGTCTGACAGCATCCCTGCAACCATTGGACGCAAGCAACAACCCGCACGCCTTGCCGATGGTGAGTTTGTAATACCTGCGCGTGTCGTGTCTGAGTTGGGTAACGGCTCTACAGATGCAGGCGCTAAGAAGCTTTACGCCATGATGGATCGTGTGCAACGTGCACGGGGTAAGACCACAGGCAAAAACAGAGTAGCGGCCAATAGCCGCGCTGACAAATATCTTCCCGCATAAGGAATAGATCATGGCATTACAAGAATCCTCCTCCACGATTTCGCAAACCTCGATCCCTGACTACGCTAGGCCGTACGTTGAGAACCTGTTGGGTGCTGCACAAAGCTACACTGACCCTTCACAAAACCCATATCAGCAGTACATGGGGGATCGTCAAGCGCAGTTCTCGCCTTTACAGCAGATGTCTTACGATAATGCGGCGATGATGCAGGGTTCCGGCCAGTTAAAAGACGCAACTGCTATGGCAGGTACCGCTGGTTTGGGTGCGTTAAATACTAGCTACACGTACAACCCATACCAAACCAAGTCGTTTATTGGCGGTACACAAGGCTCTTACGACCAGACCACTGGCAAATACACACCGGGTACTGGCATGGCTAGTCAGTACATGTCCCCCTATATGGGTGAGGTTGTTGCCCGTCAGCAGGCAGACGCACGTCGTCAAGGCGATATTGCAGGTCAGATACAGGATGCGCAAGCCGCCCGTTCAGGCGCGTTTGGTGGTAGCGGTAACATGCTCATGCGCAGTCAAGCGCGAAACAATTTAGCTCGTCAACAAGGTGATATTGCTGCTCAAGGATTGCAAGCCGCGTATACCCAAGGTATGGGGCAGTTCAACCAAGAGCAAGGTGCTACACAAGCGGCGGCTAACCTCAATGCACAACAAGGTCAGTTTGGTGCCGGGCTGGGTCTTCAAGGTTTGCAAACGGCTTT
>Ga0208975_1000781_pt1 | contig 14601 bp, 16 predicted proteins | sample GreLakmeER78MSRF_FD_187700 | JGI IMG/M metagenome (GOLD analysis project Ga0208975, IMG submission 187700) | Freshwater lentic microbial communities from great Laurentian Lakes, MI, USA - Great Lakes metaG ER78MSRF (SPAdes) | ecosystem: Environmental > Aquatic > Freshwater > Lake | place: Great... | reverse complement strand
TTAAATTCAGGTTTTACAATTTTCCAAATAATAGGTGAAATATCCTTACCATCCAACAATCCAAACAACAATGAAGGGTATGAGTATTCTTTGGCTAAGTGTGCGAACTTGGCTCTATCACCACCAACCTCTTTAACTTTGATTTGGATGTGATTAAAAAAAATCTTGTAGTCAGTATCAATTCCGTTGAATTGAAATCTAAGTTTCTTTTCATACTCCTTGATTTTATTGTAAAATTCATCAGGTACATCCTTAAGAAGTTCATCCATACTTCCACCATTAGATAAAACCTCCCACACCGCAGTGGTAGATAGGTTGGTCATAATCTTGTGAAGACGAACATATTCCTCAAACTTAATTTTCATCCTGAAGTTACCCGGTTGGAATCTGAGAACAAAACCTTCTTTGTTGGTCTCGTTCTTTTCTTTCAAAGACTTGTATAGTTCATCAGAGAAGTTGAAGTGTTGTTCAGTTTTTACCACATCATCTTCTTCAACACCGTTAGCATGTAGAACCATTTTTGCGGTAGTCCAATGTAATTCAGTGTCGTCAGTGGGATTCCATTTCCAACTTTCGTTCAAAACTACAGACAAAAAAGTTACCATTTCCTCACCGTAGTCAACAACAATACGATTTTCAGGGTAGATGATTTCTACCAAGTAAGCATATTCCTTTGACCATGAACCCAAGAAATACTTAGATTTAACAATCTCAAGACCTTTTATGGATTGTTCCGAGACAAATGAACCACGAGTTGCCATAATCCACTGGTCCTCGTAGTTGAACAAAATACCCAAAGACCCATCCATCTTTTCTTGGATGTAAACATAATCGCCCTTGGAAGGAATTACATCCTTACCAAAGACTTCTTCATAGTTGAAGAATTTTCTAAATGGACGAACCAAGATTGTACCAGTTGTATCGTCAGTAACTAAACCTCTACATTGTGAGGTTACATCGTCCCATAGACTTTCGTACTGAACTTTTTCTGAGTAGTTCCAAATAGTTAACGGCAAAGTAGGGTGTACTTGTTTGTACAACAGTCCTTCTTCGTGGTATTTGTTTAGTATGTCTAACGAAAGTTCCATGAAACAAAGTTACTAATTATTTCTCAATCTGCATCAATGTATTTTGGATTGGTAGTCGATAAACCGGTACACGATTACCATTGATAGAGTTTTCTTGCATGATTTCGTAGAATCCTTCAGTACGAACTTGAACAGTGGGTACTTCGGTGAAAACCTGAATAATAGTAGGATTAGTCATATTTTGAGACCCGTCATAAATCCTAGCGGTCTTAGTTGTTGTGTTAAAGTTGAGTATAATCATTATTAGTAAATTTAAAAAGTATCTTCCAAGAAAATTGCGTTTTGTGGTGACGCATATAAACCAAGAATATTGTAGTCGTAGAATTCAATTGCGTCCTCTTCAGTCATATTATCACGGCTCATTAGTATTTCGTATATTTTTGACTTGGAATATACAATTCGATATCCATTACCGAATTCCTCCGCAATACCAACTATAGCATCATCAAGACCATCCAATAATATGGCTCCCTCTGCACGTTCTTTGATTTCTTCAATATCCATAGGACAAAGATAGTAAAATTGAATTATAAAACAAATGTGAGTATGAAAGTATTTATTAATAAAGTAATCATATATGGCACATTTTGCAGTTTGGAGTCCTTCGGAAAACGAAAGAGAGAATATTTTAACACAACACAAAGAGTTGTATAATGGGTATCAAACCTTGAACCCCGCCGCTATGGATAAAATACAACCTCTCTATACCCAAGACTTTGCTAATGACAAAAGTGGTCTTACGGTTAATAATAGAGGAGAGGTTATGAAATACACTAACATGGGTATTAACGAATCAATCAACGAGGCCAATTCAATGTGTGAACAATGTGGTGGTGGTATGAAAGAAAATGTTTGTGAACAATGTGGTAGTGTTAACGAACAAATGTATGGTCAAGACTTAGACACTGTTGAAGACATTGACCCAAAAGCTCACGTTGATTACATTGAAGAAGAAGGTGAGACTGATGAACAGTATGATTCTGTAGAGTCGGCTTATCAATTCCAATCTCACGGTCCTGAAGATGTTTACGGTACTTTACACGATTATGACCAAGAACACCCACATCACGATATTGATTCAATGGAGGATGTTGAAAGATACGACCCAAGTGATGATTTAGCGAATATGTTTGACGTATCAGATGGTTTTGCATTTAGAGATGAACCATCAGACACTTTCCAACACGATGCTGGTGACATTAATAGAATGGGTGATGAAGGTTTAGGACAAGACACCGAAAATGATATGGACTTAGGAAAATCAGAACCAGGTTATGATTTTTACTCAGGTGGTTCAGAAGGTGGTGAGTCTTTCCCTAATACAGATGAGATGGAAGAATCTGAGGATTGGGAAGAATTGACTGAAGCAAAATCTGAAAGAAAACAAATTTTGGAGATGATTCAGAGAATGAAGAATTTTATGTAATCTCTGAAGGGATAGAATATTTAAAATCAATATATTTCAAAGCCGAGGTCTTATCCTCGGTTTTGTTTTTTATAACAAGTGTGTCATCATCAAGAACAAAATGATTTTGTAGCAAAAACAACAATTCATTTTTAATGTAATCCATCTTGGTTCCTAAAACATAGTTTTTTGGACAATCATGTTTATAAAATTTTGAATCAATCCAAACACCTTCCTCTTCAATTATAACATCAAAATTCTTTGGTGGTCGTGGTTCAAAATTAATATTGAAATGCCCCCCAAGTTTACAATCAATGTCTTTCAATACCAAAGGTTTATTTATTGGGTCAACCGATATCATGTTTATTTTAAAATCCAACAATTCTTGAATTGTGAAATTTAACCCATAAAAAACATTTAAGAAATCAGACAATTCATTTAAGTTTTGGAATCCAATCAAACTATAACCCAATAACTTGTTTCGGGTTATATTGTAAGGTTGAGTATAATAAAAACTTATCTCATCAAATAATTTCTTATTCCGTAAAACACTGGAATATGAAAACACACACGAACCCATGATAATTCTGTTGAGTGATAAGTTATCGGACCAATTTAGTATTGTGTGATTATAAACTTCAAAATCACCATATGTTTTTACTTCGTGGATTAGTTCTTTGGGAATAATCTCATTCACCTTTGATAACCAAAACATGTCATCAAAATTCAAATTAGGAATTGATTTAATCAAATCTTTAACATAATTTGATTTTAAAACCTCATCGTATGAAATACCTAAAGTTTTTATATCAATTATAATAAATTCATCAACAACCCCCTCGTAGTACGACATCCTCTTTTCCAAAAGTTCGGGTTCATTGTTGTATAAAATTAAATTGATTAAATTATTTTTTTTCATATCTTTACTTAAAGATAAACAAATTATAATTATTTTAAACTAATGTCAGCTAATCACTTTTTCATTTCTAAAGAAAGAAATAATGTAGACCACTACAATTATTACTATTTTGACAACGCATTCACCGATGATGAATTAACAAAAATTCACAATCTTGCAATGTCTTACCCTAAAATGAGCGCAACCACCGTTGGAGAAGACGGTGTAAACGTTTCTGAGTACCGAAAAAGTACTGTCACTTGGCTTCCTGATGAACAAAGAAGTCTTTGGTTGTACGATAAAATTAGTGAGTTAGCACACACGGCAAACACCAATATGTGGAACTACGAAATTTGGGGTTATAACGACCAACTCCAATACACCGTTTATGAAGGTGACGGAGGTCACTATGACTGGCACGCTGATTTGGGTCCAACAATCTCAAACAGAAAATTATCGTGTGTAATCCAATTGTCAGACCCTAACGATTATGAAGGTGGTGACTTACAATTAAACAACGGTTCAGGTATAAGTACAATTGATAAGAAAAAAGGTAGAATCATATTCTTCTCATCATTTGTTTTACACAGAGTTACACCAGTAACAGAAGGTACTCGTATTTCATTGGTAACATGGTTGTCAGGGAAAAATTTGAGATAACACCGATTAGTGAGTTTTATAACATTGCAAAAGACGGGGGAGTATTTTTTTGGAATTTTATTATTGATAACCAAACTAAAACTCCTGTATCTTTAGACCCACTAATAATTGAAGAACCAAAGTCTTCAAGAGGACATCAACTGAGGTCCTTGGTTATTGACTATGACATTAGGATATATGAATCCTACACCAAAGATTCTATTGATTTCTTGATGGGGTTTGGATTTAACTCTGAAGATGTGTGGTACAACAAAAAAAGGAGGTTTAAACCCCTTTTCCTGGCATTTAACGGTTTAAAATACGTGAGGGGAATCCCAAGTAATGAAGTTACTTGTTATTGTTTAAATGGTGTTGTGGAGACGATTATATTAACCGACCCCACACTATTACCATTAGATTAAAACTCTGTATTAAAAAAGAATACTTGAAACAATCTTCCGTTCTCAAGATTATTACCAAAATAGTCCAAAGACATGTGGTAGTTATCTGCACGATACATAATTAATCTATTGTATACGTTTCCAAATTTATCAACTATTTCCCATTTTGTCATGTCTTGGAAATCATCACCAGGGGGTTGAGTCTTTTGGTATTCAGGATTACTATTTCTATAGTCCCAATTTGTTAAACCCGTTGCTTTGTGTTTGAAAATACCTGTACCAGCACTTAGTGGTGCATCAGGGGTTAAATAAAGAACCGCAGCCCAATCAGTTGTTGAATCGGCATGAATCCAAGAACGGTCACGAGATACGGTGTATTGGAAAGACCCTGTATATTCCCCACCCCAGTTTGTGACAGTGCCAGCGTAAGGATACAAAATTTCCTGTAATCTTTTTTTCATAGAATCATTCAAATATGATTCGGTTCTTTGTCCTGGATAGTTACCACGGACTTTAAATTCTTGTTTTAATGCGAAATTTCTAACCTTATCGGGGTCAGAATAAAAATCATCAATAACCAATGCGTTGACTCTCATATGTAATTTTTTTATAAAAATATTCAAAATAAAAATATAAGAAAGTGAACTTATGTGGATTTTGAAATATTTGTTGATAAAGTTTAGATATGGAAGTAATTGAAATAGTTGAATATAATGTAAATCCAAAAACAAACATTTTGGAAGTTACATTCAGATTGATGGACGATTCTGAGGATATGGTCAGGGAAGATAAAATGGATTACTCCATTGCTGAGGAGTATGGGTATAATTTAGAAGATGAGACATTTGATTTCTTTGAAATGGGTTTTGATGAGGATGATGAAGACTTGTTGTTTGAGGAAGACTCTGAAGTTGGTGACACTTTAATTGATGAAGACCAATTAATATCCTTTTTGAATGAATATTACACCGTAAATCCAAATAGATTACCAAAGGCTGAGATTTACTAAGGAAAAGGTATTTATTAATATGGATTTAAACGTTGATAATATTATCAATCTCTTAAAAAAATTATCCTACTCAAATAAAATGGAATTTGCTGAGCAGGATGCTTCTGCGGATACGTCAAGTTCAGATACATCATCTGGTACTGTTAAAAAGTGGGAGAGTGGTAGAACTATGGGTAAAACATACGGTGGACCTGGTTATAAATGGGAGAGTGGTAGAACTTTTGGAAAGACCTATATGAACGACCCAAAACATAAATGGTACAGTGGTGTACAAAGAGGTAAAGCAAATCCCGCAACAGAGTCATGAACATACAAATTTCAAATAATGCAAGATATTACATGTATGGTAACAAAGTCTATGACGCGTTACTTGATGAAACATTTCATAAAGATGAAATATCTTTAGAATATTGGATTAACCTACTAAGAGAAAATACAATTGCTTCTTACACTCACGGTATAAAATCTATTGATGAATTACGTAAGTTTTTAAGAGAGTGTGTTTATAGTTTATCAACACTATTGGAATCAAAAGAATCCACAAAATTCATGTTGGAGTATGAGAGAAGATTTTCAAACAATCTTTTGAATGAGGATGTTGAGGATTTTACAAATATACTTACCGAATCATGGGATTTTATTGGGATTACATTATTTGAACAAGAATCTACTTGGGAAAAAATTAAGTCAGGTGTTTCAAACGTATATTCAAAAGTAAAATCGGGAATATCACAAGCTTGGAATTATATCAAAGAGAAGGGTGCACCATGGTTCTTTGAAAACATGAGAAAAGCCCTTTATAGTTGGGGTGGTGTTGCTGTACAAGTATTTTTGTCACACCCATCTATTCAAGTTGCTACAGGTGGAATTACCACAGGTTTGATTGTAACTATTTGGGGTGCAATGTTAGCATATGATACATTAGAAGCTTTGGAAGGAAACCCAAATTGGATTAATTTGATAATTGATATTGTAAGCCTATTAACATTAGGTGTTGGTGGTAAGGCGGTTCAAGGTGCTGCGGCATCAATTCCAAAATCAAGTTCAGGTTCATTATCAAAAGTTCTTACTTATTTAAAAAACACCTCAATCGGAAAATGGTTGGTAGGTATTTTAGGTAAAGCATCATCATCATTATCTAATATTTTGTCCTTAGTGGGTAAAGGTATTACTTGGGTTGGTGAAAAATTAGGGATTTCTAGTTTGAAAAGTGCTTCCTCGAGAATCAATGGTTTTGTTGAAAAAACGTTTTCACAATTATCAAATTTTGCAACCAAAGCGTCAAAACCTGTCGGAGCAGCTGTTGTTGGTGGTGGTGTTGCTTATGGTTTTGAAAAAGCGTTGGGAGGTGAGGGTAAAATGACAGGTGGTGCTTTTAAAGATGATAAGTTATCGGCCTCACAAGAAACTACCTTATCACAAGCGTTTAAAAAGATAGAAAGTAGTGCTATTGCAGGTGAAGATTATCCTGAGAACTAATATCCTTTAAGATATATTTATAAAGAAATACTAAGATGAATCAAAATTTTACCAATAGAGTCAGACTTTTAATGGAGTATGATACTTCAACTACAGAAAGTGAAAATAATGATAGAATATTCAAAAAAAATGTTTTGAATGAAATAGGAGGTATTGTGGCATCTTCATTAAAGTCGGGATTTGCCGGAACTTTTGATGATATTTTAAGAAACGTAAAGGGTGGTTTAAAAAACACTAAGGGTGTTGCAATTAAAAACATTGATGATTTAACAAAGAATATTGAAAAAGGTCTTGTGAGTCCTGCTATGATGGGTCAGGTCAGAAGAAGTTTATTGAAAACCGGAAGAATCACAACGCAATTCCGAGACGAATTAATTGATGATTTATTATCAGTTGCTGGAGTTCTACAGAAAGGTGGAAAAACTCAGTCCCAACTAAAGCTCAGTTACAAGAATTTAGGGTATTCGGATGATGTTGCGGATGCGATAGCTAAAAGGGTGATTCAATTAAGAAAAACTAAAGGTATTGTTTCACCAAAACCAATTACATCTACAACTAATGTAACCTTTTCTCAAAAAGTAAAACAAGTTGCTGAAGATTTTGTCAAAAGAGGTGAAAAATGGACAACATTCAAAAGATATGCTTTAAGAATCGGTATTCCATTGGCAATAGCTGCTGTAATTTGGGCACTTGTTTCGGGAGAAGAAGTGTCAGACCCTGATGTTGATAATACAGGAGGTGGTGGTAGTGGTAGTAGCTACAGAGATTGTAATTCGGTAGACTTTTTAAGTCAGGGATGTAAGTCTAATAAAATTAAAGATTTACAAACTTGTATTGGATTAACAGGTAGAGATATAGATGGTATTTGGGGTCCAAAAACACAATCCAGAATGGTTGAATTAGGATTGGCCACAGGTATTTTAGTTTCGGATATTGAAGGTATTTGTAACGCTTATAACCAAGTTAAGACTGGTTCAAAAGCCGATTTAGAAGCATCAAGAGAAAAATTACAAAATAGACAACAAAATAGAACTTTTTCAGGTGAAGAACCATACGCAGATTATGATACGGCGTCTACACCATTAACTCAACCTTCAGGTACAAATTCAACTGAAGGACCAACAGCAGAATATCCTTAAAATATGAAAAGAATAATAATTTCCCAAGAAGAAAAAAACAGAATTTTAGAGAGCCATAACTCATTCAGAGAAGATTTGATGGGTCATTTATTCGATAAAAATTTGATTAAAGAACAACAATCATTAACAGCACCTGAGGCAAATCCTCAAGGTTATACAGAACCTTCAAAAGTTTTGAGAGATGCTCAAACTAAGTGTGCTCAGGGTTCACCTTTGACTAAAGGAACTATCACAAGAGTTACAGGAGCTGGTGATGCTATTAAATACAAACATGATGGAGATGACCCAAAGGTTGGCGCATCTTCGGGTGATACGACTTACTATTTCGGTAATTTTACTTATCAAACAGTTGCTCCTAACAATCAGATTAAGACAACTGGAAAATGGATGTGTAAAGCTTTGAACATTGAAAGTGGTCAATGTGAGGCAATGAAGAAAGATAAACAATCTCAATCATTCATGACTATTGATAAATTGAGTGAAGCTGGAGGTGCTACGTTAGTATCAAATCCTGCAATGGTTGAAATCATCACAGTTTGTAATGAAAAATTATATCGTGTAAATCAAAAATATAGAAACCAATATCAAGCTTTAACAAAAGACCAAAAAGCTTATTTAGATGAACTTTATGGTATTGGTGGTGATAATAAACCAAAAATAGACCCTGTAACAAATGCAGAAGTTCCTACTAAATGGGTTTTAGCTAAAGAAGCTAACCAAGCACAAATCAATCAAATTGGATTTAAAGAAATTGTGATTAATCCAGCACCAAATAATCCATTTGATTACCCTGTAACAATTTATCTTAAAGTTGAAGGAGAACAGAAAGTTAAGGGTAGTGAATTACAAGCTGCTAAAGACAGAATGAGGTCTGAAACTGATAGCAGACAATATTGTAATAACGCGATTGAGGTATTCTATACAGCATTTGTTATGCAAGGAACATCAAATCTATCACCATCAGAATTTAACAAGTTCAAATCTGATGTTGAGGGTTGTGCTAAGAGAGCAATTCTTCTTAAAGATGTTAATTTAGACAGAAAAGCAAGAGCTCAACTTACAGCATTGATGGGACAAGCAAGTCCTAACTACATTACAGTTGATAGAAATTCGGCATTTTTAATTAGAGTGAATCCACCAAGAACACCAAGAACTTAATTATGTCCAACATACGTAAACATATTACACAAATACAAGAAGAGAAAGAAATCAAACAAGTCTCAAGAGTTATTGTTGAATCAAGAATTAAGGAACTTATTGGAGGTCCTGATTTTTTTGAAAGATACAATAAACTTTCTGAAGACAAGAAAGTTGTGGTTTCTTATCAACTTTTTTGTGAACTAAATGAACTCAATTCTTATGGGTTAATTGAAGAGCAAGATTTATGGTCGGCATTCAAAGGTTTGTTTGGTGGTTTCGGTGGAATATTTTCAAGTGGTCTTGAGACCTTGGCAGAGCCTGTAGTTAGAAAGGCATTATCATACATAGGTTTTGATGAAAACTGGTATTGGACAAGTGTTATTGTGTCCTACTTAACCACAAGACCATCAGAACTTATTAGTTCATTTAGAAGTTGTGAGGCATTTTCTAAATTATTGTCAGAAGCAATAATTGAAGCGTTTGTCATGGAACTCCAACAAAGTAGTAAAGTCACAAACAACATGGTTGTTGATTTTCTAAGAAACTCTGTTGGAAATTCGGCAAAACAATTTACTGACCCATTGAGTAAAGAATTAAGTAAAACAGTATGTAACTTCTTCTCCTCATTGGTTAAAAACATTGGAGGCTTGCAGACAAAACTTGCGTCCTAACGGAATCTTCCGAGGAGACTCGTGTTGATATAAACACAAACAGAAAGGGGTGTTCTAATTGTATCTCGGAAAGAGGGGTTTTTTAACCCCTCTTTTTCGTTTTAACAACCTCGTCAATAATACCGTATTCCACAGCCTCCTCGGCAGATAACCAAAAGTCACGAGTAGAGTCTAACTCAACTTGTTCTGCGGTTTTTCCACAGTAAGAACCCAATAGTTCAAACAAGATTTTGTTGACCTTTTCCCATTCTTGAAAATTAATACGAGCGTCTTGGATGTTACCACCAGCACCCCCTGAGGTTTGGTGTAACATTGTTTTAGAGAAACGTAATGATGAACGTTTACCTTTGGTACCTGCACCTAACAAAACAGAACCCATAGACGCTGCCATTCCTGTGTTTACAGTTCGGATATCACATTTGATATAATCCATAACGTCAACAATAGAAAGACCTGACTTTACACTACCACCAGGACTATCGATGTGCATTGTGATGTCCGTAGAATCAACAGAGTCTAAAAACATCAACTGTGCTTGAACTATGGTGGACATATTATCATCAACTCCACCGGCAACCCAAAGAATTCGGTCTCTCATCAATCGTGAGAAGATATCAATCTGAGTTGCTCGTAACTCCCTTTCTTCCAAAACATAAGGAGTTAATGATGATTCAATCTGTGATTGATAGTTGTGAAGGTTGTGAGAACCTTTACCTAAGTGATTTACCCAATACTTTTCAAATTCTTTACCGTAGTCCATTTTTAACATTTTTAGTTTACAGTACAAATATACTATAAACCAAGTATGTCATCAACTATTTGGGAATAATTTAATTCGTTCCAAGAACGAGGATGTTCATATGACCAAATAGATTTCCAATTACCGAAGTGAATTACTCCTTGAAATCTATCGTCAACAGTTTTCCAATCTGTAGATGATTTAGGTAATCTACCTATTTTATAGGTTTTGTATGGTTCAACACCATTAATATTAAAAAAGTTAGGTGTTAGTTTGTTTAGGTTATCAAACTTACTTTTAATAATTGGTTTACAACCCCTTGTTTTAGAATACTGTAAAACTTTAGACATCCAAAATTTGGCTTCGTCTTCATCATTAGTTGTAATTTCAAAATTAACTAATTTACCCCTATCATTATATCTATGAGACCATATTAAAGACAAACCAATATCACTGTCGTATCTGTAAATTAATATTTCAAAATCCATGTAAAACTTAATATCAACTTGAAACATCTTTTTTTGACCATAGATGTTCTTACTTGTGATGTGATATCCTTGAATGAGTTTACTAATCTGAGATTTTTTTGGGTATTCCCTTAACTCTACATAATATAAATTATCAGGACCATCAATATTAACCTTGATACCATCATTAAAATTATAGTAAATTTTTATATTATCTATTTTGGTATACATAATTTCCTATAACTAATTTATCAACCACTTTATTTTTCAAATGGTTAAATGCGTGTGAAGGGTTTTCTATTATTGGTTCTCCGTGAGTATTAAATGATGTATTTAATATCGCGGGAATTGACGATAATTCAAAATATCGTTTCATCAACCGATATATTTTTGGGTTGTTCTCACTTGTGATTACCTGTGGTCGTGCGGTCTTATCTGATTTCTGAACCACCGCAGGAATTTTATCTATCCACTCAGTTTTTGTTGAATAACATATTGTCATGAACTGAGCAGAATATTTTGATTTGTTGGTCGTGAATAAATCTTCAAAATGCTCACCCAAGACCATCGGTGCGAATGGCATTGTGTCATACCTATTTAATCTACGATTAAGAACTTTATGGGTTTCTAATTGAGTTGGTCTAACCAATAAACTTCTGTTACCTAATGCTCTTGGTCCAAACTCCATACCCCCATCAAACCATCCGATAATTTTTCCTGAATGAATATCTTTGGCAATTTCATCATAATCTAATTCAGTTCTAATAAAATCAAATTCTTTTGAGAACTCATAAATGGACTCTTCATCATAACTTGGTCCAAATGAAAAATTTGTCAATTTCAAAGGTTTTTTCAATTCACCCAATTGATTTGATTTCCAAAGAGCGGCACCTAAAGACAATCCTTCATCACCCATTGGTGGGTATACAAACAATTCATCTAACCAATCCAATTCATTTAACTTTTGGTTTAGTTTGACATTTGCAAACAATCCACCAGCAACGGCAATTTTAGTATACTCAGGAAATTTTTTATGAATATCATTGAAGAATTCAATCATCAAATCTTCGGTTAATTTTTGAAGATTATATGAAATGATTTCTCTTTGTTTTAGTGTTTTTGTTAGACCATCATGATACATTGAATCTATGAGGAACTTAGTTTTTTCTGCGGTTGCTGAGGGTGAAAAATTAAAATTCTCATACTTTATAACACTTGATAGTAGATTGTAAATCTTTTCATCGTAGTGTCCTTCAGGAGCCATACCCATGAGTTTACCTTCATCTTTGCACATTTTCCATTTACCTTGCATGTATTGGTCATAACCCATAATACCTGATGTAACAAATGCCCAAATGTGTGGTAAACTTCCTGATGTTGATTGTTCAAGATTAAACACCTCTAACATTTTACCATCTTCGCATAAAAAAATCTTCATTAGGTGTTCATGACCACCACCATCATAAGATAAAGTCAAAACCTTACCATCCATTCCCGAAGTGAAATAAGCACCGGCACAGTGTGCTGTGTGGTGAGAGATTATTTCATAAGGTTTACCCTTAGAAATGAGAGTTATGTAAGGTTCATGACTTGGAAAAACATCAACACGGTAATCAGAATCTTCAAATTTTAAACCGGTGACTTCTTCAATCTTTGTGTGTGACTTTTCAGGTAAACAGTCGTGATTATCACCCGCTTTTAATCGGGTCATTCTTTCCTCCTCAAGACAGTTTATTATTTCACCATCTTTAACTAAAGAGATTGATTGACTATGGTAACCTGTGTAGATTCCGTAGATTGTGCTCATACTATCTGTTTTGAACTATAACGTAATTTCCTATAACAAGATAATTTAAATAACAGTTGTGAAGAGCTCTAATAGCGTCATGTGGAGTTTCAACAATAGGTTCTCTCGGTCCATTAAAACTTGTATTCAACAATACAGGTACCCCTGTTTTGTCATAGAATGAAGAAATTATTTGATGAAATCTTGGATTATTTTCCTTTGTTACTGATTGATATCTTGCTGATTTATCAATGTGAGTAACTGCGGGAATTCTATCCCACCATTCAGGTTTAACTTGACTGGTAACCAACATATGTGGTGAGTAGGTATCTAACTCAAAAATTTCACTTTGATGTTCAAACAATACTGCGGGTGCAAAAGGACGATACCATTCTCTGAATTTAATATCATGATTGATGTGGTCTTTCATCCAATGTGGTATTGGAGATGCAATAATTGACCTATTACCAAGAGCTCTTGGACCAATTTCAGAACCTCCTTGATACCAACCAATAACCCTATTGTTAATTAATTTATCTGAGATAAATTCAACTAAATCATCAAAATTTGGAAAATGAGTTGCTTCACAGTTTGGGAAATCTTCCAATGCTTTTAGGAAGTTTTCTTCAGAATATGTTTTACCTAAATAAGGGGAAATCATTTTCGTCTTTTCAATGTCCGCAACTTGTTGGTATGCGTACCATGCACAACCTAATGGAATTCCACTATCATCTGATGCTGGTAAAAAGAAACAACCATCATAAAGACCCGATTTTAAGATTTGTTCATTTGAATTACAATTCAAGAAAGAACCACCTGCAGTACAAACATTGTTTGAATTTGTTAATTTTTTAGCCAATTCGGCTAACATAACAGAAATTCTCTCTTGTTCTCTCTGATAAATTCCTGCAACACAAGCCCTTGAGAAGAAGTCAGACTTCCAAGTCACGTTCGGGTAGATTGTATTATTTGGGATACAAATATCGGTTTGAGTCGAATCAGTCCAATGAGCAAATTTTGGTGCCTCATCTACAATATCTTGATTGGCATATGATGCTAGTCCCATTAATTTACCTGCAGGCCAAGTTTGGGTTCTTGGTTCATAAACAAGTTGGACTGAACCTTCAGAATACATGGTACCAAGCGAAGTACATTCATTAGTGTTAATATCGGGAGGAGATATAATCCATTTTTTATAGACTTCAGTGTAACCTGACTTGGTTAAATGGTAAAGTGAAATACCTTCAGTCAAATCTTGTTGTCCACTTAAAACTTTTTCGTATTCTTCAGGATACCAATCTTTTGTTTGATTATCTGAATTCAAAATACTTCCCGATGCGTCCGCAACTATGATTGCAGATTCCTCCATTCCTGATGAAAAGAATGTTGAATAAGCATGAGCTAAGTGGTGTGGAATATGAATCAACTTCTTTCTTTGTAGATTCCAAAACTTTTGAAGTTGTTCATAAGTTGTATCAGTAACTTCAGTTGTACTGTAAACAATCAAATCAACATCATCAAGAGTGTATTTGTATTCATTCAAACAATATAAAATTGAATCCAAAGGGATTATACCACCTTGATACGCACCGTCATTTTTTACTCGAGATAATCTTTCTTGAGTAATTGCAATTAGAACCTCACCATCTTTGATAAGCGCAGCTCCTTTGTCGTGACCAACAGAAAAACCTAATACTATCATTCTTGAGTTTCTTGGGTTTCTTGAGTTTCTTGGGTTTC
>Ga0208975_1000780_pt1 | contig 14630 bp, 24 predicted proteins | sample GreLakmeER78MSRF_FD_187700 | JGI IMG/M metagenome (GOLD analysis project Ga0208975, IMG submission 187700) | Freshwater lentic microbial communities from great Laurentian Lakes, MI, USA - Great Lakes metaG ER78MSRF (SPAdes) | ecosystem: Environmental > Aquatic > Freshwater > Lake | place: Great... | reverse complement strand
CTTCTGGTCCAAATATTACAAACAAAATTATTAATATACTTGGGTTATAAAATGCTGAATGGTGAAGAAATTAATTATGGAATTAGACTATGATGATTGAAGTTTCAAACGGTGAGATATTAGATAAGTTTTCTATTCTGAAGATAAAGCTTGCTAACATAACAGATTATGAAAAAATTAAAAATGTAGAAAAAGAAATTGAAATAATAGAACCTATGTTCGATTCAATTTCCAAAGACTTGAAAATAAAAGACTTGTTTGAAATGCTCTTGGAAGTTAATAAAAGACTTTGGAAAATAGAAGATGATATAAGAGAACATGAAAGAAATAAAAACTTTGATGAAGAATTTATACAATTGGCAAGAAATGTATACATTACAAACGATATACGTGCTACTATAAAAAAAGAAATTAATTTGTTATCAAATTCAAATATAATCGAGGAAAAGTCTTATGAGCGTTACTAAGTGTCTTGTTATTACACACGGATATTTTGGAGATATAATATTTGCTAGTTCCATAGCTAAGAAATTAAAACAAGAAAAACAATTTGATATTGTTGACTACTTGATAGGATTTCCGCAAATGAAAAGTTTGATGGTAAATAATCCGTACATAGATAATGTATTCACTTCTACTGTACCCGGTCCATCGCCAGTATCAAGTGAATTGCAAATGAGTGATTATAATAAAGTTGTAAAATTAAGTCCATTATCTTTCTTAGAACCACCGCCAATTGAATTACAGAAGACAGCAGGTATTCAAGCGCCAAATACTATATACAAAGTATATACCGATGTAATGTATGATGACCATGCAGCCGGTTATTTTAATCATTATTACAACCAAGAAAACAGTAAAAAAACAATAGCAGTTATGCGAAATTGGTACGAACGTTCTTTTCTATTTACAGAGGAAGAATACGCGCGTGGTATAGATGTTCCAAACTTGGGCTATGGTGGAAAGCATAGAGATGTTTATGGTATAGTTGAAAAATTAAAAGAACACTTTAATGTTATTTTTGTTGGATTTGATTCAAATGTTTCACAGTTGAGTACGGTTTCTGTTACAGATGATAGACCAGATTCTTTATTATATGAATGTTCTGTAATAAAACAATGTGATGCATTCATTGGTGCGGAAGGTGGTTTGTGTAATTTAGCAGCAGGGGTTGGTACAAAAACAATAATAACAGGAGATTTTGTACATCAGTTGTACGGACCAAATGGTGTTCTACGAAAAATAGAAGAACCTAAATTAGGACCAAAGTATTATTTTCCAGAATCTGGTCATGTAACACTTAATCCGTTTTTAACCGATGATGAAGTTGCTGAACAAATTATAGAATTTTTGAAATAACTGGAGAATTTATTATGGTAAAAATCGGTAAGAATACTTATGATAGTATGTATATTACATCCGAATATGGTAATGATATTCAAGATATAAATTTGATAAAAATTAAACCATATCTAAAGGGTATTAAAAATGTAATAGATATTGGAGCAAATTTGGGAACGTTTCCTATACTTTATTCACAAGAAATGCAATATACTCAATTTTTTTGTTTTGAGCCAACAAAAGACATTTCAAACCATGCTTCAAATAATTTGAATAATGCAAATATAAAGCATACCATGTATAATGTTGCTCTTTCCAATTTTAATGGAAAGGCGGGACTTTTACATCACGGAAATCACCAACAAAACAAATTAACATTATTAAAAACGGATAACGAAATAGAAGTCAGAACATTGGATTCTTATACATTTCAAGATGTATCTCTGATAAAAATAGATGTTGAGGGACATGAAATGGAAGTATTAGAAGGATCAATTAAAACTATAAATTCAAATAGACCTATAATAATACTTGAATATCATCAAGAAGCAGATTCAGATTCTATTTTAAAATTTATAGAGGAGATTGAATATACTGTAACTCATTTAGAAAATAATGGCATATTTTTGACAGATAGATGTAGTCAACTGTTATTATTGCCAAATGAAAAGGATTTTTATGAAAACATATAACTATTTTGTTTTGGGATATAATGCAATAAATTATTTTGAACAATGGTATGACTTCGATCAATTCCAAAATACGAATTTACACATAATAGATAATGGAAGACAAACTGTATCGAATAAATTAAATTCGTATATAATTCATGTTAATAACCAAAATATAGGTTGTGCAGGTGGTTGGAATTTAATTTGTGATATAGGTTTTAAACATTATGGATTTGAAAAAATAATTGTTGGTCAAGAAGACGCTCGTATTTCAGAATCTATATTTGATGGATTGTTGGAAGAATGTAATCCAACTACTTTATGTGGAACATTTAATAATGGGTTTGCATTTTCAACATTTGCAATACACCGAGATACATTTGAAAAAATTGGTAGGTTTGATGAAAATATTGTGTATGTTGGATGTGAAGATAACGATTATCAGTACAGATGTGAAATGAATGGTGTAACAGTTAAATCATTGGGAATATCAAATAAATTTAATTGCAGTATTGCTAATAATGATGACGTTAAACCACCAGAAACTTCACCTGCAAATGCAAACTATGTTGATAAGAAATGGGGAAATTATACGTACAAAACTGCATTCAATGGCGATGCCGTTCCAAAGTATAGTGAATGGTTTACAAAATTATATGGAAATACAGATGAATGGCCAAGTGAAAATGAATACAAATTATTTTTAAAATGAAGGGTGTAATATGAAAAAAACTATTTATTTAGACAACGAAATATTAGACGATATAGATATGTCTGATGATATGAAGGTTATAGGTTGCTATCACTATTATTATGATAAGCCAAGTGGACAAGAACATTATAGACTGTTAAAATATTTTGCAAAGAACATTGATGGACATATTGTTGAGATAGGAACTCATTGTGGAACATCCGCTGTTGCTTTGGCAACTGCAACGGAACATGATGTTATCACATACGATATTGGTGATTTAAAAGAAAACGATTTATCACATATAAAAAACTTAACTTTTAGATTATGTGAGTTTACCGATGATGTTGATTACAAAGAAAAAATACTAAATTCAAAAATGATATTCATAGATGCACCACACACTGGTGAATTTGAACAAATGTGCTATGACTGGTTAGTAGAAAATAATTATAAAGGAATTACTATTTGGGATGATATACACTTAAATGAAGAAATGAAAATTTTTTGGCATGGTGTAGAACAAAATAAAATGGATGTTTCTGATTACGGTCATATAACTGGAACAGGAATTATTTTCTTTTCGGATGATATAGAAATAGGTTTGTTATGAAAATAGCGTTTCATAGTAATCAACTTGGAGTTCGTGGTACTGAAATAGCTTTGTATGATTATGCGTTTTATAACAGAGAAATTCTTGGAAACGAATCCATAATAATTTCAGATAGAAACAATGACCTTGCTGCGTACGATAAGTTCAACAATGAGTTTGATGTGCTGTTGTATGATAATTTTAATGAAGTTTCTCAATGGGTTGATAAACATAAAATCGATGTTATGTATTATCAGAAATCTGGACAACACGATGGTAAATTAGTTAATAACGCTAAGAATGTTGTTCACTCAATTTTCCAATTTCATCAACCACACGGTGATGTGTATGGGTATATATCAGAATGGTTGAGTAAAAAAATGAGTGGTGGTAATTTACCATTTGTTCCATATATGGTTGACTTATTAAAATATGATCACGATATGAATTATCGAGAGTTTTTTGGAATACCGAAAGAAGCACTTGTGTTTGGATATTATGGTGGACCAACTTCATTTAATATAGAGTTCGCAAAGAAAGCAGTTGTAGATTTTGCTTCCAAACATAAGGATGTATATTTTATATTTATGAATTCTGAACGGTTTTGTGATTTGGTAAACGTAATATTTTTAGAATCAACTACTGATATGGAAAAGAAAGTTGGTTTCATTAATACATGCGATGCTTGTATTCATGCAAGAAATGGTGGGGAAAGTTTTGGACTTACTGTTGCGGAGTTTTCTATTAAAAACAAACCAGTATTTACAACAACGTATTGTACTGATGCACTATGTGATGGTGCTCACTTGGAAATGCTCGGTGACAAATGTGTATTGTATAATGATTATGACGATTTGATTTACAAGTTTAGTAATGCTAAGGATATTATAAAAAGTAAAACAGATTGGAATGCGTATGGAAAATACAACCCACAGTCAGTTATGGAACAATTTAATAATGTGTTTTATTTATAAAAAGAGAAGACGAATGATAAAAGATATTAGATATAATGAAATAGAGAAACGCAATAGTGAAGTATTAGCTTATCTGAATAGCAAACCAATAAAACCAACAGTAATAGACGTAGGTGCTTCTATTAAACCTTGGGGTGGTGATTTTATAACCGCAACGGTAGACCTGAATGATGTGTCTTTAAAAGATGCAATTCAGTTTCGTGGTAATATAACTAACATAATAGTGTGGGAAGAAGTGTTAAAATATGTTTCTAAAAATGGAAAATTTGATTTTTGCATATGTACACATACCCTCGAAGATATATCGAATCCAATATTTGTAGCTACTATGTTATCAAGAATCGCTAAAGAAGGTTTTGTTGCAGTTCCAAGTAAATATGTTGAATCTAGACACAACGGTGGTTTGAGTAGAGGATGGTTACACCATCGTTGGATTTTTAATGTTGAAAATGATTCTATTATTGCATATCCAAAATTACCATTCACAGAAAACTTGAAAGTACTAAATGAAGTTGCTACTAAATTTCATGAATCAATTACAGAGTTATCTTTCTATTGGGAAGATACGTGTGATATACAAGCAGTTAATGGGGATTTTTTTCCGAGTGATAACTTTGCAATTAATATATATAATAATTTGTTGGACGTATAATGAAAATACTTTACATAGCAAATAATAGCCAGAATGATTTTTTATCCGATGCAGTTTTTCATGGATTAAAATGTTTAGATAATGTTGAAGTTGTTGATTACAATCCACTATGGTATATGTATGACAACATTAAGAAAGAAGAACTTGTTAATAAATTTCATGGTAGAGGGTTTACTTATTATGCAAGTTTGCCTTACACGGAAGTTGATAGAACTAATATAGAAGAAAAAATAAAACAAAATTATTTCGATGTTGTTATATACGGTAATATTCATAGAAACTTGGACTTGAAAGATTTAGTATTTTCTCATTATACAGAAGATAATATAATAGCGTTGGATGGACAAGACGGTACAGAATTAAATACGGACTTTGTTTTGAACACAATTTACTTCAAGAGAGAGTTAACAAAACAAACAAGTTATAACTATCCGTTTATTCACCCAATTCATTTTGCTTATCCAGACGATAAGATTGCCGTTGGGATATTAGATAAAGAAAAGGTAATGGCTCAGATTATTCCAGGAGTTTCACATACGTTTACGTTTAATGATGAAACTTCTTATTTTGAAGATTATAGAAAATCTTTATTTGGTTTTACATGGAAGAAATCAGGTTGGGATTGTTTAAGACATTATGAAATAATTTGCAATGGTTGTATTCCAATATTCATTGATATAGAACATTGTCCAGATACTATGTGTACAACATTACCAAAAGAAATATTAAAAGATTTTTATACTGATTCTGGTATATATGACTTATTTGATATGAAAGCAGAAGTTATGTATGATGATAGAAACACTATAATAACAAATCGTGATTTAACTTTAGTAAATGATATAGTAATCGATGATAATTTTTATAAATTGTATTCTGCTTATTTAGATATTTTAACTAAATACGCAAAACAAAATCTAACAACAAGAGTATTAGCAGAATATGTTTTGAGTTTTGTAAAATAGGAAAAATGTTATGAAAATAATTTATAGAATATCAGATGCCGGTTATAACAAAGTAAAACCATTATACATTAATAATGGAAATTGTTTGAGGAACGCAGTAAGAGTTTTTGGTAAAGAAAACTTTCATGTAATTGCAGACAATGTTTCAGACGAAACAAAGTTTATTATTTTGGAATGTGGTATTGAAGATAAACAAATCCATTATGTTTCAGTTGGCCATGGTGCAGGAACTTTTAACTTGGCATTGGATTTAGCGTTAGAGCAAAATGATGGTGATGTAATTTATTTTTTAGAGAATGATTACTTACATACTAAAAACGCTAATACAATTATCATGGAAGGAATAAATCTCGGTGCTGATTATGTTAGCGGTTACGATCATCCAGATAAATACATTCCAGCTTCAAGAGGCGGAAATCCACAAATAGAAGATGACGGTGGTGAAACAACAAAAGTTTATTTAACAAAATCTTCTCATTGGAAAATAACAAATAGTACAACTATGACTTTTGCAGCAAAGGTTAGCACTCTTAAACGTGATGAAGCAATACTTAGAAAGTACACAAACATGGGACATTATCCACAAGACTATAAAATGTTTTTGGAATTGAGAGAAAATAATGCTATATTAGTAACTTCTATACCAGGTATATCCACTCATGGTGAAACTATGTGGCTATCTCCAGTTATAGATTGGGAATCAGTTTAATTAACATAAGGAAGTTATATGTCAATTTCAGTAGTAATACCTTCGTATCGGAATCCAACGTGCCTTGATATTTGTTTACACTCTGCATTGGAAAATAGAAAATCAACTGACAATGAAATAGTTGTTGTTATTGATGGTTTTGTAGAAGAATCCGCACACATAGTAGAAAAATATTTCGATAAAGTAAACTTCATTCCGTTGGAAGAAAACTCTGGTATGCAACACGCATTGAATGTTGGTGTTTATAATTCAAGAGGCGAGTGGGTATTAATAGTAAATGATGATAATGTTTTCCCAAAAGATTGGGATACTATTCTTCAGAGTGATTTAAAAGATAAACTCATACTTACACCAAACCAAATAGAAAGAACTCCAAGTATTTTTAATTTCGTTACGAAAGATTTTGGTGGAGTGGATAACTTTAATTTTGAAAAATACACAGAAGAAGAAGTTAGTTGTAGAGAAAATACTTTAACCGAAGATGGTGAAATTTTTCCGTTTATAATGCAGAAAAAATATTACATGGCAGTTGGTGGATTTGATACAATTTATGATTCACCTTTTATATGCGATTGGGATTTCTTTTTAAAACTTGAATTAATAGGTTGTAATTTTTTACGCAGTAGGAAATTAAACTTTTATCACTTTGGAAGTATGGCAACTAAAAACGGAAACGAGTCAGACAGATTTAGAGAAAGTGAAATGGTAGCTGCACAAACGTTTGAATACAAATGGGGATTTAGACCATTAAGAAATATAAATAACTCACACAGTCCTAACGGTCATTCTATACGAGGTATAAAGTATGAATAAAAGTATTTTAATAACAGGCGGTGCAGGGCTCTTGGGCTCAAGGTTAGCGGATTGGATAATTGAAAATAAAAAAGAATATGATGTTGTTATAGTAGATAACTTGAGTGGTGGTTATGTAGAGAACATAAACTCAAAAGCTCATTTTTATAGATTGGACTGCACAGATACTTTTAGTATTAACGAATTATTTGAACTTCATAAACCAGAATATGTTTATCACCTTGCAGCGTATGCTGCTGAGGGATTATCACCATTCATTAGATGTTTTAACTATGAGAACAATTTATTAGCAACTGCTAACATTGTAAACAATTGTATTAAATACGATGTTAAGCGATTGGTATTTACATCAACTATGGCAGTTTATGGTCATGGTAATCCACCTTTTGATGAATCACATTTACCGGCACCGATAGACCCATATGGTGTTGCAAAATATGCGTGTGAACAAGATATAAGAATTGCAGGTGAACAACATGACTTAGATTGGTGTATAATAAGACCGCACAATGTTTACGGTATAAAGCAAAATATATGGGATAAATATAGAAATGTTCTTGGTATATGGATGTATCAAGTTTTGAATAATAAACCAATGACAATTTATGGTGATGGAAATCAGACAAGATCTTTCAGTTATATCGATGATTGTATTGAATCGTTATGGAAAGCAGCGGTTAATGAAAACGCTTCAAAACAGATTATAAATCTTGGTGGTACACGAGAGTATTCTATTAAAGAAGCGAATGAATTACTGAAACAAGTTATTGGATATGGTGAGACAGTTCACTTAGAACCAAGGCATGAAGTTAAGTATGCACACCCAACGTGGAAAAAATCTGTTGATTTGTTTGGCTATGAAGATACAACTTCATTAGGTGATGGTTTATATACGATGTGGGAATGGGCTAAGAGTCAACCACAACGAGAACAATTTATTTGGAGTGAATACGAATTAGAAAAAGGTATTTATTCTTTTTGGAAAAATAAAAATAAGGAATAAAAAATGACAACGATTGGAATTGTAGGACAAGGTTTCGTAGGTAGTTCAGTTAAAGCAGGATTGGAATACTATTTTAAAATAGAAACATATGATGTTATAAAAGAAAAAAGCACGGTTGCTAATATAGAAGAGTTATTCAATAAAAGTGAAATTATTTTTGTATGTTTGCCAACGCCTATGAAATCATCTGGCGAATGCGATACATCAATAATAGAACCTGTTTTTGCTCAATTAAATGCACTTGGGGAAAAAATTGTTATTCTTAAATCAACAGTACCACCTGGTACTTGTGAACGATTAAATGAAAAGAATAAAAATCTAAAGATAGTTTTTAATCCTGAATTTTTAAGGGAAGTGAGTGCAGTTGAAGACTTCATAAATCAAGATAGAATTGTATTGGGTGGTGATACTGAATCTGTTAATACGGTAGAGCAAATGTTTAGAGTTCCGTTTCCACTTGTAGAAATGTTAAAAACAGATACTAAAACAGCAGAGATGGTAAAATATGTTACAAATTGTTTTCTTGCAACTAAAGTTTCATTTGCAAATGAAATATATGACATTTGTGAAAAAGGTGGTATTGACTATTCTGAAATGATTGATATAGTTAAATACGATAAACGTGTAGGTAATAGTCATTGGACAGTTCCTGGACCAGATGGTGATAGAGGTTATGGCGGACATTGTTTTCCTAAAGATATGAAAGCACTCGTTTACCATGCATCAACAGTTGGTATTTATGCAAAACTCATTGATACTGCAATCAGAGTAAACGATAGTGTGCGAAAGAATAGAGATTGGGAAAATATGAAAGGAAGAGCGGTATCGGAATAATAATTTATATTTATATTTATACTTATTGACATACAGGAAAATTCTATCATTGGGAGACATTTATGCATGAGATAGCAAGTAAATTAGTTCAAGTTCAAACACAAATCAGATTTTATCATTGGCAAACTAAATCATATGCTCGCCACCAAGCATACGGTGGTACGTATGACGCAATGGATGATTTAATTGATTCGTTTGTAGAAGTTCTCATGGGTAAATATGGACGTGTTCCTGCTATTCCATTTGAAATTGTAAACAGTAATGTAAAGGATATAAATTCTTTCATAGAAGAAACAGTTCAATTTTTAATTGGTTTATCTTCCATGTTGAATGAAAATACAGATACAGACTTATTAAATATACGTGATGAGATGTTGGCAGAGTTTAATAAACTAAAATATTTAATTACATTAAAATAAAGGTGTTATGATGAGTGAAGAAATTAGAAATCAAGAATCAAAAGGATTCGGTGATACTATTGCCAAAGTTACAAGTGCATTAGGTTTAGATAAAGTTGCTGAAACAGTAGCACACGCAGTTGGCAAAGAAGATTGTGGTTGTAATAAAAGAAAAGAAAAATTAAATGATTTATTCCCGTATAATAAATGACACAACAAAACGTACATAAAATAGCAAATAAAATGGGCATCAAATGGGATGGAGATAAAAACTTCATCTCATGGTGCGAACAAACAGTTGGTAAGGGACACCTTGACGATATGTCAGAAGTGGAACTTACTATGGTATACAACCGAATTAAAAACGGAAAGTATCCTAAGTCAGATTTGCAGGAGTGTACGATTGTTGGAGCTAAAATAGAAAACGATATAGTATTAGTAAAAAATCGTGATAGAAATTATTACCCAAAGATAAAAGTAGTTCACGAACTTATTAATAATGTTGAAGTTGTTTTCATGTTAGACGTAGATACCGATTATTCAGAGGGTATGAATGAATATGGAATTGGTATAATAAATGCAACGCTTCAAGGTGAGATGGATGAAAAGGATAAAAAGAAAGCAGTTAAAACTAAAGTTCAATCTAAGGATGGATTTAAGATAAGACACGCACTTGGATTCAATAACGTAGCAGATGTTATAGAATCGGTTGTTACGTTCACTGGTTATTCTGATGGTTCTAAAACTTTAAGTGGAAAACCAACTGCACTAAATGGCCATACAATAGTCGGTACTAAAAAGAATATATTCTTTATAGAAAATATATCAGACAGACCACCGATAGTAAAAAAGCTAAAACAAAATCGTCTAATAGTTAGAACAAACCACGGTGAAGTATATTCAAGAGCTGGTTATCAAAAAGGAATAGATAGAAAGTCATCGGTTATGAGACAGCTTATAACTTATAGATTAATGAAAAAGGTTCATTCTCCAAATGAAGTTTTACCTACATTGAATAAAAAATATGAAGTTCCTGGTTGGGCAAACCCACGTAGACACAATTATAAACTTTGGACTTCAACTCAAATAATGATGAATTTAACTCAGTTAGAACTTACACTTGTAATAGATAAAGACACAGAGTTTATTGGAATAGAGCGTAGATTTCCACAAAATTATAAATCTAAAATAAAAGTGAACGTGGAATATGAGCACAATTAGTAATATATCACCAGAAGAATTATCACAGGTTACAAAGCCAGGTGCTGCTGGTATATTAGTTATGACTGCAGATGGTGAATTTCTTTTAACAAAAAGAACTTCTAAAGCACACTATCTCGGTGGTTATTGGTCAGTACCATCAGGTGAATCCGATGTTAATAACTTTGAATCAATTGAGGATTGTGCTCGTAGAGAATTTTTTGAAGAAACAACATATCAAATTCCAAGTGGTGATAAATTAATAGCAATGGATAGATATTATACTGATAATAGAATATACTTTTTATTTTTATATAAAGTTAAAAAAAGATTTTTTGTTAAAATAGATTGGGAACATGAAGACCTTGGTTGGTTCACGAAAGATAATTTACCACAACCTATTGCTCCACGAATTTTAGAAGCAATTAAAATATTTTGATATTTATAACTATGAAAAAGAAATTACCATATAAAGAAATAAACGATGCAAATTATCTTTTAGATTTAATGCACGAAGATGTATTCGGTCATAGAGTAACTATGGTAACTGCCAGAGATACTAGTAGATTAAAAAATAAACTATATCAGCCGACTACTGATAAAGAGAAAGAAGATTATGTTGCTATAGTAGAACCTATTATGAATAAAAAATCTTATATTTCAAAACAGAGAGATCCAAACTTAGATTCGTTTATAGATATAGATACGAGAATAAGTCAGTCTGATTTTGAAGAACCAGAATATCAAGATGACGATTTGGATTATTTGTTAGGTGGGATGGATGACATTATAGGTGAAGAATAAATAAATGTTTGATTCTTAAAAATAAATTGTTTATATTTGTACCTTCTACATAAGAAGTATTTTGGAGACTTAGATGAGTAGCATTAAGAAATTTGTTGTAAAAGAAATAGTAGAAGTATTACGTGAAGAAAAACATAAGCGTAATATCAGATTATTATCCAACGATCTGGTTGAAGCAGTAAAAGTAGCTGAATTAGTTAAGTCAAATCCAAGGAAAAGTAAAGTTGCAAATAAAATTATTGCAATTTCAGAAAGTAGATTACTAAAAGAAATTCACCACGATGAAGGTGAGGGTAGAATGTTAAAAGCTCAACTACTTTCCATTATGGAAAATGCTGAAAAACTTTATCACATGATAGATGAGCATGACCAACTTGAAGATTGGGTACAATCGAAAATAACAGTAGCAGAAGATTATATAACATCAGTTCACGGTTTTATGAAATATTACAATGGAGTAGAGGACATGGAAGACGAAACAGAAGATATGCCATTGCCATACGATGATGACACAGAAATGGAGTCAGACGAAGATATGGAAGACATAGTATATGGCGAAGATGAATGGGATGATGATGATGGTGATGAACCGTTTGATTACTTCATAGAAGATGAAGATGAAGATGAAGATGACGAGGATGAGTTTAGTTCTCCTGTATAATTTATATTAGTGGTTATATTCTATGGTTAACGATTTTGTTTTTGTAGATGGATGGCGTTTATTTTCAAGTGACGGTAACTATATAAAAATCAGAGAAAAGGATTTACTTGATTATCGTGAGAATGGATTAACTGACGAAGATATAAAATCAATGGCGTTTTCATATTTGATTGGCGTTCCATTTAATGACTTTTCAAATATTATTTATCAAACTTATGAATTTTAATACAAGAACGATTATAGATTTAATAGAACTTGATTCTGATTTAAAGAGTAAATTGAATAGAATTATTGATGATGAGCGCTTATTCGTACTCAGTATGGATGACGCTTCTATTGATGAAACAGATTTTATAATTACTATATCCCCAATAATACATGAGACACTTAAACGCTATGTAAAAATAGATTTAAGAGGTACAGATTTGAGTTTTTTAAAAGGAATGATCAATCTGAATGCGATTGATTACAAAATGGTTTTTGAAAGTATCACACAGGCTTAATTGTTATGTTAAATAAAATATTTGAATTTTTTATCATTGGTATTCTTACGCCAATATTCTACACGATATACACAATTGCAGCAATAATAAGTGTATTTTTATTAGGAGTACCGATTGGTATTGCCGTTTATCTTATAGATTTAACTGTGAAACAAATTTTTGGAGTTCATTAAATATGCCGGTCTATGATTTCAAATGTGAAGAATGTAATAGTATAAAAGAGTATTATGTCCCAACAACGATTTCAATTCCAGACAATTGTCAATGTGGAAAGAAATGTAAATTACAAAAAGTGGAATCGTTTAGTTCAAGTAAACCCATATTAAATGGAAAAGGATTTTACGAAACCGATTATAAAAATAAATAGAGGTTGTTATGAAGTACCCCAAGTACAGGACGAATAAAAACATTGTAATAAGAATGGCCCCGCAGATCGGAGTCATGGGTTGTGACTATAAACACTTGGTGAGAGCATTTGGGAATCCAAATCTTTCTACCGATTATGGCGATGAATTTGATGGTGTTGAAAAATGTGCTTGGCACATTGAATTTGAAACAGGAGTAACAGCTAAGATTTCCGATGTTAGACCATTCGGTTCAAACGATTTAGATTATAAAGCAGTAAAAGAATGGAGAGTAAATTCTCGCGATGAGAATGCGTATGAATGGATTAAGGAAAGAATTAGGGATGCAAATCCAGCTGGATAAATAGTATTAATTAAATTATAGAATCGTCAGACGTAATATCTGGCGATTTCTGTTTATTTTAATTTTTTGTGATATTTATAGTTGGTGTTTATTATTTTACAATGGAGTAGTAATATGAAAGATTTAGTAAATGAAGGTAGACATCTTCAAGACAACTTCAAAAAAAGAATAGAAGAAAATATATTCTCGGATTTAGCATGGGCTGTCAAAGCTGATGTTGGTAATTTTGTGATGGGTGATTCTAGTCCAGGAAGGAAACTCTATAATAAATGGAAAGACGGATTACTCTATAACGATGAAAAAAGTCCATATAGTAAATCTGTTAGTTGGTATGATGAAAGTGCAATAAAATCGAATGCAATGAAATATGATAAAATAGATAAAGAATTATCGGTTTCTATAAAAAAGGTATCGGATTTGAAAGGCAAAATAGCAAGTAACCCAAAGGCTCCGAGCGAAGATGATAAACAAAAGTTTTCAAAAAGCAAGGAGTATTTACAGGCATACATTGCATATTTGAAAAAACAAATCGAACAAGAAAATGCACTTCATAGTTTACGATTATCAATGGGCATGAAAGATAAAAAGAATCCTTACGGACTAAGTATTCCAATATATGACAATGATGGGAACTATAAAGGTGAAAGTCAAGATAAAGAATTACTGTATAAGCAATATCCGAAAGAATGGGTAGATGAAATGGATTTAGATAAACCAATCACATTATCTAATAGAGTTGCTGAATGGGAAGAAAAGGTAAAAGAAGCAGAACAACAACTTTCTAAACTTTGATTGGATAAATTTTACCAAATCAATCGAGAACACTTTGGTTCAATGGTGCTTTTTGGATTGTAGTACAATAATCAAGTAGTGTATTAATTAAATTATAGAATCGCTAGATATTATGTCTGGCGATTTCTGTTTATTTTAATTTTAATTATATTTATATGTATGTTCCTCGTTTACATTGGAGATATTTTAAATGAATCGGTACAAAGTACTATTAGAAAATGAAAGGCGAATACTCACTTCGGTTAACAGATTAATACATGAACGTACAAAACTAACCGATGCTGAAAAAGCCGAAAAAGAAGCTGAAAAAGCAAAAATA
>Ga0208975_1000778_pt1 | contig 14704 bp, 24 predicted proteins | sample GreLakmeER78MSRF_FD_187700 | JGI IMG/M metagenome (GOLD analysis project Ga0208975, IMG submission 187700) | Freshwater lentic microbial communities from great Laurentian Lakes, MI, USA - Great Lakes metaG ER78MSRF (SPAdes) | ecosystem: Environmental > Aquatic > Freshwater > Lake | place: Great... | reverse complement strand
CTTGGGTTGCCGCTACCAACACATTCACCACCTTGCCGACAACTGATGGCCCTTGGCAGGGTGCATCTGTGGTTGATGTGGTTGACAACTACAACATCTACAACGAGCCAGGAACGCAAAACTGGGCGTGTACTGACCTTGGGTCTAGTCTATCCACCCAAGCCCTGTATGGCACGGCTGATGGGTCATCTGACCTGCTGGTGACGTTAATTGTGAACCAGCGACAGGTGTATCTAATTGGAGAAGTGACCACCGAGGTCTGGACAGATGTGGGCAACGTGATCGCAGGGATTACCAGTTTCCCATTCCAGCGTGTGCCAGGGACTTCAAGCCAATCAGGTATTGTTGCCAAGTATTCGCTGGCCCGATTGGGTGAAACGTTTGCTTGTGTGGCAAAAGATAACAGGGGTGCGGCAACCATTGAAAAGATGGAAGGTTACACTTGGGTCAGAATCAGCACCCATGCTGTTGAACAGTCATTGTTGAATTCTGTGGTTTCTGATGCCATTGCTTACACATATCAAATTGAAGGCCATGAGATGTATGTGGTCACCTTCCCCAGCGTTGGGGAATATGGCCTTACTTGGGTTTATGACCTGTCAACCAAAAGCTGGCACAAGTGGTTATCTTGGGATTCCAATCTAGCGGTTTACAAGCGCCATCGGTCAAACTGTGCGGCATTTTTTGCCAATAAAAACATTGTTGGTGACTTTGAAAACGGCAAGATTTACAGCTTGGATAACGCTGTATATACAGATGATGGAAACACAATCCGCAGACTGCGCCGAGCCATTCACCTGACCCAAGACTTACAACGCCAATATTTTGATTCTTTCCAGATTCAGTTTCAGCCAGGGGTTGGGTTGAATACTGGCCAAGGTCAGACCCCCCAGGCCATGCTGAGATGGTCAAACGATGGCGGGTCTACTTTTTCAAATGAGCATTGGGTCAGCATTGGCAAAATTGGAAACTATGTCAATCGTGCTTTGTGGCGGCGCTTGGGCTGGTCACGCGACAGAATTTTTGAAGTGGCGATTAGTGACCCTGTTAAGGTGGTCATTGTGTCTGCCGAACTGAAAATGTCCGCTGGGGATAACTGATGGCAACCGCAGTTCCAAACAGCAACATCAACATTCCCCTTTCTGCGTTTCTTGATGAAACCACGGGGCGGCCTAGCGTTCCTTGGTTGCAATGGTTGATGAATCCCAACATCATCACCTTGAATGTGGCAAACACCAACATCACGGGTGGGTCGATTGCCAATGTGACCATCACCAACAGCACAATTAACAGTTCCACCATTGGCCTCACAACCCCTGCGGCGGGTAAATTCACTGATTTCACGGCCTTAAACGGGGTCAAAGGGGGCACGTTTTGAACGACCTTGACTTGCCTAGCCATGTTTCACGGGAACAAATAGAAAGCCTCCAGGCCCAGATGGTGACCATGCCACAGGCAGAATTGGTGACAGAACACCAGTTTAGCCCTGGGATGTATATGCGGAAACTGTTTCGCCCTGCTGGGACGCTGATTGTGGGCAAAGTTCATAAAGAACCCCACTTCTTTTTATGTGCTAAAGGCGAGATAATCGCATGGACAGAAAGCGGCATGAAGCGCCTCCAAGCGGGGGATGTGATCGAATCCAAGCCTGGAACAAAGCGGGTTACTCTGGCTGTGACTGATGCCATCGGCATTACGATTCACAGAACTGATAAAACCGATCTTGACGAAATTGAAGCCGAATTGATTGAGCCAGATATAACAGCGTTATTTGATGCCAGAAATGACATTAAAAAGCTAAAAGGGGAATGATATGACTTGGGTTGCAGTAGCAATTGGCGGTGGCGCAGTATTGGGCTACATGGGTTCGCAACAGCAAGCGGGTGCTGCAACATCTGCCGCTGGTCAACAGTATGCAGCTACTCAAGATGCCGCCCGTCAACAGCGGGAAATGTTTGATATTCTTAATGCCCAACAAGCCCCATATAGAACGGCTGGTGGCGGTGCGCTGACAAGAATCAGCGAAATGATGCCGCAATTAACCCAAGTTCCCGAGGGCTACAAGCCATTTACTGCCGCTGACCTTAAAACCAACCTTGCACCTAATTATGAATTTATGTTGGGTCAAGGTTTGGGGGCAACCCGACAAGCCTTAAACGTAGGCGGTGGCGGTTCTAATGTTGAGCGTGGTGGGGTTAAGTTTGCACAAGATTACGCAAGTAACGCCTATCAAAATGCCCTTGACAACTATATGAAGCAAGAAGCCCAAAAGTTCAATCAACAGCAGACGGGGCTTGGCAACGTATATAACCGATTGGCTGGCATTGCTGGCATTGGTCAAACTGCCGTTGGTCAAACTGCTAACCTTGGAACAAGTACTGCGGCTAATATTGGTCAGTTGGGTATTGGTGGCGCATCAGCCCTTGGCGCTGGTCAGATTGGTGCAGCAAATGCTATGGCGGGGGGTTATCAAGGGATTGGAAATGCGGCAACGTTAGCATCATTGTTGAGACCAACTGGCGCATCTAATGTTTCGGGTGGTAATTTTATGAACCAATACAATGCAATTGGGGTAGCATAAAAATGGCAACTTTTAATGTCCCAATGCTTGGCACAGAGATTAAACCTGTGCCCCAGACTTCCCTTGCCGATATGCTTGGCATAGCAAGGGGGGCGCAAGCCTATCAGCAAGCCCAGCAAGTTAACCCGCTGGCGTTACAGCAACAACAACAAGCCACCCGCACGGGTGAAATTGCACTGACTGTTGAGGAACAAAAAGACAAAGAGCGCCGCAATATGCAAACGGTTATGTCAGACCCAAATCTGTACACAACTAATGGCAAATATGACCCTGCAAAAGCGGCAAAAATTACAAGTGAAGTTGCGCCTTTAACGGGCTTGGCATACCTAAAAGACATGGCAAGTTCTTTTGGCGCACAGGAAGGCTTTAAGACTGCTGAAACGGGCACACAATCCGCGCAAATGAAGTTTGCTGGCGATCAAGTGATTGCAATTGCTAATCGTTTAACAGGGTTAATTAACAACCCATTGATCATTGCGGCAGAACAAAACCCGAACGAAATAGACAAAGATAAATTGACTGCAAGGGTTAAAAAGTATGCTGATGACCAAGCTGTTGCCTTGGGCATTCCAAAGGAAAAAGCCGATCAATTAATTGCCCCATATCTTGAACAAGCTGTAACCAACCCAGTTGGTTTGCGTCAGTTCTTAAAAGACAAGTTACTTTCAACCCTTGACCAAGGTTCGCGGTTGTCAGCATTGCAGCCAAGTGGTGTGCCAGTTGCAACTGGGGCGCAAACAGGCGTTGTTCAAACTGGTCAGTTTGGGCCTTATGTACCTGGGTCAGTTTTGCCAGGAACTTTGCAAGATGTGCAAGTGCCACCAACAACAGAAATTACAAATCCACTTACTGGGGAAAAACGTCTGATTGGCCCAATGTCTCAGCGTAATGCCCCAGCTTTGACCACAGGTCTTGGCCCTGCACAAACCAGTTTGCTTGGCGCTGGCGGGGCAAATATTTCTGAAGACTTGAAAACTACATTGGCAGATGCCTCACAAGCGCCAACACGCATTGCCACATTTCAAAACATTAAGAAACTTGCACCAGAAGCATTTGTCGGCGTTGGTGGCGCACGAAAAGAATTGGCGGCGGGTATTGCTGGCGCTGTCGGATGGAATATTTATGATGCCGAAAAAACCGCAACTGATCAACTGGCAAAAAACTCAAATCTGTTAACTTTAACGGGTGGAAACACAGATGCAGCTAGAGCAATTGCTGAAGCCGCTAATCCCAATAAAAAGATGACAGAGCAAGCCTTGAAAGATGTTGCCGATCAATTAATTGGCATGGAAAAAATGAAGCTGGCAAGGGCAAGTTTTTTATCGCCTGTTCAAAACGATGCGGTACAGTTTACGCAAAGACAGCAACAATTTAACAGTCTTGCAGATTACAGACTATTCCAAGAAATGACACCAGATAGCGTTGCAAAACTTAAAAAATCTATGTCGCCAGCACAACAAGCTGAAATGAGCGCCAAGATTAGGCAAGCCAAACAGTTAGGGATAATTCCATAATGGCAACACTCGCTGACCTTTGGGATGCGCCAACAGACACATCCTCTACTCGCATACCCCCTAATGTGCAAGCACAGCGAGATCAGGGGGCGTTGGCTATTCAGCAAGCTGAATTGAGAAAAGCACAATCAGATTTAGCTCAAGCAACTGACCCAAAACAAAAACTGCGGTTGGAAGCTGATATTGCTGGATTGACCAGGGAAATATCTCGTTCACCAGCAAGCAAAGGCGCACCTATGGCAGCACCTGTTGCACCAGCCGCCCAAGCTATGGCGCAACCTGCCGCAGAACCAACGGCACAGGGCACAACCCTTGCTGATCTGTGGGAATCTACGCCAGCTTACGAAAAACCAGAGGCCAAAAAGACTGCCACATTTGCTGGCACAAGGGGCGACACAGGCATATCTGGTGATGTGAGTTTGCGCCAGCTAAAAGAAAAATTCTTAGGCAAGTCACAACCTGTCAATCCAGAAGATTACAAGAACCTAGAAAAAACACTTAGACCTGGAGATCAATCAGCAGACTTGCGGCCTTTGTATGAAGTGCCAAGGGCTATTGCACAGAATTTGGCGGCAACTGTTGCCAGCGGATATGGCGCAATTGGAACTGGTCTTAAAACTGGTTCTATGGAACAAGCGGCGGTGGTGCAAAAAGAAATTCAAGACAAATACGGGTATGAGCCTAGTTCGCCTATATCCAAAAAAGTGCTTGAAATTTTAAATTTGCCTGTGGAATATGTGGTTCAACCTGTTGCTAAATTTGCTGGTGACATAGCCCAATCCATCACGGGTTCGCCAACTGCTGGCGGCGTTGTTACTGGTGCGGTGGAAACCGCCCCTATGTTGTTGGGTTTGCGTAGAGGCCCACCAGCGGCAAAGCCAGCAGGAACAATTGAAAATGTTTCACTTTTGGAACGGCAAAAAGCGGCAATGTCTGACCCCAACTTGCCCCCGTCAGTACGGGCGGCATTGGCAGAAAAAACCGCCAAGGGTGAGGTTATGACACCCGAGCAAATCCAAACGGTACAAGCCCAATTTGAGGCCAGCAAAGGGCAGATTAAACCCACATCACCACTAGCACCAGCGGCAGGGGCAACAGCGGCGGCGGTTACTGGGGCGCAACCATTGAAAAGTGTGGGGGCGGCGGCAGTTCCAGATGCAACGATTATCAAACAAGCCTTACTTGGGGCAAGTCCAGAACTTCAAAAAGCAATTTCTTCAATTCCTGTTGACAAAGTTAATATTCCAACATTGATGCGCCATATTGAAGCTGATTCTTTGGGAATTCGTTTGACAGAAGGCCAAGCAACTGGCGACATTATTAAGATTTCCAACGAACAAAACCGCAGGGGTAAAGACCCAGATTTGGCAAATCGTTTTAATGAGCAAAACGGTCAATTGATTGAAGGCATCAATAACATTCGACAAAATGCCGCCCCTGATGTGTATGGCACTAAAACCATTGAAAACAGTCAAGCCATCATTGATCGATACAAAACGATGGATGAGGCTAGTAATGTAAATATTCGGGATGCGTATAAAAAACTAGAAGAAGCTAACGGCGGCAAATTTCCTGTGGATGGTGTCGCCCTTGCAAACAATGCCGAGGCGCTTTTGGGCAAAAAACTTAAAACAGAGTTTTTGCCACCGTCTATCAAATCGCAATTGGACAGGTTTAAAGCTGGCGAACCCATGACCTTTGAACAGTTTGAGGCCATGAGGACAAACATTGCTGCTGAAATTCGCAAGGCCGAGCGTAGTGGGGATGGCAATGCAGAAATGGCATTAAGCCTTGTGCGTCAAACGCTGGAGGATTTGCCTTTAGAAAAAGGCGCTGCTGGCGCTTTGAAGCCCATAGCAGACCAAGCCAGATCACTTGCCAAACAACGTTTCAAAATGCTTGAAAAAGACCCTGCTTACAAAGCGGCGGTTAACGACACGGTAGCGGCTGATAAGTACATTGACAAGTTTGTGATCAATGGCGTTAACAAGAACATCCGCACAATGGTTGATCACCTTGGGCGCAATTCTGAAGCCCACCAACACATGGCGGCTGGCACAACCAACTGGTTAAAAGATAAAGCTGGCATCGTTGATGAAAAAGGTAATTTTAGTCAAGCCAATTACAACAGGGCTTTGAAGAAACTTGATGATGTCAACAATTTGCAAGAAATCTACACGCCAGCGGCGGCAAGCCAGTTAAAGACTTTGGGAAATGTTGCAAACTACACGCAATTCCAGCCCCGTGGTGCGTTTGTAAATAATTCCAACACTTTGGTTGGCGCTATGGCTGAACGAGCAAAACAAGCCATTGGCGCGGGGGCAGAAGGTGGCTTAAATTATGTTTTGCCTGGGTTGCAGTTGGGAACGACTGTGATGGAAATGAGGGCTAGACGAGCCGCAGAAGCTGAAACAAAAAAATCCTTAGAACTAGGCGCTGGCACGACTAAGCAAACAGGCAAAAACAAACTTGAAGATTTGAACAAGTGATGGCAGACATTGACCTTGTTAAATACGGCGTTCTTTGGCAAAAGGTCGAGGACTACGAGCGCCGATTTGATGACATGGACAAGAAGATGTCCAAGATGGAAGCCCAGCTAGAACAACTGGTTGCCCTTGCCAATCAGGGTCGAGGCGGGTTCTGGGCTGGCATGGCGCTGGTGTCTGCCATTTCTAGTGCAATGGGCTATGTGTCCCACTGGATTGGCAAATCAAATTAATTTGGTAAAAGCATGATTGATTTAACCAAAGCCATTGGCGCTGTTGCCGCAAGCGTTGCCGCACTGGGTGGCAGTTACACGTTGGCTGACAAGTTTGGCTGGTTTGATAGGGCTATTCTTGAATGGTCACCAGAGCATTTTAAAATTGTGGCAGAGGTTGGACAACCCATAAATGTCACTGTTGCACGAATAAAAAAACGGGACGATTGTTCTGTTGAAAGTTTTACGCCAAGCATTCGGGATGCGGCGGGTATGGTGCATGAGGCTACCACCACGGCAAGCCGATTCAGCGGCCCAGCAGGGCCAGAGATTGACACCTTTACCTATCAACTCACAATGGTGAGAAAAGAAAAAATTGCTGAAGGCAAGGCAACTTTGTTGGCAACCATCAAATACAAATGCCCCGAGGGTGAGCGTGTTGTGCAGTACCCCCGCCATGCCAATCTAAGTTTTGATTTAAAAGGTTAAAAAATGCTAACCCTGTTTTCATCCCTAATCAGTTTTCTGATGGGCGGTTTGCCCAAAATCCTTGAATTCATCCAAGACCGTGCCGACAAGAAACATGAACTGGCATTGGCGGCAATGCAGACTGAAAGGGAACTCACCCTTAAAAAAGCTGGCTTGGAAGCACAGGAACGCATCGAGCATATTCAAACTGAGCAGATACAGATTAACGCAGAGGTCACCAATGCCCAGACCGCCATGCAAGAACGCCAAGCCTTGTATGCCCATGATGTGGCGTTGGGCCAAGGTGCATCAACCTGGGTGATTAACATGAGGGCGGCAACCCGTTCGGTCATCACTTACGGGATGTTTGTGATGTTTATGTTTGTTGAAATCTTTGGTTTTTACTATGCTTGGCACACAGACGTAGCTTTTGATGTGGCGCTAAATCACCTGTGGGATGACGAAACGCAAATCATTTGGGCTTGCATTGTGTCGTTTTGGTTTGGCGGTCAAGCGTTCAAAAAATGAACATCAGCCTTGAAGCTGTGGAGATGGTCAAGCACCATGAAGGTGTGCGGTTTAAGCCTTACCGTTGCCCAGCAAAACTTTGGACGATTGGAGTTGGTCATGTACTTTACCCAGATCAAGGCAAGATGCCTGTTGATCAAAGAGATGGTTATCAGTTACGTCCAGAAGATAACCGCACGTTTTCAGCAGAAGAAGTAAACGCCATTCTTAGAAACGATCTTGCAAGGTTTGAACGTGGGGTACACACTTTATTTCCTGTCGATCTCAGCCAAGGGATGTTTGACAGTCTTGTTTCTTTTTCTTTTAACTGCGGCTTGGGAACAACCCAGCGTTCAACGCTACGCCAGAAGGTGCTTAGAGGCGACAAGGCGGGTGCTGGGGATGAGTTCCTAAAGTACACCAAGGGCGGTGGAAAAGTCTTGCCAGGGCTGGTTAAACGCCGCCAAGATGAACGGGCGTTATTCCTGCATCCATAGGATGATTTGCACAAATACCCAAGCGACCACAATGGTTACGGCGGCTCCAAGGCACAGGATTAGAAACAATCCGATCACATTACCCCCCGCATTTCCCATCCGGCTAGAAAATAATTCCATCTGCCTTGCATAGCGGAATTGGTGTACTTGTCGCCACTCATTGCTAAATCAGAATATGTAAAGCCCTTTGAGGACATTAGTGCGTGGAATACTTCTCGTGATTTCATGTTAATCCTTTGGTGGTGTGCAAGTGTGGATGTGCGTCATGTCTTTGGTGCGTTTGCCGCAGCGGGGGCAGAAGTTCTGCTCTGTGCGCTGTGGTGGGGTGGTTTGCTCTTTTGCCCACTTCACAAGGGGTGCATCTTCTTTTGGAGGCGTTTTCCAATCTTGCGGCTCTTGCTCTGCATAAGCATCCCTATACAAACCCAGCCGTTCATTTTCATTGTGCAAGGCTTGAAGTGTTTTCTCTTGTGCCAATCGTTCTTTGAGTGCGGTGATGGCTTCTTCTGTTGGTTGGTGTAACTTACCATGCACATCCCAGTATTCCAGCGCATCAAGAGCCATTGCCATCGCATCTTTGTCAGTCATGCTTGTCCCCTTGCTTTCAACATTTTCAGCGTACCTAAGAATTTGGTGTTTGCGTGACCCCTGCATACCCCAATCCCCTTGTCGCTTGGCTAAATTCTCAAATGCTTCATCTTCATCGTTCATAAATCCCCCTAAAGCGCCATTCCCTTTCTTGGCGATTTGATTTAGATGCGACTGTTTTGCCTGTCAAGTCAATCAAGCCCAGCGTTTTGAGTTCTTTTAAACGCCGTGCCACTTGATTGCCATCCAGACCCGTGTGGGTGGCGATTCCATCTTTGCCCAATGGCCCGTGCTGGACAAGGCATTGAACAATAATTGAACCGTGTTTTTTAGCCAATTCCTTGGCTGAATCCGCTGCCTGGAATGAGGTCAGCGGGTCAGATTTACGCACTCGAGGAAATATGAAATCAAACATGATCAGAACGCCAAATCATCATCGTTATCTGCTGGCAAGCCCTTGGGTTCGTAAGGCTTGGGGTCGTTTAAATATGCCCAACCGTCCCAGCCGTTTTCTTTGAGTGGAATTACATCCAGTTTGAGCATTTCACCATTGCGGGTGTCAATGATGCTGCCAATGCGCTGGTAACGGTTCTTTTGCTGGCCTTCTTTGTTGGTGTACTGGCCCACAATTGCGGTAACTTCTTTTTTGACTTTAGACATTATTTGCTTTCAATGATTTCGTTTAGTTTTTGAACTTGGGATTCCACCTCAACAAGAAATTTTGCAATTTCTTCTTCAAGATGTGCAATGTATTCGTCATCACGGTCAACCCGTCTGACAAACATTTGCGCTTTAGCTGGCATTCGAGGGTCAAACGCCACATAGTCGCACCACTTGCGACCTGTGCAAGCAAGCTGAAACTGCATCTGGATAAAGTATTTTCCAGGGACTTTTTGAGATAACAGCGTTTCAATCATGGTGGCGGTGTTTGGGCACTTGATCTCAACAAGCCCATCGTCCCCAACAAGGCCATCAGGGGACGCACCAGCCCACTCAATTGATGGGTGAGGTACAAACCCCACTTCTTCAACCATAACGCCATGTGCCGCCTCATACGCCGCCCGTGCAAATGGTTCTTGATCTGTACCCCATTGCATTGCCGCATTGGTGTAGGACTCTGCTTTGGTCTGGGTCAGGCGTTCCACCACCAACTGGGCCATGTAATTGTCCCGAGTGGCGCTGTAACCCGTCTTAGTCTTGCCAACCAAATCTGCAACCCTGCTGGCGGTAACCTTGCCCAGACGGGCGGCAAACCATTCTTCTGTGCGTTGTTCAACTTCCATTGCGAACCTCCATCATTTCATTTGCCATTGTGAAAGCGGCAAAAGCAGTGTCATTAAAATCCATATCAGATCGCCAATCAGAATCAGACAAAAGTGCTTGCATGGCAAAGATGGCAATAAAATCTTTGAGGTTCATTTCCTCAAGACCGATTTCTTTCTTTTTTCTCATGCTTTTTCCTTTGCTTTGGCGATGCGGTCTGCCTTGGCTTTAATGACCTTGGCAATCCAATTCTGGTCGCCCTTGCAAGCATCGTAGGCAGCTTTGTAGGCGGTTTGCAGTTCTTCTTTGTTGGCGCTGGCATCAATGGCGGCAATGTGGTCTGCCATCATTCCAGCGTCAATCTGTGGTGCTTCTGTGCGGCGTGAACCAGCGTTGCCATCGTCATCCTCTGGGGCGAGGCCAGTGGCGGCTAAAAGGCTATACCTCCGAGCGTAGGTCAAGGCACTGCCATAGCCCTGGGGGTCTTGTTTGGCAACTGGCACATGAAGCATTCCGCATTCCATGACTTCCCCTGATTCGTGGACAAAGATTGTTTCGACCATCACGCCTGTTGGACAGTCAAACGTGCGTTGCATCAAGCCAATGCCGTTGTCGTTCAAAGCCCCAATAACGGCCTCAATGCAGTTGGAGAGGTCAGCGTACTTGCTACGAAAATGCGGGTTTGTGCTGGTCTTTAAAGCTGGCCCAAATGCCTTCTGTGCTTTGACAAAGGCGGCGGCGATTTGTTTTCCGATTGGTGTTTCCATAATTTTCTTTCAATAAGCGTATTTAGGGCCGCAAGTGACTTCAACCACAGTTTCAACTGTGTAGCCACCGATCTTGCGTTTGGCGTATAGCGGAATGGCGCGAAGGCCAGAGGTTTCGCACTGGCGCACAGCGTCAATCACCTCATTCCTTCCCATCGGTTGAACTTGTTTGTCAACAATCAAATCCTGATTGGGCGCTTGGGGTGCTGACCCTGGCAGACTTGAGCAACCAGCGGTAACCCAGGCCATCCAGCACAAAAGTGAGTAAGTGATCATCTTCATTCGGATTCCTTTGCAATCAGTTTCATTTCCAGTTCTTTGATGTATTCCTGGGCGGTTTCCACAAGGTTTATGTGCGTACGCAAGTGGGATTCCAACAGGCCAACGTGGTAGGCCAAGCGATTTCGTGCGGGTTCGCCTTCATACTGTTTGTCAGCAATGAATTTGATGTTGTCGATAAGTTCGTCAGCGTTCATTACGGCCTCCAAATAAAAATATCAAGGCAAAGCACGACTAAAGCAACCAAGGCCAAAACCCTGATAACTTTGTCGCCAGTGGAATGTTGGGCAACGTGAATTTCTATGGCTGCGCCGTATTCCACTGTGTGGGGGAATGCCTCATTCATTGTTCTGGGGTATTTCATCTTCTTCATCCTCTGGTTGGGTGTCGGGGTTGTAGTCTGATTGGCGGGTGAGGATTTGCCCCCACCGCCATTCTTCATAATCAAGGTCGTACATGGTCAATATTCGTATTCGAGGCGCTCAGAAAAAGATGGATTCCAACCATTTTCAAAAGCGTCAGATTTTGCCCAACGCATGACCCATTCATGGGCAGTAAGGTTGCGCGTGTCTTTAATTTCCCATTCATTTGCGTCAGCAGTAAATTCAATGATTTCTGCTGGTGACAAGTCAATGTCATACTTTGCATAAATTGCTTGGGTTTCGATTGCTGTAATCATCTTTGCTTCCTAAAAGACCCTTATGCGTTGTGCTAGGGCATGGCGTGATTATCAGCTAACTGATATATCCCAGTCAAGCGTAAGGGTATTAGCGCCCTAATGTAGAATCTAAGAATGAACAAGGACAAATTTATCGCATTGGCTGGCTCACAGACTGAGCTTGCCAGAATCTTGGGCATCCACCAATCGGCGGTTTCCCAATGGAAAGCTGTCCCTCAGGCAAGAATTTGGCAGTTGATGTTGTTGCGTCCTGAGTGGTTTTCAATGTAAGATTGTTTGAAACCCGGCTAGGTGGGGAGTCATGAACCCACCGAAAAGAGAACCCACCCCTCCTGCCGAAGTTTCTTTTCTGGGTGGATGTTTAGGCGTGGGAAATGCACTTTTACCAATTCCATATTGGTGACTACAAGTCACATACACACCATCTTTCCTTGACGGAAGATTTGGCCTTTAGGCGCTTGCTAGATCACTACTATCTGCATGAAGTGCCCATTAAACAGCGGGACATTGCCAGACAAATAGGGATGCGAGACAACGAACAGGACGTTTTGACCGTGCTGGACGAATTCTTTGTTTCCACAGAGGCTGGTTACATAAACCCCCGTGCGGACGAGGAAATTTCCAAATATCGCAAGTTTTCAGAGGATGGGAAAAAGGGGGCGGCAATGCGGTGGCAAAAGCCCCCCAATGGGGAGGCCAATAGCCCCCCTAATGCCACCCCAATGGCAACCAATAACCATGAACCAATAACCAATAACCATATTAAAGAATCTAAAGATTCTTTGTCGGCAGGGTTGCCGACTTGCCCCCATCAGGACATTCTGAATCTCTACAAAAAGCATTTGCCACAGCTTGCCCAGCCACGGGTATGGGATGGGGTCAGGCAGACCAACCTACGGCAAAGGTGGTTGCAAGCCGCCAAACCATCTGTATTCAGCCCACAGGGGTATGCAAGCCAAGCCGATGGGCTGGCATGGTGGGATTCTTTTTTTGCCTACATTGCCAACGATACCAAGCTGGCGCAGGGGTTTGAAACCAAGGACAGGACATGGCGACCTGATCTTGTGTGGATAGTGAACGCAACTAATTTCGCCAAAATAATTGATGGAAAGTATCAAAAATGAACTTTGTAAAACCAGATACCAAAAAAGACCCGCTAGACGATGTTCAGCGCCTGATGTGCAGTGTGCCAGGATGCCCCAAACGCTGGTCGGTTCACATGGAAGGCCAGCGCCCGATGTGTTCCGAACACCAATGGTCTGGGAGTAAACCCGCCAAAAAGGACATTTCTGCCTTGTTGCCCAACACCAAGCCCGTGAAACATTGGATGGATGATGAGGCATTTTGATGAACTACTTTGACGCGCACAAACTTTTGGATAGGGTAAAAGATGGACAAACCATCAGCCGAGCCGCGATTGACTATGCGCTTTTCCTTACAGGAGATGCGCCAGAGCGAGGCCAGAGAATGGATTTTGAGATACCAGCAGAAAACCAAGGAACTGGGCAAGGCCAAGGCATCAGCTTGGTGGCAGACCACGATTGCCGACATTTCAAGGCGCAGGGGTGAAGCCGCTGCCAACGACCTCAGAAACCGAATGAATCATGAAAGAAAAAATGAAAATTGATGTACAAAAAATGCACAGCGTTGGCTTTGGTGTTTTGTTTTTCCCAAGATACGGCCTTGGCATCCAGATTGGTCGCCGTTGGTTTGGAATCAAAAAATGAGATATGCCGCTAGGGTTGATGCCAACCAAAGACAAATTATTTCAGCATTGGAAGCCGCTGGCGCTGATGTCTGGGTGATTGGCCTACCTGTCGATCTTTTGGTGGGATACAAGAACCACACCTTTCTGGTCGAAGTCAAGAATGGCCCCAAAAGGCGTTTAACGGCCCTACAAGCCGACTTTTTTGAAAGTTGGCGCGGAGGTACATTGGCAAGGATTGACGGCCCTGATGGGGCTTTACGCATGATTGGAGTTTTGAAATGAAACCAGAAGAAGCCGCCCAAGACATCCGCGCAAAAGCCCGAGCCTATGGCGATGCCAAAGCCCAGCGGGTGTATCTTGAGGAATTCCGCAAGTCTAAAAAAGCCCTTTTGATGAAAGATGCCTTGCAAATGGGCTACGAGGCGGCAAACGCCCAAGAACGCGAGGCATACGCTGACCCCGAATATCACACCTTGTTGAAAGGGCTGGCGGCGGCAATAGCCCAGGAAGAAACCCTGCGCTGGGAGATTGAAGCGGCAAGGCTTGACATTGAGATTTGGCGCACAAAAGAGGCCACCAACCGAATGCAAGACAGGGCGCACCAATGAAATGCCCTGAATGCGGAACATGGACAATTGTCAAAGAATCCAGAATATCCACAGGAAATACGCGAAGAAGGCGGCTAGAGTGTGCAAATTTCCACAGGTTTTCCACATTGGAGACAATCGTTGATAGAAAAACATTCATACGTCAGGTCAAAAAAGCTGCTGAAACTGGTGGCAAGCCTTGACTGTCAAGCCTGTGGAAGTGGCAATATGGTGCAAGCGGCTCACACAAACTGGGGCGGCGGCAAAGGCCGAGGGGTCAAAGCTGATGACAATCTGGTTGCTGCGCTGTGCTTGGGATGCCATTACGCTATTGACCAAGGCAAGGATTTGAGCCGCCAGGAACGCCAGGAAATGTGGCTAAAGGCCCACCGCAGGACAATTGATGCCTTGCGGGATTGCTGGCCTATTGACATTCCTTTGCCTGATGCGAAAATCTAAGTGCTGCTAACACGCATGGGGATTGACTCTAGGGACTACTGGGGTAGCGCAACAGTCCCCAGCCGTGTTGGTAGCAGTTGCCAATATTTGGGGGTTCGCCCCCTTTTTT